>Ga0182030_10020546_pt1 | contig 12444 bp, 13 predicted proteins | sample 812S3MmetaG_FD_121299 | JGI IMG/M metagenome (GOLD analysis project Ga0182030, IMG submission 121299) | Permafrost microbial communities from Stordalen Mire, Sweden - 812S3M metaG (Illumina Assembly) | ecosystem: Environmental > Terrestrial > Soil > Wetlands > Permafrost | place: Sweden... | reverse complement strand
CGCGGCGCAAGCGCTGACGGGAGCGCAGGACCCGCCGCCGCCGGACACGGCCGCGCCGCCGCTGGTGAACGAACGCGAAATCGACCCCGAGAGCCCTTATTCCCTCTTGTTGACTTCCGGTTCAACCGGGGCACCCAAGATCACCGTGCTGAGCCGGCGCGCGGTCTTGGCATCGGCTGCCGCGTCCGTGGGCAACTTGGGTCTGCATGACGACGAGCGCTGGCAGCTCTGCTTGCCGCTGGCGCATGTGGGCGGCCTTGCGATCGTGGTGCGAATGCTCGTCGCCCGGCGCACCGTGGTGCTGTTCGAGCCCGGCTCGGCAGGCCTGCTCGCCCGCGCCGGGGACCTTGCCCGGCAGATCCACGAACACAGAGTGACACTGGTGTCGCTGGTGCCAACTCTCTTGGAACGCATGATGCGGGACGGCTTTTCGTCGCCGCCTGCTCTGCGAGCCGTCTTGCTCGGTGGCGCGGGCTGTTCATCAGACCTCGCTGAGAGGTCCCGACAGGCCGGGCTCCCCCTGCTGACGAGCTATGGACTCACCGAGACGGGCTCGCAGATTGCGGCGCGCCGCTACACCGAGCGACATTCGATCCTGCCGCAGTTCAGCGGCTGCGCGAGTTCGGGTCATGCCCTCGACGGCGTCGAAATAAAAATCGTCGGCGGACGCATCGCCGTGAGAACCGCCGCGCTGTTCTCAGGTTACGTGGGCACGGGTGCTGTTGCCGTGGGTGGTGTTGGCACCGGTGGTGTTGGCACCGGTGGTGTTGGCACGGGTGGTGTCGGCACGCATGGCGCGGGAACGACCCAACCGGCGCTTGACGCCGACGGCTGGTTTCTCACGAGCGACCGCGGAGAGTTGGGACCCCAGGGCGAACTCTATGTGCTTGGGCGGACCGATATCGTCATCGTCACCGGCGGTGAGAACGTGGATCCCGAAGAGGTCGAGCGGGAATTGCGCATGCTTCCGGAAGTTCGAGATGCCTGCGTCTTCGGTGTGCCTTCAGTCGAATTCGGACAGCGGGTGGTCGCCGCAGTGGTGCCTGCGGCCGGCATCCCCCCTTTCGAGCTCGAGCAACTGACGGCGCAGCTGCGCTCGCGGCTGGCTCGATTCAAGTTACCCCGTTCCCTGGTGGTTGCGAATGAACTGCCCTGCACCGCGTCGGGCAAGCTCGATCGCCCGAGCTGCGCCGACCGGTTTGGATCTCTTTGCTGAGTCCTGCTATGTGTCTTTCGTAGTGACGCAGTTGGTTCCCGCGATATAGCCCTGGCAGGTGGCACGCGCCAACCCATGTTGGCTGAAACCGCCCGCAGATTCGCCTCCGCAATACAGCCCCGGAATGACGGCGCCGCTCATGTCCAGCACTTCGCATCGGGCGTTGATCCGCAGGCCCGCGCGCGTATCGTGCACATTGGGCGTCGCCCAGGCCGCATAGAACGGCGCCTTCTCTATCTTATAGAGCGGCTTCGCCTTGCCGAAGTCTGAGTCCACACCCGACTCGACGAAGGAGTTATATCGCTTGACGCTGTCTTCGAGCTTGGCGGCCGGCATGGGGATCCGCTGGTGCTGCATCTTGATGGCGCCGGCGAGGTCAGCCAGAGTGTTGGCGCTGAAGCAAAAGCCCTCCTTGAAATCGACATTGGGCGGCTTAGGGTCCCAACTCTCACGCGCCACCGCATTGGCATCGAAGATGGCCCAAATGGGGCCGCCGCCGTTGTGTCCGTCGCTGAAGCCGGCGAGTGCGGCGTTGAGATAGTTGTTGGGATCGTATTTCATGTTTTTGGCGTTGAGATAGCTTCCCTGCACGTAGGGTTTGACGGAGCCGAAGTTATTGGCAGTGAATCCGCCCTGAGTTTCGTCGTAGAAACGGCTTCCCTGCATGTTCACCAAGACGAGATCTTGCCAGTCCGCGACCCGCAGGCCCGTTGCGCGTGCCTTATCGAATACCGGGCTACCAGGCATCCAACTAATCATTTGCATGCTGAAGGGCAGGTAGCCGTATTGACAGCCGATGAATTGGGGTTTGGCCAATACCGACCCGAACTCACCGGTCTGATTGTACAAACCCCAGAGCGACGCACCTATGGCCATCGCAGCCAATTCGCCGCTGGCATCTTGATTGGACCAGGGCATGCCCCCGAGCGCGCAGTATTCCTCGGTGAGGCGGGGGTCGAACATGCGCCGGAAATTGATATTTCCGGTCGAGCCGCCCGTGCCGATGATGACGGCCTTGCGGGCACGAATGCGCACATTTCTGCCGTTGTTTTTCGCCACGATGCCAAGTACACGCCCGGAATCGGGGTTCTCCCGGACGATTGAACTCATCCGGTGCTCGAGTAGAATCTTGACCCCCGCCTTCTGCGCGGCGGCCAACAACGGACAGACCACACCGGCGCCGGTGGCGATTACTTTTTGATATCGCGCCTCGAGTGGCTGGCCCGTATAGGCCACTGGCCAATCCAGACCGGCGGCGTAGTTGGACCGCGGCGCAGAATTGCCGCAGGATACTCCGTCAAAAGAGCCCGGCGCGATGTCCATGAAGGCGACTCCATGCGCGGCCAGCCACTCATACGTTTTTGCAGCGTTATCGGCAAACGCGCGCACGACTTCGCGGTCGTTGTAGCGAAAATCCGGGAAGCCGTTCGGCTCGACCACCGACCAATCGGTGAGATCCCGGAACAACAGATCGGGGGAATCCACGATCCCATACTTTTTCTGGGCACTGGTCCCGCCGCCGAGCGGTATCGTGCCGCCGCTCACCATGGCATGGCCGCCTGCGTGCTTTTCCGCCTCGACCATGATGACCGAAGCTCCGGCCTCCTTTGCAACGATCGCCGCCGGCAAGCCGAGGGCGCCCGTGCCGATCACCACGACGTCCGCTTCCAAATCCCAAGAATCCGCGGTTCGCCCCGTTGCGGCGGCGGCCGCAGTCAACGTCAATGCGCTGATACCCAGGGAACCAGCGACGACAAGATCCCGGCGGGTCATAGACCCCTTGATGTACGAGTCATTCATCAACGCATCCTTTGGCTCTTGGACTTGAGCGCCCCGAACTCACGGCTTCGGCAATTTGTTGCCATTCGCCTGAAATTTTTTCCCGTATGCGGTGAGATCAGGGCCGCCGTCGGGACGCACGTGACACGCCGCGCAAGGCTGGCCGGTTGCCGCACCAAATGCCGGTGTTCCCGTGGCTGTGCTAGAAATGAGGATGCATCCCGTACCGACGAGCATGAGTGCGGCGACAGCACCGAAGATCCGTATATAAGTCTCTCTTGGATTCGATGGCATGGCTATTTCCGCAGTTAGCGAGTCTTTGCGCACCATTGCGCAGAGTTACAGTCGGCGCCGCCGGCGCCTAGCGCGACACGACGCATTCAACATAGCGAAAGGTGTAAAGCCCGGTCTGTACGCCACCGCACGGAGGGTCGCTCAGAGAAGCGAGTAGAGTTTTCTTCTCAGTCCCTCCGGTTGAGATAGACAATTGCTCGTGTCCGCATCGAGACGTTCAAAGTGAATTCACTGCCGCCGGCGCGCCGGGGCTTCGGTGCATGGCTTTGGCGGCGCCCCCAGCGTTGGTTCTTGCTTGGAGTTCCGATCGGAGGTCTGCTGGCGTTCATCGTGGGAATTGCCCTCACCGGCGTTTCTTTTGGTAGTCTGCACCACACCTCAACAGAAGCCTTCTGCACGAGCTGCCACGAGATGACTGCGCCATTTCAGGAATACAAACATAGTGAGCATTACTCCAACACTCTCGGCATTCAAGCCACGTGCGCCGAGTGCCATATTCCTCCCACATTTGTAGCGGGTCTTCTGCGGCACGTCGAATCTGGGGCAACGGATGCGTGGGGTCATCTGACGCTTGAGCTCAACACGCCCGCCAAATACGAAGCCCATCGACTCGCCTTGGCTAAGGGCGTTTGGAAGGAACTCAAAGCAGACGATTCCGCCGAGTGTCGCAGCTGCCACACACTCGCCGCCATGGCATTCGCCAAACAATCTGCGGTGGCGGCGAATGAGCACAAGTCAATGACGAAGGACGGAACGACTTGCATTGATTGCCATAAGGGCATTGCGCATATGCTTCCTCAGGGCAGCTAATCAGCAGTGAGATCGAGCCCGAAATGTAGGGCCACGCGTTCATTGCACCAGAACCCAAGGGAAGACCCGACGTTAGATTGGCTGACTGTAGAAGGCGCCGGACCGAAAATCAGACGACTGTTCTCCTCCAAAGAGTTGGATTGCGGCGCCTGACACCAATGTTCAACATCTGGGGTGACTCTCGGCCTGCCTCGAACGCCGGCTGACAGACGCAGTGGGTCGACTTCGTACGCGCCGTCAATGCTGTCGACGCGACGGCGCGGGCGCTCAAACACGGGGGCCGTCTTCTTGTCAATACACAGCGCGATGCACAAGGTGTCGTAACCGTAATACTCGCCGACCCAACGGGGGCGCCATTTAGCACCACAGAATTACCGCCGATGCAAGCCGCGGCCGCCCTACCGCAGTCATCCAGACAATGTGCTATTTCCGCCGGATCTCTCCTCTGAGTGCCGCCGTACAGACACAAATTGTGACTTGGCGCACTCTTAGTGACAGTCAGCACGCACCTTACGATCCCTGAACCGTGCTCTATACCGAGGGTATCGGGCCGAATGGCGGTGTCGGGCTAACTGATCGCTTACGTTCCAGAATCGAGTTCTTAGGAGAAACATGATGAAATCAATCTATCTAGCACCAACGGCATGTGCCGTATTGCTTTTCGTATTCGCAAGCGCTTATGCACAGACTTCCACACCCAAGCCTGCAGATTCTTCCACAGTCGCGTCAACCTCGACTACGCCAAATACTACGGGGAACGACTTGCTGAATGGCACGAAACCTCCTGGGGCGGATAATCTGGCAACTCCCGGAACCGCCGGCGAGAATAAGGCCGAAGGAAACGATTTGGTGAGTGGGGATAACCGCAGCGACCGAGAGACCGGGACGCATCCAGCATGGAAGACGATGGATACCCAAGGGAGCGGATATCTGACTGCGAATGACGTCAAGAGCCACAAGTGGCTCAGTAAGAATTTTTCCAGATGCGATGTGAATCACGATGGCCATTTGACGCAGAAGGAATACGGCAGCTGCACCAAGTGAGCTAGACGCCCGGTTCCGGCGTCGGCCGGTTCGAAGAAGTTGCCGCAATATTCGTGCGCTGTTCCTGTCGCGTGGTGCAGCGAACAGACGAGCCATTTACGCTTTGTGTACCGTGGCATTTCAGCAATTTCCCCAGCGGAGAGCTATATGTTGCGACGCATGAAAGATGCGGAGGGCTGTTCCATCAGTGCGACCGACGGATTTATCGGTCACGTAAAGGATTATTACTTCGATGATGAAGCATGGGTCATTCGGTATCTGGTGGTAGAGACAGGTCCGTGGCTTTCCGGCCGAAAAGTGCTGATCTCACTGATGGCGATCAATCAGCCTAATTGGTCCGAACGAATCATTCCCGTCGCGATCACTCAAGAGCAAGTAAGGAATAGTCCCAATATTGACACCGACAAGCCGGTCTCACGTCAACACGAAGCGCTGCACCTCGAGTACTACCGCTATCCCTACTATTGGAGTAGCCCCGGGGTGTGGGGGCCAGCTGCCTACCCAAACGTTATGCAGCCCGGCGCCGGCTCTGGCTGGTCTGCCGAACGGTACCGCGGAGCACAGAATAAGAGTGATCGAGCGGAATCCGGGCCGCAACAGAATGAGGATCCGCATTTGCGCAGCGGTAACACGGTTATGCGGTATTACATTCATGCAACCGATGGGGATATTGGGCACGTGCAAGGAATCCTTATCGATGAAAGGACGTGGGCCATTCGCTATCTCATCGTGAATACGAGTAACTGGTGGCTGGGCCACGAGGTACTTATCGCGCCGGCGTGGATTAAGAATATAATCTGGGCCGATTCGAAGGTCACTGTTGACTTGACGCGACAACAGATTAAAGGCGCGCCGCCGTACGATCCTGCGGCATCGATGAGTCTCGAGCACGAAGCTCGCATTCACGCGCATTACAACCGTGACGGATTCCACCCACACGAGCCGAGCCATGAACCGGCTATCCCGCACCTAGGACCCTAAAGCGCGGCAAGAGACGACCCGGCGCGGTGTAATGAGGTGGATGTTGAGAAACAATACAACCGATGACTTAGGGATAAGTCAGGCGCTGCCCACTGATATCGCGTTCGGGGTTAGACCCATTCCGATTGATGCGGCGACCAATCCGCCCACCGTGCCGCCCAATCCTAGACCCAGATTCAGATGGTTCCTCCGATCACTCCGCCCGCGGTCACTCCAGCGCCCGTTCCGCATGGTCGGCCGATTTATAGATACCGAATACCGCTGCATTTTTCCCAGTCATAAAGTGCCCCAATGATAGCGAGAAGCCAACGCAGCCAGACCGACGATGCGACTCTTGCGCGTGCGTACACGTTAAGAATGTTGATTGGACACCAATGGGTGCGATAGCGCTGTAGGAAGATCTCCCAAAATGCTCGCGGGATTTACTTCAAGCATCGGCCCTGCGCCATCTCGAGATAACTGAGCCGCTCGATGGCAACACATTGCCGCATTCGCATAGGTTCCGACCTCGAAGGTCGCCACACGAATCTGAATGTGGACGATAGCCGACGCGACTACGTCACGAATCGAGGAACCGGTGAGCGCTGCCTCCATCGCAGTGCGGCTGCGCCCACCTCGTCCACGAACGCCCAATCACGCGGGGTGCCATCCCAGGCCGCCGCAGGTTGACGCTACAGTCGCAATCGTCTACAGAAGCAGTCGGTCGTATAAGAGTTCAACAGGCGGCCATTAACCTGTGCATCAGAAATCCATCCGGCGCCTACATGCCAGACGGCGCAACTCACTGAGTAAAATAGCGGCGGTTCAGTAGCGCCCCGACTTCCGCGTAGCGTTCTTCCAACTGGGCCTTTGTCGTCTCCAAGAACTTCCTCAGGCCCGGGTCGGTTTCGAGCCCCACCATCACCCCGGTAAGATGACGTTGCTCGTTGAGCGTGTTGTAAAACATGAGTAGCGCCTCGCGCTCGAATTTGACGCCGGCCTTGCCAATGAGCGGGGCGAAGTCCTTGGCTAGGTCTTCGCCAATGGCTTTGCGTTCGTCGCCCTCGATCTCGGACACTGCTGCCACGTCGATGCGCATGGCGGGATATTGCTTAGATAGCCTCTGCATGGTGTCAGCGAGCTGCTGGTAATAGGTCACCAGATCATTGGTGAGCCGCCCCATTTCTTCAGATTTGTCCTTAAACATAAAGATCCACTTTAGTTTAGGAACCCCATTGGCCTCTTGGTAAAGCAGGCTGTAGCCGATGGACAGCTGCGCGCGTGGCGCGTTCTTGTCCGGGGTGGGCTTTCTAGCATCGCACAATTGGCTACAAGCCGCGAGAGTCAGCAACAGCGCCGTCGCGACGAAGCGCATCAGCGTTGATAGCCGGGGCGCATACAGCGCTTCAATGTGCATCGATATCGGCACGCGACTTATGGCGATTTGGCGCGGCCGGTCCCACCGTACACGCTGAGTGCTGACGGGAACTTTCAGCGAAATGGGCAATCGAAGCCGGCCCCGGAACGCGAAGTTCGCGGTGACATCGTGCGGTCGGCGCGAGCAAGTGGAATCGTTGTCCCCTGCGATGGGAGGGTGGCCGCCGACGGCGAGATTGGTTTCGTGTTTAACAATGTCACGTATCTGCGCCCATGAGGCACGGACCGGGGCCGTATTTTTGTACATCCTATGGGCGGCGGTGTCGCGTGAAACAGCACGTATTGCACATTGGGGCGCAGGGTTACGAACGGCCAAGGCGTCCAGCCGTAGAAAAGCTCGGCCTGATATTCCGAAGTCTGCACAGGCATAGTGCTCCCGGTAACTTCGTCGAGCAAGCGCTCGCCCGCTGCAACACGGCTGTTGACGTGAGTAGTCCCGACGGCAAACCCAATTACATCTGCCGGTCGCGCATTGAAAGGACCCTTGTACTGCACGCCGAGGGCGATCTGCCGATCGGTTAGGGGAGAGGTTTCCCGATCGGCCTGCGTGATGTTAAAGAACAATTGGGCGCCGCTCTTGGATGCCTCACCGCTGATTTGTTGCTCGAAGCTCAAATATGCACCGTCTCGTCCATGACGCCGCAAGGGCGTATCACCCGTTAGCACGGGAGGCTGATAATTGACATCGAAGTACACATCGTTTGCATTTGAGGTGTCATACCAGACGCCGAATTTGAAACTATCCGGCAGATTCGAGAATTTCGGTGTCCATTGCACGTCCAGCGGGATGAGCGCGCCGGTCGTTCCCGACGGGTTGTCGGGAAGCAAGCCATTATGTGCGGCCCAGGAATCATCGACGTAGGTCGGATTAACTTGAAATACCCCAAGCTCCAATTTCACGAATTCATCGAAGGCGAACTCGAGCTGGGCTCCCCATTGGCTCACGGGGTAGTTGTACCAATAGTCCCCGCTCACGCTCCCGGGTTGTGACCGGCAAAAGGTGAGATTCTGGAAGTTGCACGAAAACGATCCAAAATTCTCACCGACTGTGAGGCGGCCGATTTTCAAGAGCAGTCGGTCATCGAACCATGTCTGCTGGTACCAGAATTCGGTCAGACGCCACGTCTGGCCACGGCCATAGATTTCCTAAACCTGCATCAATGTATGTAGATTAGCCGTGAGGTCGAGATCGCTGCCATGGCGCTCGGTGATGCGAATTGAACAAACCGGGTCTATGCGGTGCAAGATTCGAGGCAGGCATCGGACAATACGAAACCCAGATGCTTTCCCGATCCCTGTCAACTGAACATCGCATTGGCGCGTGTGCCACCGAACAGACGCGTCGGCTCAGAAAGGCCAGTCTCATCTCAAGGATTAGGGTCTGCGCGTATCAATTTCGGCGGCCATCGCCAGACGACCCCGCCGTGTTTGAAGGAGCAAGTCATGTTACGTACCACGAACTATCTCATCGATTGCACGATTAGTGCCACGGACGGACGCATCGGTCGGGTCACCGATTGCTATTTCGACGATGAGACCTGGGTTGTCCGCTACCTTGTCGTCGATACGGGCACCTGGCTGTCGAGTCGAAAGGTGTTGATTCCGCCGTCAACGATTGTTACTCCGAATTGGGCGAAACAACTCTTGTCAGTTCGAATGACGAGGCAACAGGTCGAGGATAGCCCGAATATTGACACTGATAGGCCTGTATCCCGGCAACATGAACGGACGCTCCTCAAACATTACGACTACCCCTGTTATTGGAATGGCTCTGCACCGCTGAATGCCAGCGCTGCTATACATGACGACCAGCATCTACGAAGCAGCGAGGCTATTGCGAACTATCATATACACGCAACCGATGGGCAACTCGGACGCGTCGCCTGCCTGCTATTCGACGAGAACTGGAAGGTCCGATACCTGGTTGCCAACACGAGCGATTGGTGGCTGGGTCATCAAGTCTTGATCGCGCCCCAGTGGATCGCGGACGTCAGCTGGGATGACCGCACCGTTGCGGTGAGGCTCACAAGAGATGCAGTGAAAACTTCGCCCCCCTATCGCGCACGCGCTCAACTCAATCGCGATGAGGAAATTCGACTTCACAGTCATTATCGACTGCCTGGGTACTGGGCCAGTGAAGTGAAGCTCCAGAATCCGCAATTCCACGTGGTGGCCGGACCATCTTCCACGACGATGCACGATGGCAAAATGCGCTAAACCGGTGAACGCGTTTGCTCTGCGGATTTTGGGCGATATCCCAGGGCGTATTGCAAGTGACGCACAGACATGCCGACTCGGAATGCGCTATGCAGACTGAAATGATGAATGTCACAGGAATGAAGTGCGGCGGTTGTCCGATCAAATTATCGTTGGCGCTGAAGGAGTCGGTCGGCGTCGAGGACGTTCAAATATCACTCGCATCGGGCGAGGTAACTGTTCGTTACGACGAGATACGCACGTCGCCCTCCCATTTAAAAGACGTAATTATCAGGACGGGCTTCGGCGTTGATGGCATCGCCGCGACGAGCGGTCACGATCCAACGCCCGATCATTGCGGCTGACGCTCTCAGTCATTCTTGTGCACGTGCATAAAGCACAGTGACCGCGGCCGCACGCACACCTTGGCGCTGCGGGGCCAAGCGAACGGAGCAACGACTTGTCGTTGCGGCTCGGTCCTTAAGGGTTGGAGGGCGGTTTCATGCGCAGCCGAAAACCCACGCGGCGCGTGCTCCGGAGAGATCGCAATTAAAATCGGTCGGTTAGAAGTAATGCGTGGAGACAGTCGAAACAGTCTGAAGCACGGAGCAATCTGTATCGGTGAGGTGGCTACCATGACGATTTGTCAGCGAGAACCGCGGCTAGACCGCGCCGTTATCCGAGGCCGAGGTATACCGATCGCGTCGACAAATACAGGGGTAGGCACGACGATGAACAGCGGCCTACTGGCGGACACGCCACTACGGGAGTTCCCATGTTGACGGTTGCCCTATCGACACTCGGAACTTTAGTGGTCGTTATGTTGGTTCTGAATTTCCGCAAACCAGAAAAAGAAGCTCAGCACAGAATCAAACGCCTCTACGATATCAAGAGTCCACAGCTCAAGCGTGAAATGGGCGCGCTTCTCGGGCCCACGATCGTACCGGGGAATTCCGTGCAGGCGCTCGAGAATGGCGACGAAATTTTTCCTTCAATGCTCGCCGCCATCGGTGCGGCGAAACGCACGATCACCTTCGAGACCTACATTTATTGGTCAGGCGCCGTCGGGCAGCAGTTTGCAGAGGCCTTGATGGAGCGCGCACGGGCAGGCGTGCTGATTCACATCATGCTCGACTGGGTAGGATGCAGCAAGATGTCGCCTAACCTCGTCGCCCGACTGAAGCATGCAGGAATTGCAGTCGAACGCTATCACGCGCTCCGCTGGTACTCCCTCGGAAAGTTGAACAACCGGACTCATAGAAAGGTCTTGATCGTCGACGGTACGGTCGGTTTCACAGGGGGAGTGGGCATTGCGGATCAGTGGAGCGGGCATGCGCAGGATCCCGAACACTGGCGCGACATGCATTTCAAGGTTGTAGGACCGGTCGTCGCGCAAATGCAGGCGGCGTTTCTGGATAATTGGATAAAAACGACCGGGATTGTCTTGCACGGAGAGGACTATTTTCCCGCATTGACCCAGGCCGGCGATCAGGAGATGCAGATGTTCATCAGCTCGCCCAAGGGCGGTAGCGACAGCATGCGCGTCATGTATCTTGCAGCCATCACGGCAGCCGCATGCTCGATCGACATTGAGGCGGCCTATTTCATTCCCGATCCACTCATGATTCGGGAATTAGTCGCCGCATGTGAGCGAGGTGTGCGTATTCGAGTGTTATTGCCGGGCAAGCATATCGATTCTCAAACTGCGCGTATCGCATCGAAGCGCGGCTGGGGCCCGCTGCTTCACAGTGGGGCGGAGATCCACGTGTATCAGCCGACTATGTTGCATTGCAAGATGTTAATCTTTGACGATTATATGGTCTCCGTTGGCTCGACCAATTTTGACATGCGCTCATTCGAACTGAACGATGAGGCGAGTTTGAATGTGTACGACTCGCGATTTGCAGGTCAGATGACCAATGTCTTTGAACGCGACCTCAAATCAGCGACGCGCTACACCTATGCAGATTGGCGAAGTCGTGGTTGGCCGGAGAAGGCAGCGGAGATCGTTCTCATTCCCATCAGGTCACAGCTTTGAACGGGCCCGTGATCGACGCCACGACGTTGGGAGTACGGCACGACAACCAACCGAACGGTGCGCCCATAGATCTGGCCCCATGGCTGCGCTGGGTGGGGCATGGCGGCTATGTTGCGGAGGGCGTCGTGTATGTGCTGATTGGCGCCTTCGCCTTGGTCGCAGCGCTGGAACCTTCGCAGCCGAACGGACCCCGGGGAGCTTTTGCAAAGCTAGCTGCCGCGCCGTTTGGTCACGCGATGCTCGCACTGCTGGCGTTGGGATTGGCGGCGTTTGTACTGTGGCAGGGCCTGTTGGGGATACTCGATCCGGAACATCGGCGCAATCGGCGGACGATCAAGCGGCGCGCGGTCCGTGTAGGTTGTCTGTTGAACGGGGCGTTGCACGGTGTTCTGGTCGGTGAAGCCGCCTGGCTTTTGCTGGGTTTCGGCGGAGCCCCGGACCACGGTCGCTCGCAAGCCGTGTGGACCGGTCGGGCCATGGAGCTGCCCTTGGGCCGCTGGGTGATTGCGGCCACCGGTGTGGGTATCGCGATCTTTGGCCTATTTCAGTTGTACCTCGCCGTATCGCGAAACAAGACCGAACGGGTTGACCTGACTCATACCAGGCTGCGCGGCATCATCATCGCTCTCGGCATGTTCGGATTTCTTGCCCGCGGCGTCTTATTCGGATT
>Ga0182030_10020545_pt1 | contig 12444 bp, 12 predicted proteins | sample 812S3MmetaG_FD_121299 | JGI IMG/M metagenome (GOLD analysis project Ga0182030, IMG submission 121299) | Permafrost microbial communities from Stordalen Mire, Sweden - 812S3M metaG (Illumina Assembly) | ecosystem: Environmental > Terrestrial > Soil > Wetlands > Permafrost | place: Sweden... | reverse complement strand
TATTTTCTTCCTCTTCTTCTTCAGGAACTTCTTCAATCTCTTCAATTCCCGTTTCAGTAATCTCTTCTAAAGAGTCTGTAATTTGTTGTTCTTTTTCACTAACATTCTCAGAATCGTGAGTGATGTGTTCTGATTTTTTTTCAGCCATTTGGTTTAAAATTAAATTAATAAATTAGACATTATATAATATTAAAATTTCAGCTTGCAAAAATAAAACAATTATTTAAAAAAAATAAAGTAATCCATAAAAATAGTTACATTAATAATTAAATTTACCCCCACAAAAATAAAATTACCCTTCGTATGAAAATCACTGTTGTTGGAACAGGATATGTTGGATTGGTTACGGGAACTTGTTTTTCTGAGACAGGACTTACTGTAACTTGCACCGATATTGATGAAGAAAAAATAAAAAAACTGAATACCGGGATCATTCCGATATATGAACCAGGCTTAGAGGCAATGGTTGAAAGAAATGTTAAAAAGCAGCGTTTGTTCTTCTCAACCGGGTTAAAGGAAAACATAAATGATTCTGAAGCCATATTTATCGCAGTGGGAACGCCACCCGGGGAAGATGGAAGCGCTGACCTGAAGTATGTATTATCAGTAGCTGCAGAGATTGGGAAATACATGACAAAATACTTGGTTATTGTTGTCAAAAGTACTGTACCCATAGGGACTTCAAAAAAAGTAATTTCTGTAATTCAGGAACAATTAGATAAACGCGGGGTTCAGCTTACTTTCGACATGGCATCCAATCCTGAATTTCTAAAAGAAGGAACAGCCATTGATGACTTTTTAAAACCCGACAGAATTGTAGTTGGTGTTGAAACAGAGAGGGCAGAAAAAACAATGCGTCACTTGTATAATCCTTTTTTATTAAACGGGCATCCTTTTTTTGTCATGGATATTCCTTCCGCTGAAATGACAAAATACGCGGCCAACGCCATGCTGGCAACAAAAATCAGTTTTATGAATGATATTGCCAACCTGTGTGAAATCGTGGGTGCTGACGTCAACTTAGTTCGCAAAGGTATTGGTGCTGATCCCAGGATCGGAACAAAATTCATTTATCCCGGGGCAGGGTATGGTGGTTCCTGTTTTCCAAAAGATGTAAAAGCATTAATCAAAACAGGGGAAGATTATAACTATCCTCTTCAGATCCTTAAAGCTGTTGAAGATGTAAATGAAAGACAAAAACGGGTTGTCCTGCATAAAATAAAGACACATTTCAGGAACAATCTTCAACATAAAATATTTGTAGTATGGGGCTTGTCATTTAAGCCAGAAACGGATGATATGAGGGAAGCTCCTTCTGTCACTATTATTGAAGGACTTCTGGAAGCAGGCAGCAAGGTTAAAGTATATGATCCGGCCGCCATGAATGAATGTATGAAACATTTTGGAAATCGGGTGGGTTATGGAAAAGATCAGTATGAGCCTTTACTTGAAGCGGATGCTCTGATTATCGTTACGGAATGGTCTGAATTCAGACTTCCTGATTTTGTGCAAATGGCAAAGAGTTTAAAGAACAAACTTATTTTTGACGGAAGAAACATTTACAATCCTTCAGAAATGAAAGAACTTGGTTATTGTTATTATAGTATCGGGCACCAATCAATTTAGTGTTTGTCCATTCGGATCCAAACACTTATTAATATCTTATTATTATGAAGAAAATTCTTGTCACAGGAGGAGCCGGTTTTATTGGATCGCATCTTTGTGAAAGGCTGCTGAAAGAAGGTAACGAAGTGATTTGTATGGATAATTATTTTACAGGATCAAAAAGCAATGTGATTCATCTTATTAATAATCCCTATTTTGAAATCATCCGGCATGATGTAACCATGCCTTACTATGTTGAGGTTGATGAAATATATAATCTGGCTTGTCCTGCTTCGCCCATACATTACCAGTTCAATGCAATAAAAACAATCAAAACGTCAGTAATGGGTGCTATCAATATGCTTGGACTGGCAAGACGAACAAAGGCCAAAATATTACAGGCTTCAACCAGTGAAGTATATGGTGACCCCGATATCCATCCTCAAACAGAAAGTTACTGGGGACATGTAAATCCCGTTGGATTACGTTCGTGTTATGATGAAGGAAAAAGATGCGCCGAATCCTTATTTATCAATTACCACAAACAAAACGGGATTCATATCAAAATAGTCAGAATTTTCAACACATACGGACCCAGAATGCATCCCAATGATGGCCGCGTGGTTTCTAATTTTATTGTTCAGGCATTGGAAAATAAGGATATCACCATCTATGGCGATGGCAGGCAAACAAGAAGTTTTCAATATGTAAACGATTTAATTGAAGGATTGATCAGAATGATGGCAACGGATGATCAGTTTATAGGACCGGTGAATATCGGAAATCCCGGAGAATTCACCATTCTTGAACTTGCTGAAAAAGTAATCCTGCTTACAAAATCAAACTCAAAAATAATTCATTTACCTTTGCCAGAGGATGATCCTATTCAGCGTCAACCTGATATCAGCAAAGCACAGGAAAAACTAAACTGGAATCCAACCATTCCATTAAATGAGGGATTAACTTATACAATTGATTATTTTAAAAAAATTCTTAACAAATGAAGGGGATTATATTAGCTGGTGGAGCGGGAACCCGTCTCTACCCTATCACAAAAAGCATATCAAAACAAATCCTTCCTATTTATGACAAACCGATGATTTATTATCCTTTGTCTGTACTGATGCTGGCAGGAATAAGGGAAATTTTGATTATTTCTACACCCAAAGACATACATTTATATGAAGATTTACTTGGAAATGGACATCAACTGGGACTTCAGCTATCGTATGAAATTCAACCCTCTCCCGATGGTTTGGCTCAGGCTTTTATTATTGGAGATAAATTTATAGGAAAGGATTGTGTTTGCCTGGTGCTAGGTGATAATATTTTCTATGGGCATGGGTTTGGTGAAATATTAAATTCAACATCTGCCCTAAAAGAAGGTGCCGTTGTCTTCGGCTATTACGTGAATGACCCGGAAAGATATGGAGTTGTGGAATTTGATCAGAAAGGAAATGCAATAAGTCTTGAGGAAAAACCCAAACAACCTAAATCAAACTATGCCGTCACAGGTTTATATTTTTATGGAAACGATGTGGTTAAGAAAGCTAAGGATATGAAACCGTCTCCCAGAGGTGAACTAGAGATAACTGATTTAAACAGTCTGTATTTAAACGAAGGAAAATTGAGAGTGCAGATACTGGGACGCGGCTTTGCATGGCTTGATACCGGCACTCATGAAAGTTTGTTACAAGCTTCCAATTATATCCAAACCATGGAAGAACGACAGGGATTAAAGGTTTCTTGTATTGAAGAAATTGCTTATAACAGAGGATTTATAGATAAAAATCAATTGCTCAAACTGGGCGAATCTATGAAAAATAACAGTTATGGCCGGTATCTTATCAAACTGGCCAATGAAAAAATTTATACATTTGATAAATAAGTTGATGACCCAAATAAAAGAATACACAAATAACCGTTATATTATATGAATTTTATTGAAACACAAGTGATGGATCTGATCCTGGTTGAACCGAAAATATTTGAAGATCAGAGGGGTTATTTCTTTGAAGCTTTTCGTGAAGATTGTTTTAAAGAAGCCGGAATCCCATCTCATTTTATACAGGACAATCAGTCCAAATCAAGTTTCGGTGTTTTAAGAGGTTTGCATTATCAACTGGCTCCTTTTGCTCAGGCAAAATTAGTGCGGGTGCTGCAAGGACAGATATTTGATGTTGCAGTGGATCTGCGTAAGAACAGCAAGACATTTGGCCAATGGTTTGGAGTTGATTTATCAGAAGACAATAAAAAACAACTTTTCATTCCAAAAGGCTTTGCTCATGGATTTTCAGTGCTTAGTAAGATTGCCATTGTATTATATAAATGTGATAATATCTATAACCAGGCATCTGAAAGAGGCATTTTTTATGCAGATAAATTTCTCAACATTGATTGGAAAATCAATCCCGGCGAAGCTGTTATTTCTGCTAAGGATAAAGAGAATCCCATCTTTGAGCAGGCCGAAATGAATTTTTTATAAATCTATATTGAATCATCATATGACCAACATTCTTATCACCGGGGCAAACGGACAATTAGGGAGCGAATTAAAGGAATTCAGCAGACTGTCTGATCAATTAAAGTTTCTTTTTCATGATGTAGATTCTCTTGACATTACCGATTTTGATAAGCTCGACCATTTTATTAAAACCAACAAGGTTAAATACATTGTCAATTGCGCTGCATATACAGCAGTAGATAAAGCAGAATCAGAAAAAGAAAAAGCAAAAAAAATAAATACGGAAGCCGTTAAAAATATCGTGAAGAGTGCCGTATTAAATCAAACTTTCGTTATTCATATTTCCACCGATTATGTATTTGATGGCACTGCAAACAGACCCTATCAGGAAGACGATGCCGTCAACCCGGTTTCTGTTTATGGAAAAACAAAAGAAGAAGGGGAACATGAAGTAAAATCATATCCAAAAGGGATGATCATACGTACTTCCTGGTTATACAGTACCTATGGAAACAATATTGTCAAAACAGTCTTAAAAGTAGGAAACGAACGCCCTGAACTGAATTTTGTTTTTGACCAGACAGGTTCTCCTACTTATGCAGCTGATTTAGCACGGGTCATCGTTACAATAATTCATCGTTCCGAAGAAAATGAATCCGGGTTTAAAGCCGGTATTTATCATTATTCCAACGAAGGTGTCTGCAGTTGGTATGATTTTGTAAAAGCGGTTGTAAGAATAAAAGGTTTGACCTGCAAGGTGAATCCCATTGAATCAAATCAATATCCGACACCTGCAACCCGACCTGTTTACAGCGTTTTGAACAAAAAGAAAATTAAAAACACATATGCCATAGAAATACCATATTGGATGGATAGTCTTGCCGTGTGTCTGAAAAAAATGGAATAAACAATTTTGATTATGAGTACGGAACTATTAACATTAGTAAAAGCTAAAGCCAACGAATGGCTGAGCGGTAAGTTTGATGAATCTACCAGGAAAGAAGTGCAGCATTTGCTTGATAGTAATGAACCGGAGTTAATTGATTCATTTTACCGCGCTCTGGAGTTCGGTACCGGCGGCTTACGCGGCATCATGGGCGCAGGAACAAACAGAATGAATATTTACACGGTAGGAATGGCTACCCAGGGATTATGTAATTATGTGAAGAAAGAATTTGCTTCCCTGCCACAACTAAAAGTTGCAGTGGCACACGATTGCAGAAATAACAGCAGATTGTTTGCCGAGACTACTGCAAAAATATTTGCAGCCAATGGAATGAAAGTTTATCTCTTTGACGAACTCAAACCCACTCCTGAATTATCTTTTGCCATCCGTCATTTCGGTTGTCAGACAGGTGTTGTCATTACAGCATCTCACAATCCAAAAGAATATAACGGGTATAAAGCCTATTGGAATGACGGTGCACAGGTAATTCCGCCTCATGATAAAAACATCATCGCTGAAGTGGCGAAAATACAAAGCATTGATGAAGTGAAATGGACGGGAAATGATAAAAACATTGAAAGTATCGGAAGCGAAATTGATGCGATATATACTGATAAAATAAAGGAACTGACACTTTCACCTGAGATTGTTAAAAAACAACATGATTTAAAAATTGTATATACGCCTATTCATGGAACCGGGGTAAAACTTGTTCCGATGGTTTTAAAGAAATTCGGATTTACCAATATATATAATGTGCCTGAACAGGATATTAACGATGGCAATTTTCCAACCGTTAAATCTCCGAACCCTGAAGAATCAGCAGCTCTTACGATGGCTATAGAAAAAGCCAAAGCAACTCATGCAGAACTTGTTCTTGCGACTGATCCGGATGCTGACCGCGTGGGTATAGCAGTCAAAGACAGCTCGGGAAAATTTATCCTTCTAAACGGAAACCAGACGGCTTCAATATTGATTTATTACCTGATCACTAAATGGAAAGAAAACGGCAAGCTGAAAGGGTTTGAATATATAGTTAAAACCATCGTAACGACAGAATTACTTGCCGCTATCGCGAAGAAAAATAAAGTGGAATATTTTGATGTGCTTACCGGATTCAAATATATCGCTGAGAAAATCAGGGAAAACGAGGGTACTAAAAAATATATCGGGGGCGGAGAAGAAAGTTATGGATACCTCGCGGGTGAATTCGTACGTGATAAAGATGCGGTGATGGCTTGCGCACTGATTGCCGAAACAGCAGCATGGGCAAAAGACAAAGGCAAATCTATGTTTGATCTTCTTTTAGATATTTATTCTGAATTCGGCTTTTATAAAGAAGGACTGTTTAACGTTACCAAAACCGGGAAAACAGGATCTGAAGAAATTCAGCAGATGATGGAAAAATTCAGAAAAAATCCTCCAACAAGATTAGCGGGAGTTGATGTAATCCTTATTCAGGATTATGATAAAAAAATAGCATTAGATGTAAAAACAAACAAAACGACACCTATCTCTCTGCCAAAATCAAATGTACTTCAATTTACGACTGCTGATGGAACAAAAGTAACGATCCGTCCCAGTGGTACTGAACCAAAGATTAAATTCTACTTTGGAGTCAAAGGTGAATTGAAGAATAAAGCTGATTTTGAAAAAGTCAATAAACTCTTAGATGATAAAATAAAATCCATAGCGAAAGAATTAGGCTTATGAACTCGTTTCGAAAAGAACTTTGGTTTAATGTTCCTACCAGAAGAGCATTAATAAATATCACGCCACAGGTCGAGCAATGCGTTGAAGAAAGTGGCATCAGGGAAGGATTATGCTTAGTAAATGCAATGCATATCTCAGCAAGCGTTTTTATTAATGATGACGAATCAGGTTTGCATCAGGACTTTGAGGTATGGCTGGAAAAACTGGCTCCTGAGAAACCCCACTCTCAATATAAACACAATGGCTTTGAAGATAATGCCGATGCTCATCTGAAACGCACCATTATGGGTCGTGAAGTAGTGATAGCTATTAGTAATGGACAACTTGACTTTGGACCCTGGGAACAGATCTTTTATGGCGAATTCGATGGAAAAAGGAAAAAACGGACCCTGGTAAAAATTATAGGGGAATAAATCTCCGGGAGCTCCTATTTTATTGGATTTATTTATCAACACCAATCAGGACAACAAATCCATGAACATCCTGATGTATGACGCCGTCAACGGATTCAATGGTATAAAAATAAGTGCCGCTTGAGGCTTTTATTCCTGACTGAAGCATACCATCCCATACTACTGTAGGTGATACTGATTTATATACCAATACCCCATTTCTGCTATAGATATTCAAAGCATAAACTGTTGTTCCGTTGGTTTGAACTAAAAAGAGATCATTAATACCATCCCCGTCAGGAGTGAAGACATTAGGGACAACCAGATTTTCGATACTGATTTTTTTCGATAATTCGTTACTGCACCCGGGTGGATTAACTTCGTTAACCCTCAGTAATACAGTATCAACAGAATTGTTTTTAAACTTCCATTTTAATTCAGTTCCATACATGGTATCAATAGAATTAATGATCCATTTATTCACATAAGGTCCATTACCATTCTGAGCCGGAGCTACCAGATTCTTTATGGAATCTATGTTTGTATCAAAACACTGAAAAAATGCACTGGGAGTCTGACTTACTATTATAGTAATCGTATCGGAATAAACCAGACCGCGGGAATTTATATTTTCCAATATCAGAGATGCAAAATAACTACCAGCTGTTTTGTATGCATGCCTGAGTGTTTTTGAATAATTGGAAGATTGCTCATAATAAGGAGCTGTTCCATCTCCGAATATCCATTCCCAAAGAGTTGAATCCGGTTGCGTGATTGTTGAGAGATCATTAAATGTAACAACCAGACTGTCGCATCCCAAGGTCGTATCAGCTGAAATCTTTGCAATCTGTGAAAAAACAAGATCTCCATTGATAAATAATATAATAATTAATATGTATTTGAGAATCTTCATTAAACTATAAATCACGTAAATATATTAAATATGCCTGATCATCTGACAACTTTTGCCTTGTTTTTTTTATAATTCCATAGCAACAACATTAAAAACAACTTTTTTCTCCGGGTAATAGCTATTTTGAGTGTCAAATATCCATTTCCATCTTAACTTAATTTTATCAGTCGGTAAGGGAATATGAATGATCGAATGATTATTTTCAATATTTTTATTATCAGTTATTAATTCTTCACAATCAGTTATCAATATGGCATTTCGCTGAGCTAAAAAATCAAAATGACTTTGCTGGATCATTTTTCTCATCGTATTTAGTTCCAGTTCATTATAAATTTTAAATGGCTTCAGATAATCTATAATCAGTATATCAAGTTGATTCATCATATTAAGAGAGACCATAAAGTCCGGTTTCACGTTTAGCATGAACCCTGTATAATTCAGTGTGGTTATGTCTTTTATTGTTTTCTTTTTTTTGAAATCTTTCACGAGTTTATATACTTCGGAAATGAGACCACCGGTAATATCCGTTTCAACCAAAAACACATTCGGGTATTTCTTTAATTTGTGCTTGATCTGAACTGGATGATGAATATCCAATAAATAAACTTTTTTGAAAGCCGCGCTTAAATAATCAATGGGTACATCAAGTAACCAACCACTGCCTAAGATAACTGCAACATTTTTATTTCTTTTTTCCGCGCATTGAATTATAAAATTTCCGGAAGTCTCAAGATGTTCTTTCCAATGATCTGGTTCCTTTAAATATCTGTTTATTATTCCGTTCTGGTCAGAAATATAATTCATCTTTCTTAACATGATTCTATGGTGATTGAAAAAATGGAACGTCATAAAATGAACTGTTTGTGTGTTGGGTTACTTATCTTAATTTTGATAATTCATCTAAATACATCTGTCTGATATGAGCTTTTAACTCACCCGGGTTGTAGGAAGGAAATGAATCGTATGGAATTTCATCCAGAATTTTAATAATTATATTTTGTTTTTCCTTTATCATCAGACCTTTTGTAGGAACAGCTTTTGACGATCCATCAAGAATGACGGGTAGAATAGGAATTTTATTTTCAATAGCAATTCTGAAAGCTCCTTCCTTAAAAGGGAGCAATGCGCCATCTCTTGAACGCGTCCCTTCAGGAAAAATCATAATCGAAATTCCTTTTTGAATATTTCTACGACATGTCTCCATCATGTGGGGAACAGATTTTGGATTATTTCTTTCTAATTCGATGTATCTGTTCATCCTCATTGTCCAGCCAAGAATGGGAGCTTTGAAATTTTCCCGTTTCGATACCCATTTAAAATGTGCCTGGATCTGAAATAATGTTAAGATATCAACAAATGACTGATGGTTGGAAATAATAATATACACCTTCTTATGATTAATTTTTTCTTTGCCAATCACGGTAAGTTTCCACATCGGATTAACGGAAAATAAAAGAAAACCCCAAAAGCCCGTTACCTGATGCAAAACAACAAGTTTACTATCGAACGGAACAGTTAAAACCCATATGACAGGCAAAACCGGAAAGAAGAATATATAAATAAATATAGTTACCGTATATAAGTATATATTAACAAGTATTAATTTCATCGGATGTTATTTATTAGGTCAGTAAAAATATAATTAAAAGTAAAAGTAAAAAAGTTTTTCTTTTTATTGTATAAATAAATTCTACAAAAAAAAATGAAAGTTCTTCCATCTGTTGATAATTTAATTTGCGGATCAATTAGTCTATCGTTACTTTTACAAATCAGATGGATTTATTTTTAATTTCGAAAATGAAAAAAAATAGTTGCTTACTTTTATTACTAATTAGTGCCTGTCATTTAAATAATACGCAGGCTAATATTAATGTTTCTGAAAATAAATTTCAGCAATCCAATGCAACTAATAATATGGACACCCTGATTATGCTTAGCGGCAAAAAAATGGTAGTCAGTCTTTATAAAATTAATAATGATAATGTTTCTTATAAGATGACAGGTGAAAAAAATCCCATTTTAGTTGATAAAAAAGACATTCAGGAAATTATTTTAGGAACCGGAAAAATTATAGAGGTAAACAAAACTGTTGCAAAAGAAGAGCCGGTAAAAAAAGAAGAACGATTGGATACGATTGTAAAACTGGGAGGAAAAAAATTACTTGTGAAAGTGATTAAGATCAATGAAAAGGATGTAACCTATACCTTTCCTGAGAAGACAGATAATCTTTCCATTCTCAGAAAAGATATTGAGAAGGTGATTTTTCAGAATGGTCATCGGGAGGTTTTTAACCCGCCTGTTTTAATGATGATTGATGAAACTCAGTGGGAAGCAGTATTGGTAACTGAAAACCCGGAAGAAGTTGAAGGTTTATTTCTGCGGGGAACAATCTCCGCCTCTTCCTCATCTGATTGCAGGGATAATAAGTCTGCTAAACAAAGTGCCATTATTCGTTTACAAAAGAAAGCAGCTAATATGAAAGCCTCTGTAATACTGATAACCAAAGCTCAGGCCAAAGGCGGTTATGGTGAAAATCCGGGTTATAAAATAAACGGAAATGCTTATGGGTTGGAACCGCTTCCCAAAACTGATGCAGAAAAGAAATCTGCTAAATGACAGACTCTAAATAATACCACATGGCTCCCTCTTTAAGCGAGAAATCGGATTGTTTGATCTTCTCTATTCCTAATGTTCTGATAACATGATTTACGAAAATGGTTGCTGGTACAATCATTTCAATACGTCCTTCCATGAGCCCTTTCATCCTCTTCCGTTCAGAAATGGTTGAAAAGAGAGTTTTATCATGAATCTCTTTATAATCGTTCAAATCCAAATCATAGCAATACTTACCGGTTTCAACCGGGATCTTTCCGGGATGATTTGCTCTTATCATGAAGGCAAATGTTTCGAATGTACCCGAAGCTCCAATAAAATATTCAGGGTTGTGTGTACGGGTTGCTTCATATAATGAGGTCAGCTCCAGTGTAAAATATTCCTCAATGGACTGGATTTCCTGTTTCGTGATCGGATCGGAAATATGAAATTTCTCAATAATTCTGGCCATACCGAGATTAAAACTTTCTTTCCAGAAAATATGATCTTTGTTTGCTATTATAAACTCGTTGCTCCCGCCTCCTACATCTAAGATGATCACTTTTTTTTCATCTAACTCCGTTGATGCACGCACTCCAAAGTAGATTAACTCAGCTTCACGATCGCCTGTGATTAGTTTAATTTCAAATCCTGTTTTTTCTTTAATAAGCCTTATAAAATCTCCTCCATTCTTCGCTGAACGGACAGCAGACGTTGCAAAACCAAAAGTCTTTTCAGCTTTAAATTGTTCAATCAATGTTTTATAATATAGCAAAGCATGAATACCCCTTTCCATGGCTTCGGATGAGATGATATTATTTTGAATAGAACCTTTGCCTAATTTAACAGCTACTTTTTCTTCAGCCAGAATCGTGAAAGAGTGTCCCCTGGGTTCGGCAATCAGTATGTTAAATGTATTGGTTCCCAGATCAAGTATCGCTATACGCATAGTCCAGATTAATTTTTATATGTCAGCCATTTCCATATCTCCCTGTAGGTCGCTTTTTTGCCATATAACAGTATTCCGGTTTTGTATATTTTTCCCGCCATCCATGTCATGGAAACAGATGTAATAATTAATATAAATCCTGATAGAAAAACCTGCGAATAAGGAACTCCGAAAGGAATTCGCGCCATCATGATCACCGGAGATGTAAATGGAATCATTGAAAACCAGAATGAGAGCTGGCTTTCAGGATTACTGATCGTATTCATTAAAACAAAAATCGCTAATATAAGTGGAACTGTTACCGGCAGAATGAATTGCTGTATGTCTGTATCCTGATCCACTGCCGATCCTATGGCAGCAAATAATGCGGCATATAATAAATAACCGCCCAGAAAAAAGAACAGAAAAGCACCAATCATCACTCCAAATTTTATAGTATGAACCGAATTCAAAACTGACTCCGTATCGGCACTCTGGATGGCATTAATTTCAGATACTTGTTCTGTTATATGGATCTTTGAAAAGAATATCTGCTGAGAAATCGTTACAAATCCAAAAGTCAAAATGATCCAGATTAAAAATTGAGTAAGACCAACCATTCCGATACCAATAATCTTCCCAGCCATCAGCTGAAATGGTTTAACCGATGATATAATCACTTCGATAATCCGGTTTGTTTTTTCTTCAATGACACCACGCATTACCTGAGAACCAAACAAAAAAATAAAAAAGTAAATCAGAAGTCCTCCAATATAACCCAGAATCATATTCAATTCTATGGAACTTTCTTTTTCATTTCCTTTTTCAGATAATTGAATAATTCTAATTCTGACATCCGTTTTTATTGCCTTGAGTATCTGATCTATGTTT
>Ga0182030_10020544_pt1 | contig 12444 bp, 9 predicted proteins | sample 812S3MmetaG_FD_121299 | JGI IMG/M metagenome (GOLD analysis project Ga0182030, IMG submission 121299) | Permafrost microbial communities from Stordalen Mire, Sweden - 812S3M metaG (Illumina Assembly) | ecosystem: Environmental > Terrestrial > Soil > Wetlands > Permafrost | place: Sweden... | reverse complement strand
GTATTTGGCCGCAGCACGCTGAACGCCCTCAATGAACTGAAACTCGACGCAGTGCAAGAAAAAGGATATCTGAACCTACGAACGGACTGGAGGAATGCGTGTCCGGATTGGATAAACACGACGAGATCGACGGTGGGGAGGAGTATCAGCGATGTATTTTTCAAACAGAATCATTCTGCGCTGGTGTCGGATAGTGATGAGAAGTACGAGGAGCCGTTCATGCGGGTTGCGTTCCAGGAGAACTTTCCTAAGCAAAAAGTGCCAGAGATACTGGCGCAGCCTTGTTGTTCGCAGTTTGCGGTTAGTAGAGAGGTCATTCGGAGGGTGCCGAGGGAGCAGTATAAGAAGCATATGGATTGGTTGATGAAGAGTGAGTTGACGGATATGTTGACGGGGAGGATGTGGGAACATATGTGGCAGTTTTTGTTTTTGGGGAAGGCGGTGGACTGTGAGGAGGAGCGGAAGGCGTTGTGTAGAGGGTGGGGGATTTGTTTCGAAGAGGGGGAACTGGGGGAGTTTAAGCGGGTGGCGGCAGAGAGGGCGTGGTGGGATCCTACGGTAGGACGGCCTGAGCCGCCAGTGGGGCTGCTCAAGGCGTTGGGTGCGAGGTTGGGAACTATGAAGGAGGTGGCGGTTAGGAGGGGAGCGAGTAGGAGAGAGAGGAGGCGGATTCTGGGTGGTGGTTGAGGGTTGGGCGTTGGGAAGTGGACCGGATGAGATTGATGATGGACGCCCTTGACCTGCCGCCGAAGAGTACACAGAGCCTTTAATGTGCAAATTGCACCTATCGCACCAGATTATGTATATTTCAGCGCTCCGGCTACAGCTTGAAATCCACAATCAAGTTTCCTGGCACTCAATTGGAACAATCCAGATGGTCTACCCCAAAGCCATCTGGCATGATGCGCTGCAGACTCCCAAATCCGATAATCTCGTTCTTACATGAACGTAGCTCTGGTGTATCTCAGTACGTCCAGCTTCCGATGGCAGGATTGGAAACATCCAGATTCCAACCTAGTTGGTCGAGGGTTGCCCCGAGTCCCACTCTGGGGTTCACCACCAAGACATCAATCCAAATATATTCTGGCCTTTCTGACCTTCCTAGCCTGGCAAGTCGAAAGGTAGTATTGTTTCCCTACTACCAAAAAGATGCTTGCTATTTTTCACGATCTATGAAAGGAGTCTTGTGTTCTAGACCATGTTAGTTCTGCAATAGCTCTGCGCGCTTTCCAGCCAGGAAAATTGAATCAGGGCAGCGCTGATACAGACCCTGGCTTGTCGTCAAATTATCTACATCTAGAAATACCACAGCATGGTGAGCAAAGGAATTACATGGAACGAAATATTTTGGAAGATGAAATTGTTGGTGGAGGCCTATATGCTTTGATCAGGTAGTCTCTGTAGAGTGGCGGTAGGGAGAAGTGAGCCTAGCCTCCTGCAACAGCGGGTAGCCTGCTGTACCTATAGCTTTTAACTCACTGTAGTTGCTTTCCCAGGAATATGAATCAGCCAACTTCAGGGCACGATCGCTGAACTGGAGCCTCCACAACTCATCATTACAGGGATTGCACGTCCCACTACATCCGCAATCTCCGGAGCGGCTGAAATCTCCCGAACACCGAATTTATTTTGTCTTTGGAAATCGAAGAAGCCAAACGGATATTTCAGGTTCTCATGATCGTCTATGTCGTTCTACCACTTGAACGCTACCTTCGTCCGCGATAGTCAAAATGCCCACGACAGAAGCATTCCCGCTCCTACCCTCCCCATCCGGCGATAAACCCACAATCCTCGCGGGGCCTAACACCAACGATAAACCACGACGGCGCAGGAAATCCAGCGGACTAGGTGAAGAGATAAGAGTTGGAAACACAAGTGGTCAAGCACTAGCAACTCTTGACGTGCAACCACCATCTCCTAACACTCTTAAAGTACCTATAGCAGTACCCCTCTTCACACTACTCAGAGAGACTGACACTAGCCAGGCGCAGCACGACAGTGACAACAAGAAGCCATTTTCGAAAAGGCGGAAAGCTAGAACACTCCTTCGGCGATGGAGAAGATACGCATTGAAACATACTTGGGTTACCCCACTTGTCTTGCTTGGAATTATACTCTTGCTCTTCCTAATCAATCCGACACCCTCGAATCCGCTCCACCACTTCATTTTCCTATCGTATTCAATACCGCCTGAGATAGGATCAGCGCCAGGGACACCGCTACAATATGGGAAGGGGAAATGGGATTTGGCATTCGTGGGATTCTACATCATTGTCCTCTCGTTCACCAGAGAGTTCATCATGCAAATAATCCTCCGACCACTAGCACGATACAACGGACAACATTACCCTGGGCTCAGAACTCGATCCAAACAATCCAGATTCATGGAGCAGATGTACACAGCGCTATATTTCGGATGCGCTGGCCCTTGGGGTCTATACGTCATGAGCCGGAGTCCAGTATGGTATTTCAATACCGCGGGGATGTATGCGGGGTTCCCACACACTACGCATGAAGGAGTGTTCAAGTTTTACTATCTATTTCAGGCAGCCTATTGGGCTCAGCAGGCTATTGTCATGTTACTGGGGATGGAGAAGCCGAGGAAAGATTTTAAGGAGTTGGTGGGGCATCATGTACGCCAGTGTGCCCTTACTTTGGGAAGATATGAGCTCATGGTATTCGCAGATTGTCACGCTTTTTCTAATAGCTTTGAGCTATCGATTTCATTTCACTTATATGGGATTGGGGGTATTTATTACTCATGATATTAGTGACTGTGTCTTTGCTGTAAGTTTGCCACTAATCCTCGACCTGATCAAGCACCGCTGAAGAAAGCTTAGATTTCGAAAGTCCTCAACTACCTCGATCACCCTATTGTTGGTCCATTCTTCGCTTTTTTTATTGGTTGTGTAGGTCGATTCAATTTTTCTAGACAGCCCCAAATCCGTCTCCAAAACCCACGTACTGACTCGCAATATCTTAGTGGTGCTACCTACGCCACTACGTTAACCTCCGAATACTTTACTCAGAATTCAACGAGTTCAAAACTGTCGGACCCTATGAACTCAACTGGGAGACCCAACAATATAAATGCGACTTATCTCACTACGTCTCCACCGCACTATTAGGCACCTTACAGGCGATCAATCTATTCTGGCTGTACCACATCATTCGTATCGCCATCCGTTATGTATTTACAGGCAATCGAGAGGATGATAGGAGTGAGAATGAGGAGGAAACTGAGGCGGGGGAAGAAGAAATACGGGATGCGCTGACCAACCAACGTGTTGTTAAGCCTGCAGCGCAGAAAGTATTTGCAAATGGCACAGCTGGAGTGCAAAAGGCAACATCGTCCGAAATCCCTATAGAAGGCGCAAAACTTCGAAGGTCCCCTAGGAGAAAAGCTTGAATGATTCTTCCGCCATAAGATCATCCTGACGCGAGGGAGACGTCGCTAGGAAGAGACATGAAAAAATATTTCTCATTGCTAGTTGCAGGAAGAAAGGGCCGCAGCTTGACATGACTTTCATGACCAGTCTAATGAAAGTCCATAAACTCCACAAGGTGTTGGGAAAGCAATGCTGGGAGACGATCTGTACGATCCTTTAATTCCTGTATCTATTCTAATATAATAGTAAACTATAATTTAAACTATTTGGAATTGTTATAAATCAACATACTATCTGCATTGTATTTTTGCGGCTGTTGAGGTTATCCTACGTCGGTAGATACTCGGAGTACTTGCCGCCGCTCAAGCTGATTGGAATATATATCATAGGACTTGCTTGGATTGACGGGAAGAACTCTCGCCTATTTTAAATGTACCTGCGTAGGGGGTTTTGAGGGAACCTGGGAGGAGAAAGTGTTCCTTCGATTAGGACTCTAGAAGCAGCTATCTTTCCTAGAGAATTGAGATATTGGGGGTGCAAGTTGGGGTTTTGAAGGAGTCTTCCATCATATAATATTATCTTCGAATTATTGAAACAGAGTATAGATTGTGGATAAGACTCAGACAATCATATTCAGGTCTTTGATTTTCTTTCTCTATGCTTTCTCGCAGTGGCTGCAGATTACTACTCTATTCTATGAAGCCTTCGGGTAGTCAAGGGCCAATTAACCTCTATGATTTCTTCAACATCACAACACAAGTCTAGAAGTGAACGCGAGAATAAGCATTCACCTATTCACACCTATATATATATATATATTTAACTAAGCTTCCACCAATCATGACATTCTCGATTCAAACCAGACGCTGATCTCCACTGTACACACCGGCTGTTCGCCATCGCTAGTACAGCGTATACTCACCGCGTGATGTAGAAATATATATTCGTAGACTTTAGGGCTGATTAACACCGCCGCTTGTTTCGTAAGAGCACAAATCCATCTTCTTGATTAAGGTCAGCCAAGTCGAAGTAATACAAATCAAACTTAGACTTTGACTCGAATTTGAAATTCAAGTTGAACTTGGATTTTCTAACTAAGAAAATTTATTTTCTATCTAGATATTTCTCATCTATTTAAGCTAATGACTTTGTTCCAAATCTAACTCAAACTACTTAAAATGGGTCTTGAATCAGACTTCAACTCGACTTGGCCGACCTTGCTCTTAATATCAACCGAGCAAAATTAAAGTCACTCTTTCCTTGATTCGCCGCCTCATGTTTTGGCATATCGTTATTTCGTAGGCAAGATCCAATTGAGCTGCGAGTGTTCATGCGAACTGGGAGATTGAGACCTGGGATAACGTTCGCGGCGCCAACATCGAAGAAATCAAGAAACAATGACGATTCAAACCGAGTGCGAGACAAAACACAAGAGCGACGTTAACTATGACCTCCACAGCCCGAAAGCTTTTTGAGAAGACTGTCAGATTTCTCGTTTGGAGACGTAGATCAATAACGGATGCTATGTAGGAAGATCTATGAAGTAGTGAGATACCCTCGGGAATTATCCTAAGATTTTCTTTAACCATTTGCTATGTTTTCTCGGCTATTCTTTCTCAGGAAGCTATCACACTCGATCTCCCCTTAATTATTATTCGCTTCTTACTTCCAACCTTAATCCTCCTCACCCTTACAATCATGTCAAAGGCCCTCAGCTGCGTTCAATTTTTCGTCCAGACTTTCTCCCCCGGTGCCATAGTAAGTGACTTTTGGAAGGAACAGCGGGAATGAAATGAACGTACTCGACAGCGTTGAGGACAATAACATTGCATGCTCGCTGCCACGCGGAACAGCTATGGAAGATTCATCTGTTGACTTTGTCTGACTTATTTGTAATGTTGATTACGCGGCGACCCTTTTTTAGATGAGAGATGTAGTAGTATATTCAACTCCGTTAACAGCGGCAAACTTTGGTACTGTTGTTAACTTAGTTGGTTGGGGCGAGGGATAGAAATACGATGCCACTGTGTGGGGTTGCCTAGACTAAGCTATTTCTATAACCTTGTTTGTATCCCCTTTTTACATGTTGCTCTAGACATACTGGCTAAGGTGCTAGTAGTTGAGTTTTGTTCGGGCTTCTGAAAAAGGTTCATTGGGTCTGTAGAGATGGTTGTGTTGAGAGAGGGCTGCGCATAAGGAAAATCCTACAAGAGGAGAGGTTTGCAATGTGTTCATCTAATGTTATCTTTGTGTCAGTCTTTAAAACTCTATTAAATACAATTTTATATGCTTTTCAGTTAAAGTCCTGCCTTTTTATAAAAATAAAAAATAAAAAATATTTAAGCGTGACTATCTAGTGGAGCTTTCAAAATTCATAAAGAAATAAGGTAGGTAATCCAAGTTTTCACGGAACGTGTACAGTCCTTTGTAATTCAATCTACCCAAGTAGCCTGAGGGTAACATATCAGTCCTTTAGCAAACTCTCAAAATCCCCCACAACAATCTCAGGTAGCTCCCTCGTCCACTCCACCTGCCTCCTCCTTGCCTCCTCTAACTTCGCCCTCACAAAATTCACAACCTCTTGATCCCCCAACCTATGTTCCTCATCCCTCGTCCTCAACCCACTCTCATAGTCCAGGTACCCCATCTCACACAACCCTAAAGTTTGCAACCTCTCAAACGCCTGCAAATTCGTCCCCATAGGCGCCCACCTCGCACGGTCAAACGATTCCCTACTTCCCGGATCACGATCTACAAGAACAAACGTATAATGTGGCCCATTTTGCCACGCCATAACTTGCCAGTTGGCTCCTACCAGAATTTCTCTTATTTTCCGAGCTTCTTCGGGTACGAATGTAGAGAGCAGGCGTAAGGGACATCCGATGTAACCAACGCATGTTAGGCACGAGATGAAAATCGTATCAAGCTGAAAATTAATCCATATTCTCTTCTCGCCGTAATGGCCCTGCTGCCATTCCTCATCACCTGCCCCGCCATCAAGGCGATGATTCGTGCCCCCGAAAGATAAATGGTAAGATTTCAATGCTAAAAGCCTGCTCTCGTGACATACGAACAACGCTACTGGTCCCGGAGGAACGGGTATGTCTTTACATGAAACGTTTGGATTCTCATCGTGCCAAGATCTCGAGGCAGGGTTCTTAATGCGACTGATGTCGGTTGCGGTGAAGGAGATGGATGTGGGAGCCTGAATGTAGAAGCCGCGCATGCCGTTGGAACTGTCTTGGGTGACGGGACCGAGGATTGGAGCGAAGGAGCGGTGGATGTGCAATTGGAGGGTGCGGGGGGTGAATGTTAAGGACCAAATTTTTTGGCGGAGTTCGAGAGGGAGGGTGGAGAATTGAGAGCGGGAAAGCTGGTTGGGGGCTAGATTTGAGGGGAGGGTTGGATACGGGGTAGGTGCTGGGAGGTTGACGTTGGGAGACATGATTTTGCAGGCAAATAGGATTTGTTAATATGCTGTGGTTTTGTTTTGTTGAAGTGAGAGGGAAGAAGGATGCCTGAAAGTGTTTGGTTACGTGAGCTTGTGGCTGAGCTACTTATGTAGTTTGAACACAGCCCCTTAACATAAGAACATTTTTGGTAAGCGAGGTAAGGTAGGTAAACTATCATAGCAACATGAATATTTATTTTCTTAATCGTAGAGTTAGGGTTTCGAATCTTGACAGCTCCTGAATACTCAGCCTCTAGTAAGATACGTATGACACGTATACTAATCTTTTCTTGGCGGTTCTACTTCGATGATCACGTGCACGCCTCAGCCCCGAAGGATTTGACCCTATAACCATGCCATCCTGATTCCCGCCTCAAGACGAGAGAAATTCATAAGCCTTCAACCCACGTCGATAGAATCTGGCACCCGAAACGTGCACTGTTATTCCTAATTCGGCATATTTGGACGAATATGCATCGAAATGCAGGATCTCTTTTGTAATAATCCTTTTAGCGTTCGTCTGTGATGGCGCGCACAATTGGGAGTACGAATGAACCATTGTTGACAACTTTCGGCTGATGACCTAATTAATCTTCTAGTCTGGATGAAAATATAGTCCCGCTGCCTAATGGATGTGTCACTATCGAAGAATTATAAGTCTTCCTACCGCCTCAGCAGTTTCACATCTCCCCACCTATTCATCACCGACCCGAAACCCACTCGACAAAACACCCAGAAAACACACATCGACTCGACGAACCCCCCGAAAAGCCTAATACAATCAAGATCTTTAAAAGATTTGCGGTGCTTAACCCCGACCGTCTCATAGTAATCATGGCTCTCCGTACCATCTCTACGCGCGTGATGGTCATTTCCGACGCTCATGAGCACTCCTTGGATGGAACAACAATATCTCAGACCGATTTCCTTCTTCACAAAGGTGATTGAACCAACTTTGGAGAAGCAGAAGCATTAAGGGAATCTGTTAAGATGCTGGGTACTATTGAAGCAGAGCTGAGGTTGGTTATCGCAGGCAACCATGATATCCCCCTCGACGCTACTCAGCGAGTCGAGAACATGTCCGATGAGAAGTACGCAAAATACCCTGAGGCGGCTCTCGAAATCATGACCGGGCCACCAGCAAAAGAGGCTAGAATTGTCTATCTCCAAGAAGGAACTTACACGTTCACCCTCAGCAACGGCGCCACCTTCAGAGTTTACGCTTCACCATACACTGTAGGATCAGGTGGCTGGGCCTTTCCATATGAACCTCTTGAGGGTCGGTTCAACGACGCTAAACGCACAAACCGAACCTCGATTGTGAAAAATCCGATTCGGTCACATCCACGAGGGCCTTGGTGCGAACATCGTTACCTGGAAACCAGACGGTAGCGTGAAGGACCCATCATTAGCAACACCTTTAGAGACAGAACAAATCAACGAGTATCCGTACCCAAACGAATGGTCTATTAAAGCTGGACAACAAGCTCTCATGGTCAACGCCGCTATTATGGTGAACAACTCCAGAGGCATGAAACCAAGTTATAATAAGCCTTTCATTATAGCACTCAGTCTACCCCGCCGATGAAACGAACAGGACCCTGAATAATCACATGGAAGATATTGGATTGCAGGGTTGGAAGGCTTTTTTGGAGACAGGAGCCAATTGAGGGACAGGTGCTATTTTATTCCATTTCAGACAACTATGCATAACCAATCTATCGCGCGTGACATCTTATATTATCCGAGTGGGATAAGCTCTCAGAAAAATGAGGGAGTATTGACGGGGTATAAGAAGAGGAGAGGCAAAAGGATGATCCATTTATCTCTGACGCCTCTCTATTCTTAGTGACGAGTACGGATGATTAAGCTAGTACCTGACAAGTATGCTAGTATGCGAGTTAGGTTGTTGTTCGGAGGGAGTTCAGGAGGTCTCGAGGGGCATTTAAGTAGGGTCTCCCCCTTCGACTCGCGAATTTTTTCCTCCACCGAGTCACGTACGACTAGATTGGATGGGACCCAAACCTGAATCGGTACGGATCTTGGAAAAGTGTAATAAGGGAGCGAGGATGAATACCGTCTTAATATGTTCAAATTGAGACAAACGAGGAGATAGCACAAACTCAATGGGAGAAGAAACGTGACAATACGAGACTTAAAGGTTGGAAGCTGCTGTCGAGAAACTTATACAACAAGAATGCCATGTAGTTTTGTTTTAGACCCAGAATTTGTTAGGCTAGGTGCGATTTTATATATATCTATTGATTTACTCTTACTGCAGCAACGTGAATTGGTGTACTTAATTTCTAAAAGATTTTACCTAAATTTTTAGTGGCGGTTAGAGCAATTTTGCAAATAGTCCAGAATTTTATGTTACTAGCCAGTTGTTTTATGTAAATCATGTTTTCTAAAGTGATAAATGCGGTCGGCTCGCTTGTACTTTCCCTATTTCATCCGACCAAAATGGCCAGTAGTTACGAGGCCTACCGAGCTTACCCTGAGTCAGACATGCTTTAGTTTTAATGCAGCTTACTACCGATAATTTGCACTAGCACGGCCCTCAATTGGTCCGGAAGTAAAAGGATTAATACTCGCTTGTATATGCGACCTCTCCCGAGGACGAAGCACCCATCGCACCTTAGCGATTCTTCTCGGCTACCTGAATGAGGACTTAACCGATACACGGTCTATGCGGAGAATCCGCCAAACCCCGCACTTCGTTTTATACCACCGGAATGTCTGCTTTTCTCAATCATGAGCCTCACATGAGTACCGCCGCCTTGCTCAGGCTTGGTTTAGGCTTGCTTAGGCCCGCTCAACCTATGGAGGTTCCGGCAAAAAGTCTCGTCACTTTAGCGTGTAAGCCCTGTAAATACGCTATAAGGCCCTGTAATGGTACATTATTAACAAAGCCCTGAAGGTTTTTACTGGACTCGCTAATTTCTAGTGTTGATCTAGCAGAGATAGTTGGCAGAAATAGTGTAAAGGGCGCTGTAATTATAGTAGAGTTAGTACCCCATTATAGGCTCCAAGATTATCTAGTTTTGAAAGATTTTATCAAAATCCACTGGAGTTGCTAAAATTTAGTGTTGTTGGCATAGTAATTATAGTGGCTAATACACTATTTTATAGGCTTTGCCAACAAATGTACTGTTATAGGGCTTTATAATGTATTTACAGGGCTTACACGCTAAAATGACGAGACTTTTTGCCGGAACCTTCGTATTCTCACGTCTCATTAGAAATAATCAACTTTTGATGATAAGTTTGAAAGGCCCCCCTATACTTCTTCACCCATAGATACAGAGATAGTAAGCATATTTCAATTCCCCTGAGTGCTTTACACCAGGGCGTGCACGGGCTAGCCGCCGCTTTCGGTTTCTCTTACTTGCAACTGAGATATTGCAAGATTTCAAAGCTAATTGGTGCAATTTATACAGTTCGATAATATATATATATGCTGTCATAGACTATTTCCTCATTAGCATGGTAGTGAAGCTCAGCGGGTTTTAGAGCGGGGAAAGCCTAAGCTAATTCTATTTACCAGCAAGATAAAATGATGCTAAATATAGAGACTTCTGCTAGTATTTGCAAAGATAGTGAATGGAGTTACCAATTACCTTATGCTAGAAGTTTGTGGTTGTAATTAAAAAGCAGCAGATCAAATCACATTCCGAAGTTAGGCCAAGAAGTTGTATTTGATTTAACGAACTACAAACCAAAACCTGAACCTTTTGAGATAATCCAATTACTATCATAACCGGATCTTGCTCTTCCAGCTAGAGAAGCTTACTCAATCAAGTTCAAGAAGGAACAGTCGTGTAGGTTGTGATGAAATTGGGCGCAGAGGTCTTTGTATCAATTTCTGTGAATGTCTGCGAGATCTGCAATTATGTCAGCGTCTTAGTCTAGAATAACTAAAATTTATATCTGACTTATATTTGGCTACTTACTGTAGTCTCACTATATATTGGAACCACTAGAGTCACTGTCTGGGTAATTGTTGGAGCAGGTGTCGTAATACATAGGCATCCAAAGTAAATGTTTTCTTCAGCAATACTCAGGAAAGATGGGTAAGGTATTGATTGTTGCCGCTCTTGCAGTGTATGATCTAATGATAGAGATCGTGGAGCAGCTGTTATAGTTGATGTTGAGATGCCGGTGATCGTGGGCACACTTGAAACTGAGGATTCTTTACAACCTCCCTGCAAACTAATCAGCTCTTGTGTGTCTTTCATCTCCGGCATTCAATGGGAGCGGGGAGTAATTTACTCACAGGCATGAAATCAGGACAATCCCTATCCCACATGGTCCCAGTACCCGACATTGGGAAGGCCGTCGAGTTCACATCAGCATTGTAGAGATTACATATCAACCATTTCATCGCTCCATTATCTTCTGGCACAGTCTGAAAGCTCTTGCAGAGAGGATTAGCAAGACAGCTTTGCTGGCAAGTGTACCCATCAGTAGGATCCCAGTCGGCAGAAAGTTGATTGTCTGCATTTCCAGACGCTGGAAGACCACAGGTCATGGATGTTGAAGGAGTTGCGCAAAGAGCTGTTACTGTGGAGGTGCTAAATATCATATTAGAAAAGTCATCAATGACAGAAGGATGCCTACGCGTAATTGGTCGAAGTAGTGGATGTTGTAGTATAAGTTTGGTAAGTGCTTGTTAACGTCGTGCCTACGACTGAAGAACTTGAAACCACGAAGACTTCATACGTTGGCTGCATGTACCAGTAGCAAAAGTCTCCGTAATCAAATGATTTTGAGCTATGAAGTTCATTAGCCTCTTGAGATATTACAAGCTGAGATCGTCTATTTTCTCACGCGCTTTTCATTGCGTTAGCGGCCGAATTGGACGTGCAATCTGTGGCCAACATCAGTGGCTCCCAATTCTAAGGCTGAGATCGTATCATACAGGCTGGTGGTGTCCAAGTCGTATATTGACGCCCTCCAAGATCATGTGCTTGTCCATCTCTTCCTACTGGCCCAGCGGTTGTTGAATCTGCCAAGAAGAGTAGATATACAAGACACAAAATTGATAGCATCTTGCTTCAAAGAAACTACTTGCAAGACACTGGGAGACGAAAATCAGGGTTAAAAGATACTGATGGAGTAAAGGAAGTCACAAAAATCTTGGAAAGGTACTCGGCCAACATTAAATATTTAAAACCTCCCACCTCTCGATGCAACCTTCAAATCCTCCAAAGAAGTACCGACTTCGTTCTTCCATATCGTATGATCACAGTTCCTGTTTTCCCACGTAAGTACCGATTATCTTTGGTCATATGATAACGTACCTCGAGCCCCACAATGCCTCTGCCGTACAGGCTAATACCCAAATTGCTCTTCTAAATTCATCCGGATTAAAACTTGCCCCGTGGAACGCGTCATGGAACCAAAAGCGGAATTACACAGTTTTAATTTTCCATTTTAGTAGTCCAGGCTAATACCCCATTTATGTTCCTGATTCATCCAGATTAAAATCTACACCGCGGAATGTATTATATAGCTCATACAATATTCGTTGCGGCACAGCTGCTAATGTAGCCAGTTCGAAGTAGTGAGCGTGACTGCCAAATTGATCAGAAATACGGAGAT
>Ga0182030_10020541_pt1 | contig 12446 bp, 11 predicted proteins | sample 812S3MmetaG_FD_121299 | JGI IMG/M metagenome (GOLD analysis project Ga0182030, IMG submission 121299) | Permafrost microbial communities from Stordalen Mire, Sweden - 812S3M metaG (Illumina Assembly) | ecosystem: Environmental > Terrestrial > Soil > Wetlands > Permafrost | place: Sweden... | reverse complement strand
CAGGGTATTGGTGCCGGCTTTATTCCCAGCATTATGGATACGAAATTAATTGATGAGATCATCCAGGTGACCAATGATGAAGCTTTTTCTATGGCCAAGAGGCTTATCCGTGAAGAAGGGATCCTTTGCGGCATCTCTTCCGGCGGAAACGTGGCAGCGGCATTAAAGGTCGCGGCCCGTCCGGAAAATAAGGGCAAGCTCATCGTGGCCATTATCCCGTCAACCGGAGAACGTTATTTGTCGACGGACCTATTTGCGGAGTTTAGGAATTAACTTTCTTTCAATATGCAAACAGAACGCATTAAACAACTCAATGCAAAGGCGATCAATCTGGAAGCTTCAGGTATTGTTAAGCTTGCTTTTGATGAATTTAGCTCAAGGGTCAGCTTTGCTACCAGTTTAGGTGAAGAAGACCAGGTTCTTACGGATATGATCTCAAAAAAAGCTCCGGGTATAGAAATTTTTACCCTGGATACCGGGCGGCTGTTTGCTGAAACATATGATTTGCTGTCAAAAAATCAGAAGAAATACAGCAAACTTAATTTCAGGATTTATTACCCTGATACCAAGTCCGTTGAGGAATTGGTGCATTCCAAGGGAATTAATCTTTTTTATGAAAGCATTGAAAACCGTAAACTGTGCTGTCATGTCCGTAAGGTGGAACCCTTACAACGTGCTTTGAGTAATAAGGACGCCTGGATCGTGGGTTTAAGGCGCGAACAATCCGAAGCACGGGCTAGCCTTGAGCCGGTGGAATGGGACGAAGCTAATAAAAAGATCAAATTCAACCCGCTCTATAATTGGTCTTTAGATCAAGTTAGAGATTATATTAAGAAAAACGAAGTAGATATTAGTCCATTACACGCTAAAGGATTTGTTTCTATCGGATGCGCGCCGTGCACCCGGGCCATCAAGCCCGGTGAAAATATCCGTGCCGGACGCTGGTGGTGGGAGACGCCCGAAGGTAAAGAATGCGGCTTGCATAATAATCCGAAGCGGAAAGGAAAGTAATAGCGTCATTGCGAGCCCGAAGGGCGAAGCAATCTCTGAAAGAACAATAAATTTTATTGAGATTGCTTCGTCATTGAGAAACACTCCTCGCAATGACACTGAGGTTTTTATATGAGTAAAACATTGGATAAATTGGATGCTCTGGAATCTCAAAGTGTGTATATTTTGCGTGAGGCTTACCGCGAATTCAAGTCCCTGGTCATGTTATGGTCCATCGGCAAGGACTCGACGGTGATGTTGTGGCTGGCGCGCAAGGCGTTTTTGGGCCATGTGCCATTTCCTTTGGTCCATATTGATACAAGCTTCAAGATCCCGGAAATGATCAGATACCGTGATGAATTGGCACTTAAATTCAAATTAAACATGATCGTGGGGAAAAATTCCCAAGCTCTAAAAGATAAGCGCACTTTTCCGGACGGGGCCTTGGACCGTATCAGCTGCTGCAAGGCGCTTAAAGTCGATGCCTTGAAAAACACTCTTTCAGGTGCGTGGCCGCGCTGGCGTCTTAATCATACTAACGGACAATATGAGCTTGACACCAATAACGAGCCATATATCGGCGTCATTGTCGGCGCCCGTGCTGACGAGGAAGGTTCACGCTCCAAAGAGCGCTATTTTTCTCCCCGTGACAGGAACAGTGACTGGGACGTCGGCGATCAACCGCCGGAATTATGGAACCAGTTCAAGACTGATTTTGCGCCCGGTACGCATGTCCGTATCCATCCTTTACTCGATTGGACAGAATTAAATATTTGGGAATATATTGAACGTGAAAACATCCCCATTACGCATTTGTATTTCGACCAAGGTAATGGCAAACGTTACCGGTCTTTAGGCTGTTATCCTTGTACTACACCGGTAGATTCTAATGCCAAAAATGTGGCGGAAATTGTCCAAGAATTACGCGAAGGTAAATTTAAGAATATTGCCGAGCGTTCCGGCCGTGCCCAGGACAAAGAAGATGGCGGCCTGGAGACCTTGCGTAAAGAAGGATACATGTGATGGAAGACCAGCGCGAGCAGATGAATGTGGTCATTGTCGGGCATGTGGACCATGGCAAAAGCACCCTGGTTGGGCGTCTTTTGGCGGACACAGGCTCTTTACCGGAAGGTAAATTAGAAGCGGTCATGGCACAATGCAAACGCAACGCCAAGCCCTTTGAGTACGCGTTTTTATTAGACGCGCTCAAGGATGAACAGGCGCAGGGGATCACCATTGATACTGCGCGTTCATTTTTTAAATCTTCCAGGCGTGATTACATCATCATTGATGCCCCCGGTCATATTGAATTCCTAAAAAATATGGTTTCCGGCGCCGCCAGGGCCGAAGCGGCCCTGTTATTGATCGATGCCCATGAAGGGATCAAAGAAAATTCTAGGCGCCACGGCTACATGATGCGTTTTTTAGGCATCAAGAACATTGCGGTATGTGTCAATAAAATGGACCTGGTCCATTATGACCAAGAAGTGTTTGAACAGATCAAGGCTGATTACACAAAATTCCTGGCGGAAATCGATCTTATCCCCAAATCATTTGTCCCTATTGCCGCTTTCCATGGGGACAATATGATCTCTCCGAGTGAAAAAATGCCCTGGTATCAAGCGGGGAGTGTATTAGATGTGCTTGATAGTTTTGAAAAGGCCGCCCCTCTTGATCGATTGGCGTTTCGTATGTCGGTGCAGGACATCTATAAGTTCACTGAAAGCGGCGATGAACGCCGTATTGTTGCCGGCAGGGTTGAAACAGGGACAATTAAGCTGGGAGATGACGTTGTTTTTATGCCTTCCGGCAAAAAGAATCGCATTAAATCAATAGAATATTTCAACGGCCCGGTGCGCGAAGAAGCTATTGCGGGCACAAGTATTGGGTTTACCTACGATACGGAAATCTATATCCGCCCGGGAGAACTCCTTTGCAAATCCTCAGAAAAATTACCCCATGTCAGCAATAAATTTCGTGCCAATATTTTTTGGATGGGCAAACAGCCGTTGATCAAAGATAAAACTTATAAATTAAAGATCGCCACCCAACAAGTTCCGGCCATCGTGCTTGATATTATCCAGGTTCTTGATGCCTCGGACCTATCCACCAGCGGGGAGCCGCATGTGGACCGCTATGAGGTAGGTGAGATCATTTTTGAGACACTCAAACCCATCGCTTTTGATGTGGTGGGGGACATTGCCCAGACCGGACGCTTTGTGTTGGTAGATAATTATGAGATCGCCGGTGGGGGTATCATTTTGGCACCGGTTATTGACAGTGATTCAAACCTTAACCAACAAATTAAAAAACGCGATTATGGTTGGGAACACTCGCAGATCACACCCCAACTTCGTTCTCAAAAATACCAGCATAGCTCCGCTTTCATTATCATTGCCGGGCAGATCGATACGGGAAAGCAACGCATTGCCAAAGCCCTGGAAGAATCTTTGTTTAATTTAAAGAAGAATGTCTATTTCTTGGGGATTTCTAATCGTTTGTTGCTGGCAGCTCAGGATTCAAAAGATAAAATATTGGGTAAATATGATACTCTCGTTCATCTGGGGGAATTAGCGCATTTAATGACGGATGCGGGCCTGATCTTGATCACCAGCATCACGGACATTGACCAATTTGAGCTTGCCATGCTAAAGAAACTTAATGCCCCCAATCGCACCCTGGTTGTTTGTGTTGGGGAAAATAACCGTTTTGATGCCCAAAGCATCGATTTGGCCCTAATTGGGAATGAAGAGTCCGGGGCGGCTGTTAAAAAAATAGTCGATTTTTTAGTTAAGGCTGTTGTCTTGGAAACCGAGTATGAGATTTGATTTTTTTAATTTTACTTTAATCTTGCTTTAATCCCCTGTAAGATATGCTTAAATCTACCAATTTTTAACTTATCCCGTTTAATCAATTTTAATCAGGGAATATTATTAACGCAGTAACAAAGAAGGAGTAATTGTATGAACAAAGTTTTGATGTCGTTGTTATTCAGTGCTTTTATTTTAACTGGAACAAGTTTTGCGCAAACTCCACCGCCGGCTGCTGCGCCTGCCGTTGCTGCTCCAGAAGCTGTGAAACCTGCGCATCATGAACATGAGCATCATCCGGAACTTCGTAAAGCCATGCGCAAGCTTAGAGGAGCCAAAGAAGACCTGCAAAAAGCCACCCATGATTACGCCGGTCATAAAGCCAAAGCTATCGAAGCCATTAATCAGGCCATCGAAGAGCTTAAAGCTGCAGTAGATTCTGATAAGAAGTAATTAATAAAATAAAGGTGACAGGTACAATTTCTAAAGATTCTACAGAAATTGTACCTGTCACCTTTATTTTATTAGGCTGATTCTATTCTGTTCCTGCCGTTTTTCTTGGCGAGATATAGTGTTTTGTCTGCAGTGTCGATCAATTCTTCCGTTGTCATTTCTTTGGCTGACGTATCAAATGAACATACCCCCACGCTGATGGTGAGTTTGATATTACCTTCGAAGGAAGTTTGTTCTAAGCCTTCGCGCAGGCGCCCTGCCAGGAGCATGGCCCCTTTATGGTCAGTGGCAGTCACTATCACCGCGAATTCATCCCCGCCGTAGCGGCCCACGATGTCAGTGATGCGGACTTTGTTTTTGATAAAATGCGCCACCCCCACCAGCACTTTATCTCCGGCCAGATGGCCGCAGATGTCGTTAATGCTTTTAAAATTATCAATATCGATCATTAATAAATTCATGGGATGCCCATATCGTTTGGAGCGGTTCATTTCTTCTTTGAGGCGCATCATGAAATATTTATGGTGGTACAATCGGGTCATGCTGTCGGTAATAGCTTCGCTGTAAAGACGGGCGTTTTCAATAGCAATGGCGGCCTGGCTTGCCAAAGTCTGTAAGATGTTGATGTCGCTTTGGATGTAAGGCCGATGGTCATCCTTGGGACCAAATATAAAAAAACCTATCAGATTGTCTTTAAAAACCAAGGGCAGGACTAACTCAGCTTCGATCTCACCGAGGTTGCCGTATAGACGGTTGAAATTTTCCAGGCTCATTAACCCTTGTTGTTCTTCTTTGATAAAGATCTTCTTCTTATCTATGATCCAATCAATGAAATTGTCTGATGATATTTGAAATTGGGAAATTATGCCTTTATCATAACCCCAAGAATTATTTATCGTGTAGGGGGCGGCCTCACCGGTTTTTAAGAACAAAGAGGCCTTGCGGATCTTGAAGCTTTGTTGGATGGCATGGATCAGAAAATTTAACAGCTCGTCTTGGTCGAGCATGGTCACGATGGCCTGAGAAGATTCTTTAAGCATTTCCTGGTAATTGTATTTGTCGCCGATGAAAATATCATTGATGCCGCCCTGCACAAAATGACGCAGGGGTGTCCTTAAGAAAATGATGATGATGACAAACAGCGAGGATAAGATGGCCCACGTCGGTCCCACATGCGGTTCGAGCAGTTTGAACAGCAGGATATTTATTGTCCCCAGGATCATGGTCAAAAGAACAATAACCAAGGAATTGGAAATGATGATTTGGATGTCAAAAAGCCGGTAACGGGTTATGGAATAAAATGTCAGGGCCACAAAGGGGAAACTCCCATAGGAAATGAAGGCCGGGTCAAAGCCGTATCTTTCGAATATTTGACAAATAACAGAACTTAATCCATACAGGAGAATGCCAAGGGTGAAATAGTTAAGTTGGGCCTTTTGGATGCCAGTAACTTCTTTGCTTATTCTAAATAGTCTAAAAATAACCCACAAGATCATTGCCCCCGCAACCCAACGGACAGGTTCTTTTAAAGGGCCATAGTGGTGGACGAAAGGAAAAAGTGAAGGGGCTCCAATTTCAAACCAATTCGTTATGAAACAAAGGCCTAAGATGGTCAGCCAAAATGCATAAAGCCATACTCCTATAGTGAATGCTTTAGGGCTTTTATCATCCTTGACATACTCAGAGCATTGAAAAGTGGCCGGTATGGCCAGCCACCCGACCCAACAGGCGCGATAATAAAAATCATAATTAAGGCCCATAAAGTCTCTGACATAGACAATGCCCGCGAACAGGGCAAAAAGCCCCGCAGGTAAAGCCATCATTGCGACAGCTCTGTTTAGGTTCTTATTTAACGGGTTGTTCTTTATTAGGAGAAATGCGAGGGCCCCATCAAATAGAGCGATCAGGAATAACGAGTTAGCGATAATAAAATGTAAGTTCATAATTTTTAATCAACAATGCAATCAGCCGGTAATGTTTTAACCATTAAGTCACAGGTAACGGGATTTTCTATAAGATAGGTAATAATAGCTTCCATGCCTATGCGGCGATGAAAATATCCGGCACTTTCATTGGGTTTAGCATGGGCTTTCCAATTTTTTAGCAGCACATCGATGACCTGGGCCACCCGTTCGCGGGGGATGGATTTTAGGTAAATGCTTTTCCCCTCTGCTGAAAGCAGGGGCAAACCTTGATGACGGGCATCTTCAGAGCCCATCAATTTTAACTGATAGCGGTTAAAACCAGAGCCGATCAATCCAAAAGTCTTGGTAGCGGGCCTGAAGCATTGGCGTTCACAACCGGTTATTCCTATTGATTCTTTTAAATCACCCCAGCCCATGGCTTCAAGTTGATCTATTAATTCCGGCTCAAATTTTTCTGAATCTGTATATGTCAACCGGCAGGTGTTACGGCCCACACAAGCACCGGAAAGTAAACGCAGGTTAGAATAAGGCTTGCCATGGCGCTGTCCGTAACCAAATTTATTAAGGTCAGCTTCGAAGGCTGGTTTCATATTTTCCGGTACATTGATAAATATAGCATCTTGATTGGGAGTAATCAAGAATTCTACCGGATAAGTATTCATTAAATGTTTGCATAAACTCTTCAGTTTGCCGTTAGGGGAGTTATCGATGATACGGCCATTTTCAATATACATGCCATAAGCCCACTGACCATTATTGGCCTGTTTGATCCAGCCATGATGCATGAAACGTGCTCCCGGATCTAAATTGGGATCAGGTAATTCCAATTTTACTCCGAGGATTTCTTCAACCTGATCGCGGTACCAGGCAATGCCCATTTTCTTGATCACAAATTTAACCCGCGCCCAAATGCGGTTTTCACGGTCACCCCAATGCTGGTGCACCTTAACAATGGTGTCTAATGTTTTTAATAGATCAGCTTCATTCACTTGGGCAAAAGGCTGTCCCAAACACGCCATAGAAGGCTTGCCGTTGCGTTCACCTTGTCCGCCGCCGATAAAAATTTGGAATTTGACCACCTGATTATTCTTTATAACAGGCACAACGCCCACATCATCACTTAAAACTTCCGCACAGTTATCAGGGACCAAATTGCCATGGTCGTCTTTATGTACGGTCGCAAATCCGATCTTAAATTTACGGTTAAGTAAATTTTTGCCATAAGCAAACGATTCGCCGGGCTTACGGATCTTATTTGGATCAATTTGCCATACGGAAATAAAAGGTTCTATAGGCAGTTGAAAATAAGCGCCGCATTTTTGGGCCAGGGCATTGGTGTTTAATATATCAGAGAAATGGTCAATGGGACAGCCCATGACATTGCGGGTATTGTCCCCGCAGCCATTGAGCGTATTGAGGCCTGATTCTGCTAGAGTTTTAATGATAAGAGGAACATTCTGCTTTTTGATCCAATGGAATTGAACGTTTTGGCGGTTGGTCAACCGGATGGAGGCATGCCCGTCGGGATCTTTGGTGTATTTTTCAGTTAGATCATCGATCAAATTATATTGCTCCCGTGTCAAGGGTCCGCCTCCGGGTATGCTGATGCGCAGCATGAATATCCATTCCTTATTGCCTGCGGCTTCTTTGTCCCGGTTGAATTCCAGATAGATGCCGTGAGATTTGGCCAATGCCTCAGTTTCCCAGACCACATCATCGCGGCTAAGGTCATTAATATCGGCACGCACATTCCCTGCGAAAGAGCCTGCAGCGATCTTATTGAGCTCTTCTTTGCAGTATTTCTCGGGCGGAGTATTGAAGTTAGGTGTGCAAGGTTTTCGATTCATAAGTATTATATTTTATCCTAATGTTAATGTAATTCATAGGTATTTCTATGCAAGTTATAAGTTTTTATGGTATTATGATTTCCTTATGAAGAACTTCTTTAAACATGCCGGAGAATACATCCTGCGCGGCTTTTTGGCCATTATACCTCTTCTGTTATGTTTTATAGCGGTATTGCTTTTATACGATTTTATTGATAAGCAGGTAATAAGATTTTTAGCGCATTTTATTAATATACGCCAGATTCCCGGTTTGGGCATCCTGCTCTTGTTGATTACTTTGTACTTTATAGGGTTGATATTCAGTAATGTGGTCGGCAAGCAAATCCTTAGATTTTTCGATTATATATCTGAAAAGATCCCTATTATTAAAGTCATTTATGGGGTTGGCAAACAACTTTCCGACACTCTATCCGTAAGTGATCCGCAAAAGCAGGCTTTTAAAAAAGCTGTCCTGGTCAACAGCTTTAACGGCAACGGATGGATGCTGGGTTTTGTGACAGGCAGTATCAAAGATCAAAATGGTGATGAGCTGCTCAGAATATTTGTGCCTTCTTCTCCGCATCCGTTGACAGGCATTGTTTTTATTGTCAAGCCTTCCCAAATTTTAGAGTGCGGCTGGAGCGTGGAAGAAGCTCTTAAAATGGTCGTTTCTATCGGTATCATATCACCTGCTGTCATTGCGAGCGAAGGTCCTCATGCCGGACATTCGCAGTAGCTCCGAAGCAATCCTAATAAAGTTATGATATACCTAGGTCGTTATTGGAATAAAACTGATGATGGCCGCCTGCAATGCCATCTTTGCCCGCGCCTTTGTACGCTAACCCAGGCTCAGCGGGGATTTTGTTTTGTGCGTCAGAATATTGACGACCAAATGGTTTTGACCACCTATGGCCGCTCCAGCGGGTTTTGCCTTGACCCTGTCGAAAAAAAGCCTTTGAACCATTTTTTACCGGGAACATCAACTTTGTCCTTTGGCACCGCCGGATGCAATTTAGGGTGTAAATTCTGCCAAAATTGGGACATCAGCAAATCCAAGGAGTTTGACCGCTTGACTGATGAAGCAAGCCCGCAAAAGATCGCCCAAGCGGCCCTCCGGTCAAATACAAAAAGCATTGCCTTTACCTATAATGATCCGGTGATATTTGCGGAATACGCTATAGATACTGCTATTGAGTGTCATAAATTAGGCATTAAAACCATCGCTGTCACGGCAGGCTATATTACCCCTGAAGCCCGGGAAGAATTTTACCAGCACATGGATGCCGCGAATGTGGACCTTAAAGGTTTTACAGAAGACTTTTACAATAAGATAACCTTAAGCCATTTGCAGCCGGTTTTGGACACGCTGATCTATTTAAAAAAAGAAACCAAGGTATGGTTTGAGATCACTAATTTAATGATCCCCGGAGTTAATGACGCAAAACCCGAAATCGCAAACATGTGCCAATGGATAGCGGATAATCTTGGGGTAGATGTGCCATTGCATTTCACGGCGTTCCATCCGGATTATAAAATGCTTGACCGTCCGCCTACCTCTGCGCAAACCCTGCAAGAGGCCCGCGAGATCGCTTTGTCCAAAGGGCTTCATTATGTTTATACCGGCAATGTCCATGATCCGCAAGGATCAAGCACTTATTGCCCTTCTTGCAAGAAATTATTGATCGAGCGTGATTGGTTTGTTTTAGGAGAGTATAATATGCACAATAATGAATGCGGTTTTTGCGGATACCCCGTCCCTGGTGTTTTTGAAAGAAGCCCGGGACATTGGGGTGCCAAAAGAGTGCCGGTACAATTATGAAATTATTATCCTGGAACGTCAACGGTATACGGGCCATTGAGAAAAAAGGGTTTTTAGAGTGGCTTAACTAACATGGGTACGCTCAGTATAAACTGGGAACAGGAAGATATTAGGAAGAAGCTATCGTTTGAAGCCGTATAGCCGAAATGGCTACGTACGGAATTTTAGAGGGAGCGGTGGAAATAGAGTCGTAAGACAACTACGCCGCTGCTCCACTCAATAGTACTGTTGTAGGCTGGCTGTGGGAGCCTAAGATTAAATAAATTGACAAGAATAAGTTGGGGTGGTATATTCTAACTAGTTAGTTAACTAGATGGAGGATGTTATGCAAACCATAGGTGTTTTTAATGCAAAGACTAATTTCTCGGCAATTATTGAAAAAGTACTTCACGGCAAGGAATTTTTAATTACTCGCCGGGGGCAACCCATAGCGAGAATCACCGCAGTCAACGCCCAAACAAACGAATCCATTGCCCAAACAATTGAATCTATTTTGAAATTTAGAAAAAGCAGAAAAGGATCCCAGGTAGAATTAAAATCCTGGATTCAAGAAGGACGGAGATTTTGAGAAAGTTTATTGTCGATAATTCCGTTGTCATGAGTTGGTGTTTCGAAGATGAACAAACAGCTCATTCCCAGCGTATTCTGAAAGATTTAAAGACGATGGAGGCTTTAGTGCCAGCGTTATGGCCTTTTGAAATTGCTAATGGCCTAATGATGGCCGAGCGCCGCAAAAGGATTACCTTAGATGAGGTTATTATTTTTTTAGGTTTTCTGAAACAACTTCCGATACAAATAGAACATATTTCTATAAAAGATGAAGGTTGGCTTGCATGTTATCATATAGGAAGAGAACATCATTTATCGGCATATGATGCTTCGTATTTGTATATAGCTGTACGTGAAAAAATTCCTTTGGCAACATTTGATGGCCCTATGATTAAAGCTGCAAAGGATTTAAATATTACCATTCTTTGAATTTTGGGCACACCACATAACAAGACGACCCCTAATAGCTAACATTATAAGCAGGGGAGTTGGCGATATTCATTTTCCGTTTGTCATAAATCTTGGTAGTCGCAATATTTGCATGGCCAAGAAACTCTTGCACCATTGCCAGATCCGCTATGAAATTATTATCTTGGAACGTCAACGGCATACGGGCCATTGAGAAAAAAGGGTTTTTAGAGTGGCTGGCCAAGGAGTCTCCGGATATCCTTTGCTTGCAAGAGACCAAGGCCCACCCGGAACAATTATCCGAAAAATTACTAAAACCGGATGGGTTTTACACCTATTGGTCTGCCGCCCAGAAAAAAGGTTACAGCGGGGTGGCTATTTACACTAAAATTCCGCCCAAGACAGTTATCGAAGTCCTGGGAGTCAGGGAATTTGACTCAGAAGGCCGCACGTTGATCGCAGATTACGGGGATTTTATTTTGTTTAATATTTATTATCCTAACGGCGGTCAAGGGAATAAGCGGGTGCCTTTTAAAATGAAATTTTATGACGTTTTTTTGTCTAAAGCTGAAAAATTTCGCAAAGATGGTAAAAAAATAATCGTCACAGGTGATATCAACACCGCCCACACTGAAATAGACCTGGCAAGGCCTAAAGAAAACGTTAAAAACACAGGTTTTCTTCCCGAAGAAAGGGAGTGGGTCAGTAAATTCATTAAATGCGGGTATGTGGACACCTTTCGTCATTTTACTAAAGATGGAGGGCATTACACCTGGTGGGATTATTATACCGGTGCACGTAGCCGTGATGTTGGCTGGCGTATTGATTATTTTTTTGTTTCTGAAAATTTATTACCCAAACTTAAAAAAGCCTTCATATTAAAAGACGTCATGGGTTCAGACCATTGCCCGATCGGAATTGAGATAAATCCTTAATTACGTACATCTACGTATTCACCAACTTAGTTTATTCTATTAAAATCCTCTTTCCACGATTACCAGAAAAAGTAACATTAAGGATTGTGATGAAAAGTCAGTTTTGCCCTGTAGGGGCTACTAGCATCCACGGCCGAGTGATCGTTACCTACGTTATTATTTTTACGGCTACTGCCGTTGTGTGGATATGGGCATTCCATGAGTTTTCCGGTTATCCGGTTCTGCTGGGTTCCGCATTCCTGGCATATGCCTTGGGGCTGCGCCATGCCGTCGACGCCGATCACATTGCGGCCATCGATAATGTGACACGCAAGTTGATGCAGGAGGGCAAGGGCCCCGTTAATACCGGCTTCTTTTTTTCTTTAGGCCATTCGTTGGTCGTGATTCTGGCTTCGGCCCTTGTTGCCGTTGGCGCCGGAGCTTTCAAAGATAAATTTAATTTCCTTTCTTCCATCGGTAACATCATCGGCACATGTATTTCTGCCGGTTTTTTATTGCTCCTTGGACTTGTCAATATCATCATCTTTATTCAAATATACAAGACTTTCAAACAGGTGAAGGCAACAGGGGTTTACTCGGACGAAGACCTTGATTTATTATTGTCAAAGCGGGGCTTTTTGTCCCGGATATTCCGGTCCTTGTTTAAGATGGTCGTCCAAAGTTGGCAGATGTTGCCTATCGGATTTCTATTTGGTTTGGGTTTCGATACTTCTACAGAGATAGCCGTCCTT
>Ga0182030_10020539_pt1 | contig 12446 bp, 20 predicted proteins | sample 812S3MmetaG_FD_121299 | JGI IMG/M metagenome (GOLD analysis project Ga0182030, IMG submission 121299) | Permafrost microbial communities from Stordalen Mire, Sweden - 812S3M metaG (Illumina Assembly) | ecosystem: Environmental > Terrestrial > Soil > Wetlands > Permafrost | place: Sweden... | reverse complement strand
GGCTACAAGACGCGGACCAACAAGCGGACGGATGGTTTGATCATTCGTCGCCGGAATAAAGGCAAGTAAGAATGGCACGTTCCGTCTGGAAAGGTCCGTTCGTCGATGGGTATCTGCTGGCCAAGGCGGAGAATTCCCGCAGTTCGGGCCGCAACGAGATCATCAAGATCTGGTCGCGCCGTTCGACGATCCTGCCGCAATTCGTCGGGCTGACGTTCGGCGTCTACAACGGCCACAAATTCCTGCCGGTGCAGGTGAACGAGAACATGGTCGGGCATAAGTTCGGGGAGTTCTCGCCAACCCGCACGTTCACCGGCCATTCGGCGGACAAGAAGGCGAAGCGGGGCTGACATGAGCAAGCCGAAACATGTCCGCGCTCTGGCGGATCACGAAGCGCAGGCCATCCTCAGCAACGTGCGGACCAGTCCGCGGAAACTGAATTTGGTGGCGGCGATGATCCGCAACCTGCCGGCGCAGCGGGCGATCGCCACGCTGACGTTCAGCAAGCGGCGCATCGCGCATCAGGTCCGGAAAACGCTGGAAAGCGCCATCGCCAATGCCGAGAACAATCATCAGCTTGACGTCGACCGGCTGATCGTGACGCGCGCCGAGGTCGGGCGCTCGATCGTGATGCGGCGGTTTCATGCACGTGGTCGCGGCCGTTCGGCGCAGATCGAGAAGTGGTTCAGCCACATGAAGATCGTGGTCGCGGAGCGTCAGGACGACGTGGACCTGGACGACGACGACGTGATCGAATCGACGGCCGTTCCGACGCCCGCCGCGACCGTGGCGCAGGCGGATCACGCCCACACGGACACCGCGTTGTCGGTGCCGGAGACGGAAGGCACGGCGGCCGAGGCGGCTGAGCAGGCGATGTCCGCCGACGCGGCCGCTGTCGCGGATCACGCGGCCGCCGCCGAACCGCACGCGGCGATGTCCACCGAGGCGGCCACCGATCACGCGCATACGGACGCCGAACTCTCGGTTCCCGCGACCGAGGGCACCGAGGCCGAGGCCGCGCAGCAGTCCATGTCCGACGACGCTGCCGCCGCATCCGACCAGGCCGCCGCCGAACACCATACGCCGCCGGCCGATGGCGAGCAGGGAGCCGCATAGGATGGGTCATAAAGTCAATCCGATCGGGCTGCGGCTCGGCATCAACCGGACCTGGGACAGCCGCTGGTTCGCGGGCGCGGATTACGCGAAGCTGCTGCACGAGGACATCAAACTGCGCGAGCATCTGCGCCTGAGACTGCGCGGCGCCGGTGTGTCCCGGGTGGTGATCGAGCGTCCGGCGAAGAAGCCGCGCGTTACCATCTACGCGGCGCGGCCTGGCGTTGTGATCGGCAAGAAGGGTCAGGACATCGAGGTCCTGAAGAAAGAACTCGGCAAGATGGCGAACGCCGAGGTGTCGCTGAACATCGTCGAGATCCGCAAACCGGAAATCGACGCGACGCTGATCGCCGAGAACATCGCGCAACAGTTGGAGCGCCGGGTGGCGTTCCGGCGGGCGATGAAGCGGGCGGTCCAGTCGGCGATGCGTCTCGGCGCTCTGGGCATCCGGATCAATTGCGGCGGCCGGCTCGGTGGCGCGGAAATCGCCCGGGTCGAGTGGTACCGCGAAGGCCGCGTGCCGTTGCACACGTTGCGCGGCGACGTGGATTACGGCGTCGCGACGGCGAAGACGACCTATGGCACCTGCGGCGTGAAGGTCTGGGTGTTCAAGGGTGAGATCATGGCACACGACCCGATGGCGCAGGATCGCCGCGCGGCCGAACAAGCCCCGCAAAGGTAATAGACGATGCTTTCCCCCAAGCGCTCGAAATATCGCAAGCAGCACAAAGGCCGCATTCACGGCCTGTCCAAGGGCGGCTTCTCGCTGACCTTCGGCACCTACGGCCTGAAGGCGCTGCAGCCGGAGCGGATCACCGCGCGGCAGATCGAATCCGCCCGTCGCGCGATCACGCGTGCGATGAAGCGTGCCGGCCGCGTTTGGATCCGGATCTTCCCGGATGTGCCGGTCTCGACGAAGCCGGCCGAAGTGCGCATGGGCTCGGGCAAGGGGTCGCCGGAATTCTGGGTGGCGCGCGTGGCGCCGGGCCGCATCATGTTCGAGATCGACGGCGTCACGGCGGAGTTGGCGAAAGAGGCGTTGACGCTCGGCGCCGCCAAGCTGCCGATCAAAACAAAATTCATCACGCGGATGGGAGACGCCTGAGATGGCCAAGGCCGCGTTGCACAAAATTGGCGACATTCGCGCGAAGACGCCGGATGAGCTCGACGTATTGTTGCTGGACCTGCGCCGGGAACAATTCAATCTGCGGTTCCAGCGCGCCACGGGCCAGAACGAAGGTCTGGGGCGGGTGAAGCAGGCGCGGCGGGAGATTGCCCGGATCAAGACGATCCAGGGCCAGCATAAACGTGACGCGGTGAAAACCGCGTCTCAGGCATAGGAGACCGCCGGCAATGCCAAGGCGCGTTCTGACCGGACGGGTGACCAGCGATAAGATGGACAAGACCATTACGGTGCTTGTCGATCGTCGCGTCATGCATCCGCTGTACAAGAAGTTCATCCGCCGCTCGAAGAAATACGCGGCGCATGACGAAGAGAACATCTGCAAGATCGGCGACACGGTGCGCATTGAAGAATGCAAGCCGATCAGCAAGCGCAAGACCTGGACGCTGGTGGAGCGCAATGGTCAGCCGACGGCCGAAGTTCCGGCGGAACCTGCTCCGGCGGAACCTGAAGGGATCGCGGCATGATCAGCGCGGAATCCACCCTCGACGTCGCCGACAACTCCGGCGCGCGCAAGGTGTTGTGCATCAAGGTGCTCGGCGGGTCGAAGCGCAAGACCGCCTCGGTCGGCGATGTCATTGTCGTTTCGATCCGCGAGGCGATCCCGCGCGGCAAGGTGAAGAAGGGCGACGTGCATCAGGCGGTGATTGTGCGCACGTCGTATCCAGTGCGCCGGCCCGATGGCTCGGCGATCCGCTTCGACCGCAACGCCGCCGTGCTGATCAACAAGCAGATGGAGCCGATCGGCACGCGCATCTTTGGCCCGGTCGTTCGCGAACTGCGCGCGCGCAAGTTCATGAAGATCATCTCGCTGGCGCCGGAGGTGCTGTAACCATGGCCGCGCGTATTCGTAAAGGCGACACGGTCGTCGTGATCAGCGGCGTCAACAAGGGCCGTCGCGGTGAAGTGGCGGTGGTGATGCCGAAAGAGGAGCGGGCGATCGTCTCCGGGGTCAACCTGGCGACGCATCACGTTAAGCCGAGCCGCATGGGCGACCAGGGCGGCATTCAGCGGCGGGAAGCGGCGATCCATTTGTCGAACCTCATGCTGATCGACCCGAAAACCACCAATCCGACCAAGGTCGGGTTCCGGGTTCTGGACAACGGGACCAAGGTCCGCGTCGCCCGGAAGACCGGCGAAGTGATTGAGAGCTAGGGCCATGAGCGGAACGAAGAAATCAGGCGGCAAGGCGGGCGCCAAGAGCCCGGTGAAGAAGCAGGCCGGCGGTCGCGGCGCGCAGGGAGCTCCCCCGCCTGGACGCGAGGAACGCCGCGCGGCGCGCATGCAGGAGACGGGCGGCGTCGCCGATCCGAAAGCCTCGTCGGGCGAGATGACGCGCTTCCACAAGCGTTACATCGACGAAGTGCGGGCGAAGCTGACGGAAGAGTTCGGCTACAAGAACCCGATGCAGGTGCCGCGGCTGGAAAAGATCGTCCTCAACATGGGTGTGGGCGAGGCGACCGGCGACCAGAAGAAGCTCGACGCCGCCGTCACCGAGATGACGCTGATCGCGGCGCAGAAGCCGGTGAAGACCGTGGCCAAGAAAGCCATCGCCGGCTTCAAGATCCGCAAAGGTCTGCCGATCGGCTGCAAAGTCACGCTGCGCAAATCGCGCATGTATGAGTTCATGGACCGGCTGGTGACGATCGCGCTGCCTCGCGTGCGCGACTTCCGCGGCATTCAGGGCAAGGGCTTCGACGGTCGCGGCAATTTCGCGATGGGTCTCAAGGAACAGATCATCTTCCCCGAGATCAACTATGACCGCGTCGAGGACGTGCGTGGGATGGACATCCAGTTCGTCACGACGGCGAAAACCGATGCCGAGGCGAAAGCTTTGCTGAAGCTTTTCGATCTACCGTTCGCTAACTGAGTTTTATGGAAAACCCCTGGGTCCCGGAATCATTCCAGGGGCCAGTAGGTTCCGGAGGTAAAGAAGACAGGATGGCCAAAACTTCGCAGGTCAACCGTAACAAGATGCGTGAGCGCATGGCGGCCCGTGACAAAAGCAAGCGCAAGACGCTCAAGGACGTCGTCATGGACCGCACGTTGCCGGTCGAGGATCGTTTCAACGCGTCGTTGAAGCTCGCGCAACTGCCGCGCAACGGCGCGCAGGTGCGCGTGCGGCTGCGCTGCGAGCTGACCGGTCGCGCGCGGGGCAACTACCGCAAATTTAAGCTGTGCCGCATCGCGTTGCGCGAACTCGCCAGTGCCGGGCAGATCCCCGGCATGGTCAAGGCCAGCTGGTAAGAAGGGAACGGACACATGTCACTATCCGATCCCCTGGGCGATATGCTCACACGGATTCGTAACGCGCAGCGGGCACGTCACTCGATGTGCATGTCGCCGGCTTCGCAACTGCGCGCCAACGTGCTCGGCGTGCTGAAACGCGAGGGTTTTATCCGCGGCTATTCGGCCGAGGAACTGCGGCCTGGCGTCGCGCGGTTGAAGATCGAGCTGAAATATAACGAGGGCGAACCGGTCATCAAGGAGATCACGCGCGTCTCCCGGCCCGGCCGCCGCGTCTATTCCAAAATCAAGGAACTGCCTCGGGTCTACGCCGGCCTGGGCATTTCCATCCTCTCCACGCCGCGCGGCGTGATGAGCGATGCCGAGGCCCGCGCCGCCAATGTTGGCGGCGAAGTCCTCTGCCGCGTGTTCTGACGGAGACGATTGATGTCACGCGTTGGAAAATATCCGGTCGAACTCCCCGCGGGCGTGCAGGTCGCGATCGCGTCGGGCATTCTGACCGCGAAGGGCAAGCTGGGTGAGATGACCTTGCCGTTGACCGACCTCATCGAGGCGAAGGTCGAGGGCAACAAGGTCTCGGTGGCGCCGCGCCACGGCGATACGAAGTCGCGCATGATGTGGGGCACCACGCGGGCGCTGATCGCCAACATGGTGAAGGGGGTTTCCGTCGGCTATGTGAAGTCGCTGGAAATCACCGGCACCGGCTATCGCGCCGCCGTCGCGGGGAAGAACCTGGAGATGAACCTCGGGTTCTCGCATCCGGTGGTCTTTCCGGTTCCGGAAGGCATCAAGATCACCTGCGAACGGCCGACTTCGATCAAGGTCGAAGGCATCGACAAGCGGCTGGTCGGTCAGGTCGCCTCCGAGATCCGCGCGTTCCGTCCGCCCGAGCCGTATAAGGGCAAGGGCGCGCGGTATACCGACGAGACGATCCGGCGGAAGGAAGGCAAGAAGAAATGAGTGCGAAACAAACCCTTCGCGACCGCCGCAAGCAGCGTCTGCGGTATCAGCTTCGCCAGAAGTCGCACGGCCGTCCGCGTCTGTCGGTGTTCCGCGCGGAGCAGAACATCTACGCGCAGGTGATCGACGACGCGCAAGGCCACACGCTGGCGGCGGCGTCGTCGCTGGACAAGACCCTGCGCGAGTCGTTGAAGACCGGTGCCAACAAAGAAGCCGCGACGGCGGTGGGCAGGTTGCTCGCCGAGCGGGCGCTGGCGGCCGGCGTGACGCAGGTCGTGTTCGACCGTGGCTCGTATCTGTATCACGGCCGGGTCAAGGCCCTGGCCGATGCCGCCCGTGAAGCCGGGCTGGACTTCTAAAGGATCAACGGAATGGCACGCGAAGCAAGAGATGGCGGCCGGGACCGCAACCGGGGTCGCAACGAGGATCGCGAACCCGATGATGGGATCATCGAAAAGATGGTCTCGATCAACCGCGTCGCCAAAGTGGTGAAGGGTGGACGCCGGTTCGCGTTCGCCGCGCTGATGGTGGTCGGCGATCAGAAAGGCCGCGTCGGCTACGGCGCCGGTAAAGCCAGGGAAGTGCCGGAGGCGATCCGCAAGGCGACCGAACGCGCCAAGCGCGCCATGATCCGGGTGCCGATGAAGGAAGGCCGCACGCTGCACCACGATGTCGAGGGTCATTTCGGCGCCGGTAACGTGATCCTGCGCTCCGCGGCGGCCGGCACCGGCATTATCGCCGGTGGTCCGTTGCGCGCGGTGTTCGAGACGTTGGGCATTGGCGACGTGGTGGCCAAGAGCCTTGGCAGCCGCAACCCGCACAACATGGTCAAGGCGGCGTTCGACGCGCTGAAGCATTGCGCCAGTCCGCGCTCGGTCGCCACGCGCCGGGGCAAGAAAGTGTCGGAGATCTTCGGCCGCCGCGACGCACCCGCGACGGGCACGGCGGCACCGACCGAGGAGCAGCAGCCCAATGCCTAAGGTTCGCGTGACCCAGACCGCGTCCGCGCTCGGACGCAAGCCTGGCCAGAAGGAGACCTTGGTCGGCCTCGGCCTGAACAAGATCCGCAGCACGCGGGAGCTGGAAGACACCCCCTCCGTGCGCGGCATGATCAAGAAAGTCGCCCACCTGATCAAGGTGGAGGAGCTGTCATGAAACTCAACGAACTGCGCGACAACGAAGGCGCGCGCCTGAAGTTCAAGCGGCTTGGCCGCGGCATCGGCTCGGGCAAGGGCAAGACGTCGGGCAAGGGCGTGAAGGGCCAGAAAGCCCGGGAAGGCGTGTCGCTGAACGGCTTCGAAGGCGGTCAGTTGCCGATCTATCGCCGGTTGCCGAAGCGCGGGTTCAAGAACCTGTTCCGCAAGAGCTACCAGCCGATCAACCTCGGCACGCTCGACGCGGCGATCGAGGCGGGCAAGTTGGACGCTGGCCAGATGATCACCGAGGACATGCTGATCAAGGCGGGCCTCGGCAACGACCACCTCGACGGTGTGCGGCTGTTGGGCAAGGGCGAGATCAAACGCGCGATCAACATCACGGTGTCCGGAGCGTCCGCGACCGCGAAGGCGGCGGTGGAAGCGGCGGGCGGGTCGGTGACGACGACCGTGGTGAAAGCGGAAGCGGCGGCGGCCTGACGTCCGGGCCGCGAACCGTGTTCACAAATCGGCGTTCGCTGGAATGCTCGCTGGCTTCACACCCATGGCGAACAATCCGTCCCTGATCCAGCCGCCGATCTGGCGTGTTCCCCGGTAGTATTCGATCCAGCTATCGAGGAAATCCCGCCAGCGCCGGTCTGGTTCCTGCTGCACGCCCATGGCGCTCGCCACCGCGACATAAGGTTGCTTCAGTAGCGTGACCTGCTCGAGCCCAGGAGCGCGGGCGCTGACGCCGAGGGCCTGGATGAGAGCGTAGATGATGCAATCCGCGCGTCCCGCCTGCATCTGCAAAATCGCGTCATCGCCGGTCTTCACGCTGACCACGGTCGCTCTGGGCGCGAACCGCGCCAGCAGATTGTCCGACAGCGCGCCGATCAGGGAGACGGTGCGGATCTCGGGCTTGTTCAGTTCCTCCCAGGACGTCGGGGCGAAGCCCTTGCGCGCCACGCAGCCAAACGGATGCAAATAGTAAGGCTGCGTGAATTCCACCGCCAAAGCCCGTTGCGGGGTCGGATTGAGCGCGAAGGCGAGGTCGATCTTGTTCGCCTGCAAATCCAGCACCGAATTCGAATACGTCGACTCCACGTAGTCGAGCTTCACCTGCAACGCGGCGGCGATGCTGCGCGCCATGTCCATTCCAACGCCATGCCACTCGCCGGTCGCGAGGTCCTTGCGGAAGAACGGTTGCTCCCCGGGCAGCACCGCGATGCGCAAAGTGCTGGTTCGCCGCACCCGCTCGAATGTGGACTCGCCTGGCTGCATGGCGGGCTGGGCCGAAGCATTGCCGATGGTGAAGGCGGCGGCTCCCGCGCTAAACGTACCAGCCAGCGAACGTCTTGTGGTCATTCGGCACTCCCGTTGTCGGTCAGGATATGTAGCGGCGCGGCTTCAACCCGCCGTGAAACCACTCCACCAGCGTGATGATGTCGTACACGGGCACACCGAACCGGCTTTCGATCGCCGCGGAGTAGGGCGGGAGGTTGGTGCATTCGCTGACAATGGCGCCGATGTTGTCGTTCTGGGTGAGCAACTCTTCCGCCATGGCGAGCACCTCGCTCTCCTGCGCGTCGCGATCCACGACGGGCTGGCCGGTGCGATTGTTGTAGCGGAACATGCCATTGGGCGGCATGCCGACGACCGGAAGATCGGGCGTCACGCCGACCGAGCGGAAATGATCCTCGGTCAGCGCCGCCTTGTCCGCCGTCAGCACGCCGACGCGTTTGCCTCGCGGCAGCAGGCTTTGCACCAGGGGGATTTGCAGCAAAGAGGACGTGGCGATCGGCACGCTGCAATGCGCCGTCAGTTCCTGATGCAGGCAGGCGAGGAACCCGCAACTGGTGGTGATCCCATCGACGCCCAGAGCGATCAGATCGTCGGCGGCGGCCTTGAACAGGTCGAGCATGCCGTCGGCCTTCGGTTTGACGATCCGGTCCGGCGTGGCGCCGCGCACCACGGCATATTGCACGGGAAAACGAAAGGTTGGCGCGTAGCCGATGTCTCCGGGCAGACGCTGAAAGCCGGTGTCGAGGATTAGGATGCCGATCGTCACACCGTGCACAGGCTGGCGTTGGTGTGGCCTGACGCGGAACGGGGGCTGTGGCATCCTGGTCTCCGTTTTGGCGGCGGGCGTGGGTTATGGAGCGTAGACTTTGGATCGCGATGGACTGGCGCGAGATAGGCTCCGCCGGATCGCTCGCATGCACCTTTCATGCCGAAAGGCGGCCCGAGGCGGCCTGAGTCACGCACGTGGGCGGCCCGTGGTGGACACCCTGGTTGGCGAACCAGGTCAACCGTGGCGTGCTGACATTTTCCGCAATTTGCCCTGGCGGACCTGATCGAAACCTACGCGTCAGACTACGGACGTGGCAGGCGCGAGCCGCGCCAGCCATGCGCCCGGACCGCGGACATGGAACCTGAAAGCCAGCGATAATGCCGCCGGCCCATTAAAATCGCGGGTCGCTCAATGGTCAAAAACACGACGGTGGCGAGCAAAACCACCAACACCGCGGTCGCCGCCGCAGTGAACAGAAATACCGGCCAATGGGCGACGGCCTCGCGAGGCATCAAACGCTGGAAAATCGCCCAGAGCGGTAGGCCGTGCAGCAGATAGACGCCATAAGTGATGTCGCCGAGCAAAAGCAGGGCCGGTTGGCGAAGCAAGCCGAACAGGCTTTGCCCGGATGCCACCGCGACAAAGAACACGCTGAGTAAAATCGTGCCTTCCCAATGGAACGCGGTCGGAAAGCACACCATGGTAACCAGAAGCGCCGCGACCGCCGTCACTCCAACGATGCTGGAACGGCCGATCTCCACCAGCCTCGGTCGGCGGACCCAGTGCGCCGCGATGATGCCGCCCGCGAAGGAGAACAGGGTTCCTTTGTCGAACGGTTCGTTCAACGCAGCCCAGTACACCAGCAAGACGGCGGCCATGGCGGAGAGCAGCGCCGGTAAAGGCTGGCGGCTGCGACCGGCGACAAGGCCGAGGAAAGGCAAGGACAGGTAAAACAGCCACTCGTAGCGAAGGGACCAAAGCACTCCGGCCGCCAGCAGGCGCGTGTTGGGCAAGCCGTTCAGATCCGGCGCGCGGAACATTAGCAGCCATTGCACGACCGGTTCGATCTGAGATGCAGCCGACTCAGGTCTTCTGGGCCAGGTCAGGACAATGACCAGAACGACGATGATCGCGAACGTCAAAAGATAGACCGGATAGAGCCGGTAGATGCGCGATACCAAGAACTCGGGCCAGTCGATGGCGCTGCCACGGGAGAGCACGCGGCCCCAGAACAAGAACGCCGTGATCATGAAGAAAAGCGCGACGCTCGTTGAGCCAAGCTGATCCACAAACCGCGAGCGTGGTGGTATCCACCCGTCGCCATGGATGACGTACCAGGTGATCACCACGTGATGAATGAACACTGCGATGCCGAGGCAGCCTCGGAGGCCGTCGATCGATTGGTGCCGGGTGGCTTCGACCGTCGCGACGGTGCGTCCGATGGTGGGCACGGTCCGCACCAGCACCCACGCGGTCAGGAACGCGGTGCCGAACAAGACCAGCACGATCAGCGGGCTGTCGATGACCCAGGTATCGAGGTCAGCGAGTGGTGAGATGTTCTGCTGCAAAAAATGCCTGTTTCGCTACCTCAAGGGTTCGTGCGACCAATCGCCGCGCGACACTCTCTGGATTTGCCGCCGAATACCACCACGATCGCCGGAAACAAGGCAATTGCGGGGATAGCGCCGCGAAACGATTAACCGGAGGTGTCCGCGCGGTGTAGTACGATCACCTGCCTGAGGCCGACCGGCAGAAACTTCGGTGTCACCGGATAGCGCGCGATTTCGCGATACCCGTCAATCGGCCCGGAGGCCACAACATAATCGTTGCCGGTGACGAACCACCAGCTCGCGCCAGGCGCCGACCTGATTCCAGGCCGGTACATCAAGCTTCCGTTTACCTCGTAGCCGCCGTCGATATTGGCCGGAGAGACACCCAGTTCGTCGATCAGATGATGCACCGCAACCCAGCGCGTCCGGTTCCATTCCAGGTAGTCGTGCGTCACGGCGACGGACAGGCCGCCAATCACGAACAGGATCGCCCCAGCCAGGCTGTTTCGCCACATCGGCCGAACCTCGCGCGCCGCCTCCGCGTCCCCGGCGGCCAGCAGAAGCAGCGCGAGTGGAATGGCCGGCAGCACATAACGATCCCAGAACTCGCCCGTATTGGTCGCCAGGAAAACGATCGCGGCCCAGTACCCGATGCCGGTGACCACGGCCAGAACCCAGACCCAATCGTTCCGGACAGGCTGGCCGCGCCAAAGCCGGCTCATTCGCGCGGCGACCCCGACGCCGCCGATCGCGAACAGCCCAACGGTCCCAATCAGGCCGCATGCCGTGACGGTGAGCCAGAAGGCCGTGGTCCAGGCCGTCAGGACTGGCAGATTTTGCCGCAGCAAATAGGTGTCTCGCTGCGTCAGGGGACCCATTCCGGACTCGTTGAAGATGTTGCCGAGGACCGGGATCAGATCGCCCCTCCACCAAAGCAGCATGAGCACCGCCAGCCCAGCCGCCGCGAGGCCGAGATAAATCGCGGCGGATGCCCGCGGCAACAGCCCGGTCAGCGCGACGACCGGGAACACCGCGAACCCAAGATAGGGCAGGGCGTACAGGGTCGAATGGACCGTCCAGGACGCCAGACTGACGGGGTCCAGGGGGACGATCTGAGCCGGAATGAATGAGCCGCGGCCACTGGAAAGCAACCACGCATGATAGCCGAGTTGCAGCCCGATACCCAGGATCAGCGGGACGAAGCCCAGAAGAGCCTGGCCCACCCGTGATTTGTGCTTCAGGGCATTGGCGGCGGCATAGCCGAGTAAAGGCGCGAACCCGATTTGCTTGGTCAGGATCGCGATGAACGACACCGCTACCCCCGCCACCAGGCACGACGTCGAATCGTCCCGCAAGGCGCGGGCCAGAAAGTAAAGCGCGACGATCATGATCGCGACGAACGGCACGTCCGTCATGAAGCTCTCAGCCATGCCGAAATACAGCGGACTGACGGCGAGGGTGAGCGTCGCGGCGATCGCCATGCTCCGGCGGTTGCCGTTCTCGCGCATCAGGGCATAGAAAAACGCCAGCCCGATGACCGCCAGGACCAGCGTCGAGATCCTGAGCGCGGTGTAGGAAAACCCAAACGGCAGGCAGAACGCCACGCCCCACAGCGCCTGGGTCAGGATATTCGCGATGGTGGGGCCGCGGACCGCGCCGGGGATCAGGATCCCCGCGCCCGACAGCAGCGCTTTCACGGTGCGGCCGTACTGCCAATCGTCGTTCAACGGAAAGTCGCCGACCGGGTTCACCAGAAGGGTCATCGCGACCCAAAGCGCGGCGATCAGGGCGATCGCCGCCATGTCCCGCCGGTCGAGGCGTGTGGCTTGTTGCCGCATGATCACCCTGGCCAACTCCTTGACGTTGCTTGGCATCGGCGCCGACTCGGCAGGCCGCGCAGCCGGCCGGACACCACGATACCATCCCAAACATCTGTTGCCAGAGCGATATTTATCTTCGCTCGAGGGACATAACCCCTTACGCATCAGGGACAGCGCCGGCAGCGCGGGAGCTTTGCTGTGTCATCATCCTCGGCCCGCTTTCCCGTCATCCTCGACCTTGATCTGAGGATCGCTCGCGGCACGCACCATGGCCGATTTTCGACTCTCGATGCACGGCCACGGATGCTCGGGTCGAGCCCGAGCAAGACGAGAGGGCCAGGTCAGCGTACCCGGCGGTTATCCGAT
>Ga0182030_10020538_pt1 | contig 12447 bp, 7 predicted proteins | sample 812S3MmetaG_FD_121299 | JGI IMG/M metagenome (GOLD analysis project Ga0182030, IMG submission 121299) | Permafrost microbial communities from Stordalen Mire, Sweden - 812S3M metaG (Illumina Assembly) | ecosystem: Environmental > Terrestrial > Soil > Wetlands > Permafrost | place: Sweden... | reverse complement strand
TGCGACGGTTGCCGCAACCAACGCCTATACCTCAGCGAGCAGCACCTCGACGACCCTGTCCTCGAGTGCTGCGAAGCCGTCGGCCAAGCGCACCCTGGGCGTGGTGACCTTCACGCTGGGCCAGAGTGGTCTCAGTGCCCAGAAGTCCATCAATGTCATTGAGAAGGTCGCCAAGTTAATCGCCGATCACCATTACCGGGTGATCACGATCACGGCCTACCCGGACAACAACGGAACCGCGGCCCACAAGGCCGGACTGAGCCGCGCGCGCGAAATCAACGTCATTGGCCTGCTGAAGTACGACCTTGCCGCCTTGCACTACACGAAGGCGGTCATGCGGGGTGTGGCCAAGCCAGGCAGTTCGGCTGCTGGCGACGGAAAGGCATTCATTACGACAACCTGATAAGGAGTCACAAGACCGCCTAGTGGTGGAAACAACGCAGTTGCTTCATCGGAACCAGTCGAGGGACACTCCACCCTCGACTGGTTCCTTCTTTCTGGGCGTAGAAATCTCGGGGATTCTGATTCCTGACGGTGAATTCTTTTCCATGCCACCCGGTTCCTGTCTTCTCTGTCGATTGTGTCCGTGTCGTGGGTGAGTCCGCTACGTCTCTGGCGCCATTCAATGGTCGTGTGATGGTGTAGTTGGTAAGGATCGGGACGAAAATTACCCACTATTGCTTTTGCAAGAAACTTCTTCGAATCGTTGCTCGTGGGTATTGGACCTGATGAGACCGAACACAGCGCGCCTGGACAATTCGACGGCTCATATATTCATTGGGTTCTCATGAACGGGTGAAAGGTCGTCAGAATCTCCCCCTCTTCATCCTTGAAGTTGGGAGATTTGGAATTCCTGATCGATGATTTCATCCGAGTGATCGTTAAATCTTGAAACTTGAGGCACCGTTTTGCGCTTCTGGAACCTCGAACGCCTGAGATTCGTGGGGCCATTTTTCTGACCATATTAGATTCCTGAGAATCTCCCCACCACACGCTCGCGACGGCATCACTCCAATTTGACAACGCGTGGCGTTGCTGACATGCTCCAAAGAGATTCGGGCTGATTGGGAGACAGTAGTGATTGGATTCGCCACTTCGGCGCGCGGCGTGAACCGTTCACCAGTCATCGGAACTTCTCTTAATTCAAAGGCTAAAAGGCACCATTCGTTGGCAATGATGCGCGGCCCCGGCAGCCGAACCACGTTGAATCCAGATGGATGATGCGCGTCGCTTCAATTCGTAAATCGCGTGCTCCAGAATTAGTTGACTTTGGTCAAATAACACTTCCAGTGTTGCGTATGACCGAAAAGGTGTTGCGGTTCGTGCAGGCGGGGATTAGCAACCCGCCCCGTCTGTTCCGCATCAACAGGAACCTTCCTCTTGGGAGCTTCCTGGCAGTAAATGGCGAAGCATTGATCCACGGGCCGCATTTGGTCGCCTGGTCCGTGGGGAGCGAACGGCGAAACCTCCGCTTGCACCAAGTAGCAAACCAAACCAACCAATATTTAGGAGACCAAAAGTAATGAAATTCTTTAGAACACACAAAAAGATGGGAGTGGCGGGCTTGGCTCTAGCTGTTGCCCTTTTGGGAGGGGGAGTGGCGTACGCCTTCTACACAGGGGGGGGCACCGGTACCGGCTCGGCGGACATTGGCAGCGCTTCGCCCTTGACCGTTACCGTCGGGACCCCCACGGGCGGCCCACTTACTCCAACGGCACAATCAGGAGACTCCAATGCCATAACCGACACCGTGCCGTTCACGGTGACCAACCCTGGTGAAGGCAACGTGAACCTGAGTTCGGTCATCGAAGAGGTGACCCCCGGGTTCACTTACACTGATCCGGCGGGAGACCCTCCTTGTACGGCCGCTGACTTCTCGATCAACGGTCAATTGCCGGGAACGCCGGCCACTGTCACCATTTCAGGTGAGACGCTGCTCAGTGTTTCTGACGCTCCGAGCAACGCCTACAACGGCACCTTCACGATCCAAATGGTGGACAACGGCGCCAACCAGGACAGTTGCGGGGGCGGAAGTGTTCCGCTGACCGTCATCGCCAATCCGACTGTCAATCCCGATTTGAGCATCGACACGCCGCCGCCCAGCGGCTCAGGCGGTTGGTACCCCAACCTGTCGTTCGTCTCAAATCCAACGATAACGGTCGGTGAAGCCGGCGTGAACCTTGTTGTTACGGCAATCCAGAATGGTCCGGAAAACTCCGTCGGCACGTTCACACTGACCTATGACAACACCTTCTTGACGTTCACCGGTAACGGTGACCTCAGTGCAGTCTGCGCTCCGCCAGCGGTCTCGGGTGATGTCTCCACAGTGACTTGCTCGTACACCGATCTGGGCCACTCAAGCAAGAGTGACAGCTTCTACTTCACGACACTTAAGACGGGCAGCACTTCCGTTTTTGCGGTGGTGTCAATTACCGGGTCCGGAACAGCATCAGAGAACTTCCCGCTCACCATTAGTTAGTTTCATTGTCCGAACCAGGGTGTGAGCCTCGGCTCTCAACCCGCTGGTTCGAAAGTCGGCTGTGGATGGGTCGCGGGGTATTTGCCCGCGACCCATCCGCCCGGCCATCAACAGTTATTGGGGTTTCTCACCCCAAACAGTTAGGACTAAGGAGTCGGTGAACGTGCAGTGCTTCAGGCGAATCACGGCAGTGGGAAAGGCCAGCGCAACCGCACTGGTTCTCGCCACACCCGTCTTTTCGGTCGCTGCCGCCTGTTCGTCGAAATCGACGGCGGCCGATTCCATCCAAAATGAAGGATTCAAGTAGTTGAAAGTCTTTGAGAGCAATATGGATTGGAGGCAAATGAGCGCGACTGGGCTCACTTCGACGTCGTCGTGTGCGTTCTCGGACCTCATCGAATCTCCGAACTCGCAAGACACACAACCTCGAAAGTTCGAATTTCGCCAGTTTTCTGCTTCACGCCGCGAATTCACGGTCCAAACCGTGAGTGCCATTAATCTCTCCCGCAGTCGAATTGTCGCGATATGAGAGGCAACCACCGCCGACCACGCCGACGGTTGATGCCCGTCTTTCTCAAAATCATTGGATTTTCATTGCTCGGTATCATCACGACCTTGAGCGTAGAAACGATTGCTACTGCGTTCTTCACGAGTCAAGGTAGTGGCAGCGGCTCGGTTCAGATTGCCAAGGTCAACCTTGATCACATCACAATCAGCCCTACGACGTCAACGGTAGTCACGGGCCAGGCCGTGACATACGTTGTCACGGCCTTCGACAATTTCAACGGTTCTGCGAACGTCTCGTCAAGCGCAGTGTTGACCATAACCAACGGCACGTGTAACGCGGCGACCAGCGCCTGTACGTCGTTTTCGGTAGGTTCACAGACGGTGACCGCCTCCTACAAAGGCAAGACAGCTCAGGCGACTCAAATTGTCACCCAGGCGGCCACCACGACCGTTGTGATGTCGACGACAGGCAGTCCGTCAGTCGTTGGACAGGCGGTTATCTACACGGCAACGGTCTCGGTGGGTGCTCCAGGCACGGGTATTCCAACCGGAAACGTCGAATTCTTTGATGGCCTCACGCCAATTGGTGCGTGTTCGGGCTCATCAGGCACTTCGCTTTCGGGCAGCACCGCGACGTGCACGATAACGTACGTAGAAATCGGCTCTCACACGATCACGGCGCAGTATTTGGGGGATAGCAACTATTCGGTATCACCAGTTTCGCCATCCATTGTCCAGGTCGTCGAACAGGCCAATACTTCGACCACGGTCATCTCCACCACTGGCACTCCGACTGTCGTGGGACAGTCCGTCACCTACAACGCAACGGTCTCTGTGACCTCTCCGGGAGCGGGAAATCCGACCGGCAACATCGAATTCTTTGATTCCGGGACGCCAATAGGCGATTGCGCGGGCTCATCAGGAGATCCACTCTCAGGAAGCACCGCCACGTGCACGGTTACCTACACCTCGCCGGGCACCCACACGATCAAGGCGCAGTATCTGGGGGACAGTAACTTCGCGATTTCTCCTGTTTCGGGCTCGATTAGCCAAGTGGTGAACCAGGCAAACACGACGACCGCCGTGACAACGGATTCGCCGACCTACGTGTCCGGCCAGAACATCGTGGTCACGGCCATTGTCGCGCCGGTCGCTCCGGGAGCCGGCACGCCAACCGGCACCATCGCAGTCTCTGACGGCGTCAATGTCGGGACCGCGTGCACCATCGCGCTGCCGACCACCACCTGCACCATTGTCGAGAGTGCAGGGAGCTACACATTCACCGGCGTGTACAGCGGAGACGTGGACTTTCTAACCTCGACAGGTTCTTCAACGGCGGTTGTAGTGGGTCCCGACTCATCCAAGAACGTGGTCACCGACAACGCGTCCAGTCCCGTTGCCGGAGCTAATTTCACCTTCACCACCACGGTGAGCGCCGTGACCCCCGGATCGGGCACTCCAGTGGGCACGATCACCTGGAAGGTTTTTGACCCCACCAACAATCCCGTTTCCTGCACCGGCACGACGCCCGCCGGTGGAATTGCGACCTGTTCGGTGAGCGATGCCCTCGCCGGCACCTACTCGGCGTCCACGTTCTTCACTGACACGGACGGTGATTTCACGAATTCCGCTTCAAATACCGACACGGTCGACGTTGGTGCGGTCTCCGCGGGCACCGCTGGCACCAACACGGTCGTGTCGACGGACGCCAGCACCTACGTGTCGGGCCAAAAGATCGTGGTCACGGCGGTTGTCACACCCGCGGTTTCGGGATCGGGTACCCCGACGGGATCGGTGACCGTGAGCGACGGGGTTAATCCCGGTACGGCCTGCACCATCGTGCTGCCGTTGACTACCTGCAACGTCAGGGAAACACCCGGGACCTACACCTTTAGTGGCACGTATGGCGGCGACTCGACCTTCGCGGGATCTAACGGCGCCGCACCGCCGGTAGACGTAACCCCTGATGCCACTGACAACGTGGTGAGTGACGATGCGGTGAGCCCTGGAATTGGCTCGAGCTTCATTTTCACGACCACGGTGAGCGCCGAGAGCCCCGGAACTGGCACGCCCCAAGGAACCATCGCGTGGTCGGTGACCGATCCCAATGACAATCCCGTGAATTGCACCGACACGACGCTTTCGGGCGGCATCGCGACGTGCACCATCTCCGGCGCTGTCGCCGGCAACTACAGCGCGTCGACCACCTTCAGCGACACGGACGGCGACTTCACGGGCGCGTCGTCGAATACCGACGTCGTTTCCGTGTCCTCAAGTGTCGCACCACCCGGAACCATCACCCAAACGGCTCCCTTCTCCGACACCGTTACGACAACCCAATCCACAACGTTCACTACCCAACTCACCCCGACCACCCAAGGAGGAGGTTCTGTTACCTATGCCACGGTGTTGCCCGTGCCCGGTCTGTCAGTCTCGAGTACGGGCGTCGTCACGACCGTCGCCGGGCCACTGAAGGTCGGTGTCTACGCTGTCTCGGGTACCGATAAGGACACTTTGGGCGACGTCGGGACGTGGAAATACACGCTGAACGTCACGCCAGCGACCATTATTCAAACCGATCCGTTCGATGCCAGTGTTTCGCCGGGATCTTCCAGCGCCTTTTCGGACTTGCTCGCGCCCACCAGCGAAAATGGAGTTTCGGTTGTCTACACGGTGGTCGTTACCAACGCGAATTTGAGTGTTTCCGGCGCCGGAAAGGTAACCGTCGTCGGTGGTCCACTCGCCGTTGGCGCCTATACGGTCTCGGGCACCGACGGTGATTCTCTGGGCGACGCCGGCGACTGGACCTTCACGCTCAACGTGGTCAAGGGAACGATCGTCCAGCTACCGCCTTTTGGCGCCACCATCACTTCGAGCGGCTGCATCGGGTTCTCAGTCCAGCTCCAAGTGAGCGGTTCGATTGGACCCGCGGTCTTCACCGTGAGCGTCGGTGACCCGCACCTGCACGCCTCGAGTTCAGGCAAGATCACGACCTCGGGCAAACTGTCTGACGGCACCTACACCATTTCGGGCACGGACGCCGATGGCTCGGGCGACATGGGAACCTGGACGTTCACGCTGACGGTGGGCAGTTCACACGCGGGCACCACCAGCCTGCACCTGTATCCGCAGAACCCGAGCCCGGTGGTGGTTGGCAGCAAGTCCGTCTACGTGGCGTTCGTGCACGCGACGTCGGGTACCGGTCCGCTCACCGGAATCATCACCTTCTCCGAGGATGGGACGGCAATCCCAGGCTGCGTGGGAATCCATCCCGTGTTGGGCTTCGCGTACTGCACCGTGACTTTCCCTGACGCCGGCTCGGTCACGGTTTCGGCCGCGTATTCAAATGACCCGAACTTCGCCGGGTCCTCGGATTCCAGTATCCAGAAGGTAGTTGAAGGGACCACGTCGCTCGCGATCACGCCCTCGACGCCCGTTCCGGTCGGCGCATCGGTTACCTACAGCGCCACGGTCAGCGAAACCAGTGGTTCAGGACCGTTGACGGGCACCGTGAGCTTCACCGAGAACGGTCTGGCGATACCATCGTGCACGAACGTGGCCCTCGTCGGTGATGCTGCCACCTGTAACGTGAGCTTCCCCAAGTCCGGGACATTCAGCATCGCGGCCAGCTACGCTAACGATCCAAACTTCCTGGGATCGAGCAGTTCGCTGAGCCAGATGGTGACTTCGACGGGCAACCTGCAGATCACCACCACCTCGCTCGCGGGCGCCGGCGCGGGACAAGACAATTACTCGCAGATTCTCTCGGGTACGGGCGGCACGAAGCCCTACAGCTGGTCGATTATTTCGGGAATCCTGCCCAAGGGGCTTACTCTTAACGCCTCGTCCGGGCTCATCAGCGGAAACGTTTCTGACTTTGCCCAATCTGAGACCTTTACGGTGCAATTAAGCGATAGTGGGGCACTGCACGCCACCAGGCAGTTCACGATTGACGTCAATGGACGGCCAGTCTTCACCTGCGGCGATTCGGACCACGGATTTGAGGGTCATTACTTCCAATTCCAGTTCACCGCTCGGGGGCCACATCCCTCCTTTGGGCTCGTTGGGCGACTGCCCAAGGGCGTCAGCTTCGACAGCGACAACGGGTCGATCTCGGGCACGCCCGAATCGGGGTCGTCCGGCGCGTACTCCTTCACGATCTCGGCCAATAATTCTTGGGGTTCGACGAACCAGAGTTTCACCCTGAACGTCTCGAACTAGCGCTCACGGTGTGGACCGTGAGCGACATCGATCCGCGTCAGTGTGATCCTCCCGCCGAAGTTTTAATGCGTCACCGCGACCTGCGGACGGGTGGCGCGTCGAACTCAGTTCAAAAATCGCCCGATTTGGATCCCGTTCGCGCCCGGCCGGGACACTTCGTGCCGGTGGTAAGTCGTAATCTAGGCCGTCGTGTACTCCACGCCGTGGTACGCATCAGTCCACGTTGGTAGCCTGCCTCGGATGGCGCCGAGCGACGTCAACGTTGGGCACATGAGCGCGAGTTGAGAGGCAAATTATCTCCGGTTTGGGACCGCAGTGCACGGCCCAATCGTGCGTTGAGCATTCGCTTTTGGATAGTTTCGACCTCAAATTCGGCCTCCACAACCTTTCACGCGGCCATCAGCATAAATAACTTTCGGCACCTTTTGGCACCATTTTTTGGCACTTCGTGCGACCAGGTAATTCGCGAAAGGCGTGAAGGAATCATGACAGCGTAATTTTGCCGTTTCACGATTCATTTGGATCGTTCGACGTGTCCGACTTCGCTATGGCCTCGGAGACCTCGGAAGGACCCCTTCGAGGCGGTGGGAGACACCTCGATCGGTCCATTTTCGACCCAACGGGACGCTCCATTTGAGACAGGTTCGAGTGGCAATCGATCGGTTCGTGCGCGACCGAAGGTTCACTTTCCAGTTTCGAGACTGAGGTCACGGCGAACACCGTGCCCGGCGTGACGTGGCAACAAAAGTTGCTCGAACTTGAAGTCGAACGTCGCGACATTGGTTGGGAAGCTGAATCCAGATCGGGAAGGTGGCGCGAGACACACTCATTTGCGGTCCCCAAGAGCCGAAGTCTTGCCGTGAGATCTCGTGTAGGTCGAAACTGAGCTCGCGTAGCTCGTCGTCTCTCTGTAGCCAGGTTCTTTTTCAGTCACTTTCTTCTACCCAACCTCAAAGAGATCGACTGGTGTGGTCGAGCGACGTTACCGTCCAAGACACCTCTCGAAGATGGCACGGTCAATACGCTCGTCGGGGCCACGATGAAGAGACCGAAAACCCCAAAATTGAATATGTCCGAGTGGTCACGGACGTTACGGGAGCTATATATTCGGGGTTTCTGACTCCAAAATCATCGTCAAACACCTTTCACGCGGCCATCAGCGAAAATAACTTTCGGCCCCTTTTGGGACCATTTTTTGGCACTTCGTGCGACCAGGTAATTCAGGAAAAATATGGAGCGGCCCACACTCAGTAATTTTGGATGCTGACGCCACGTCGGGGTTGCTCCACGCCTCTTGTTCGGGCCTCATCGCGGAGATCTCAGATCGACCACTTCGAGGCGGTGGGAGAGACCTTAATCAGTCCATTTTCGAATGGCGCAGCGGTCCAATTTTTGACTCGTCCGATCGACATCCGCCAGGTTCTCGTACTACCTCGTGGGCACTCGGCCTCTGCGAAATAAAAATCACGGTCTTCGCCGTGCCTAGTATTTCCCGGCGCCGTCGGATACCCGAAGTTGGTGGCGTGCGTCGCGACATTGGTCGCCACATGGCTACGAAGTCGGGGTGGTGATGCGACACCCGCAGATTCGCGGTGCCCGAAAGTGCTTAATCTTCTCGCGGGATCGAAAGCACGTCGAACTGTAGTCACGTGGACATGCGCCTTTTGCCGGCGGGGTGCCTTTCAAGCCATTTTCTTGGATGCCGCGTCGCTTGATCTTCTGGTGTGGCGACCTCACGTTACTGTCAGTGACGCCCGTCGACGACGGCCCGGCGAGAACGCTCCGTCGGACTGCGTTGACAACATCGAAAACGCCACATTGGGATGGCTGGGAGTCGTCGAACGACGTTTCGTGAGTTCGGTTTTGGACGGTTTTAGCTCCAAAATCTCTCGTAACTACCTTTCACGCGGCCATCAGCGTAAATGCATCTGAGTGTGTTCCAGAGCATCTTTTCGTGCACTTCGTGCGACCAGGTATTACGTGCGAAAAGTGAACGACCGAACAATCGCCATTTCTGCCCGTGCAGTGCGTTATTTCGAGGGTCGCGAGGTCAATCTTCGCATTCGAAAATTGTGCGCCGATACCGTGCTGGCGACCCACCAGAAGTAGGTCCGAGTGGGCCATTTTCGACCCCGTCGAAGGGTCGGTTTCGGGCTTGAGGGGGCGACGATTGTCGTGTCGCCCACGCCGAGTGACGTCGTAAGTTCATGGACGCGGGCCACTCGCGGTCCGGACCGTGCCTAGAGCCGTCCCGCGCCGCCCAGGCCCTCGCCGCTGGAGATCCGGGCGGCGACCACGATGGGAATGACGGTGAGCAAGATGACCCCCACGACCACCGCGTTGACCTCGGGCAGCTGCTGGCCCAGGCGAATTGCCCCGAAAATCCACAGCGGCAGGGTGTTCTGGGCTCCGGCGGTGAACGTGGTGACGATGACTTCGTCAAAACTGAGGGCGAAGGCCAAAAGTGCTCCCGCCACGATGGCCGTTGACAGCATGGGCATCGTGACCAGTCGGAAGGTCTGAAACGGGGTGGCGCCCAGGTCGGCGGAGGCCTCAATGAGCGACATCGAGGTGCGGCGCAGGCGGGCAATGACGTTATTAAAGACCACCACGATGCAGAAGGTGGCGTGACCAATGATGATCGTGTAGATGGAAAAGGGGATTCCGGCGAGGTTGAAGGCCGATTGCAGGGCCAACCCGGTCACGATGCCCGGTAGGGCGATGGGCAGCACCAGGAGTAGCGAGACCGTGTCGCGGCCGAAAAACTTGAATCGGTGGATGCCAAAGGCGACCAGGGTGCCCAGGATGAGGGCAATGGCGGTCGCCGCCACGCCCGCCTTGATGCTCAGCCACAGGGCGCTGCGCACCGCCGGGTCATTCCAGGCAACCGAGAACCAGTAGGTCGTCCAGCGGTGGATGGGGAATGTCTGGACGTTGGATTTGCCGAACGCGAAGTAGATGATGACCACGAGGGGGGCAAATAGGAAGAGCACGACGCCCACGGCGAGGGCCGCGAGGGCCGTGCGGGTGAGTGCCGAGAGCCTCATAGGGCCTCGAACGCGCCGGCGAACTTGGCCAGGAGCAGGTAGATGGCCATGATGGCGATCGAGACGAAGGCCAACGCGGCGGCAAAGGGCAGGTTTCCACCGTTAATGGCGCTGTCGTAGATGGCGTTGCCGATGAAATTAGAGCTCGAGCCGCCAATGAGGAGTGGTGTGATGAAATCGCCCAGGGTCAGGGAAAAGGTGAAAATTGAGCCCGCGACGATGCCCGGCAGCACCATGGGCAGGATTATCCAGCGAAATGTCTGCCAGCTGCCGGCGCCGAGGTCCGACGACGCCTCCAGCAGGGAGTTGGGCACGCGCTCGAAGGCCCCATAGATAGGGACAATCATGAAGGGTAGCCAGAGATAACTGAAGACAATCCACATGGCGGTATTGGTATAGGCAATGTGGGTGATCGGCAGACCCAGGTGCGATTCCAGGTCGGGCAGGACCCCCTTATTGGACAGAATGTTGATCCAGGCGTAGACCTTGGCGAGGTAACTGGCCCAGAGCGGCATAAGGAGCAGGGAAAGCAACAACTGGCGCCAGCGCCGACCGGCCACCTTGGCCAGATAGAAGGCAAACGGCAGCGCGATCAGGGCGTCGGTGATGGTGACCAGAATGGCCATTAATAAGGTGCGCAGGATGATCGACCCGTAGACCGATTGGGTGAAGATCTGGCTGAAATTGGACCAGGTCCACTGGTAGACCACGTTGCCGGTCAGCGAGTTGACGCTGAAGAAGGCGGTGATGAGCATGACGACCAGCGAGGTGAGGTAGATCACCAGGAACCACAGCAGGGGTGGCGACAGCGTGAGCGCGCCGCGCAGCCAGGGCCTGCGCCACAGCGCCGCCCCTGCCTTCTGCCGGAAACCTGCCCTTAGCGACACCGGGGCTTATCCGGTGATCTGCGTCCAGGCCTGTTGCCACTGCGTGAAGTCCACGCAGTCGTTCTTGCCGTTGCCGCAGGCCGCCAGCGGCGTCTGCCAGAACTTGATCGTCGCGAAGTAGGCCGCGGGGGCGTTGGCGTGGTACGCCGCGCACGAGCCCTTTTGGATGGTGTTCATGATCGGACAGGCCAATGTGTTGGCGGGCGTCTCACCGAAGTAGTCAGCCTCTTCGGCCTGGATCTTGGGGGTTGAGACGTAGGCCATCCACTTGTAGGCGCAGTTGGGGTCCGGTGCGTCCTTGGCGAGCAACCACGTGTCGGCCCATCCGGTCGCTCCCTGCTTGGGGATGGTGTCGGCTACTTTGGCCCCGGCCGCGACCAAGGTGTTGGTCTGGTAGGGCCAGGCCGCGCCCACGACCGCTTCGCCGTTCTGGAAGAGCGAGATCTCCTGGCTGGCGAGGTCCCAGTACTTCTTGATCAGCGGGTGCTCTTCTTTTAGGAGGCTGACCGCGTCGTTGAACTGCTTCTGGGTGAGCTCGTAGGGATTGGTGATCTTGAGGCTCGGCTCGATCTTGGAGAGGTAGAGTGCAGCGTCGGCAATCTGGATCGGGTTGTCCGGCACCGTGATCTTGCCCTTGTACTTCGGGTTGTAGAGCACCGACCACGAGGTGGGCGCCGTGGGGAACGTCGTGGTCGAATAGAGCAGCACGTTGGGACCGAACTCGTAGCTGATGCCGTAGTGCACGCCGTTGATCGTGTTAAAGGGCGGCGCCTTCAAGAACGTGTGGAACTCGCTCCACGACGGAATCAACTTGATGTTGATGGGCTTGACGTCCCCGCCGTAGATGAGGCGCAGGTCGGCGTCGCCCGAAGCCGAGACCAGGTCGTACTGACCGCCGCCGTTGGCCATCAACGAGACCATCTCAGAAGAGGAGCCGGCGTACTTGACCGACACCTTGCATCCGGTCGTCGCGGTGAAGGGCTTGACCCATTCGGGCTGCGCGTAGCCCTCCCAGGCAATGAGACTTAGATGACCCTCGCCCTTGCCGACCGACTGCAGCGGCTTCATGCCCTGGGTCGGTGGCGCGGCCGTTGATCCGGCGAAGGCCGCCGGTGCCGTCAAGAGACCCAGTACCAACGCCACGGCGCTGAGACTCGCCAACCGGCGAATTCGTGAACTCTTCATGATGCTCCTTTTACCCTTGCACCGTGCTGGTTGTCAGCACGGCATTTGTTGCGAGATCAAATGCGTCGGCGAGGTCCCACGAAACCGTGACCTCGCTCTGGGGTGCGAGCGTGTTGTCGTC
>Ga0182030_10020537_pt1 | contig 12447 bp, 12 predicted proteins | sample 812S3MmetaG_FD_121299 | JGI IMG/M metagenome (GOLD analysis project Ga0182030, IMG submission 121299) | Permafrost microbial communities from Stordalen Mire, Sweden - 812S3M metaG (Illumina Assembly) | ecosystem: Environmental > Terrestrial > Soil > Wetlands > Permafrost | place: Sweden... | reverse complement strand
GTGCTGCCCCGTGTGCTGTTGCATGTGGTCGAAGCGGCGCTCCCAGTCGATCTTCCCTTGGACGGCTTCGCCCACGGGATTGCCGGCAAGGATGTGGGCAACCTCATCTCCCTCAGCGATGACGTCAATCACAGGCATACCCCCCAGCGTGCCGCGGTCGCTGGGCTGCCCGCCCGACTCCGGGTAGAATGCCGTGCGGTCAAGGTAAACGCGTGCCCCAAGCGGGTCAGGACTGGTGCGGATTACGCGTGGGCTGAATTCCTTTAAGTAACTGTCGGTGTAATAGAGGCGCTCGGTGTGTGCCATGAGAGTTTCCTAAACCAATCGTTCCAGGGCCTCCAGATACTTGTACCCGGTGGCGGTGAGGAAAAGCACGATGGATTCATGCCCGCCCAAGAAGCCATCAAATAACAGTTTCTTCAGCCCCGCAAGAGTGGCTCCGCCTTCCGGCGAGGTCATCAATCCTTCCGTCTCCGCAATCTCGCGGACCCCCGTCAGCATGTCGGCATCGGAAACCGCCAGCACAGTGCCGCGACTTTTGCGCACGGCGCTCAGAATCAAGAAATCACCGATTCCGCCGGGGACGCGCAAGCCGGATGCCAGTGTTTTCGGGTCTCTCCACTCTTCCGCGCGCTCGGCTCCCCCGGCATAGGCCCGCACCATGGGCGCACAGCCGTGTGCTTGGACGGCGAACATGCGCGGCCGCCGCTCCGCAATCCACCCCAATTCGTGCATCTCGTCAAAGGCCTTCCACATGCCGATCAGTCCGGTGCCGCCGCCGGTGGGATAAATCATGGCGTCAGGCAAGCGTCCCCCCAGTTGCTCGTAAACTTCATAGGCCATGGTCTTCTTGCCCTCCACGCGATAGGGCTCACGCAGGGTCGAAACGTCAAACCAGTTTTCCCCCTGCAAGCTCTCGCGCATCACGCGACCGCAATCCTTGATGCTGCCGGGGACCAAGGTCACCTTGGCGCCGTGCAACGCGCATTCCAGGCGGTTGGCCAGGGGCGTCCCTTCCGGCATGAAAATCGCGGCCTCCATCCCCGCCTTCGCGGCATAGGCCGCCAGGGCGCCGCCGGCATTTCCCGCGGAGGGAACTGCCAGCCTGCGGATTCCCAGTTCGTGAGCCTTGCTCACTGCCACGGCCATGCCGCGTGCCTTGAATGATCCGGTAGGATTCTGCGACTCGTCTTTCAAATAGAGATTGGGCAGGCCGAGCTTGTCACCCAGCCGGCGCGCGCGCAGGAGCGGCGTAAAACCCTCGCCGAGGGAAATGACCGACGACTCTTGGGCAACCGGCAGAACCTCCCGGTACCGCCACAAGTTCCGGGCGCGAGACTTCAGCGTGTGAGGCTCAAGCTTGGTGGACACCCGCCGCAAATCGTAGCGCGCAAAGAGAGTCGAACCGCACTCGCAGAGGTTCTGGATTTCTCCCGGCGGATACCTTTTGGAACAGCGCGCGCATTCCAGATGGGTTATGAATGACATGAAGTTTGAGTCTAGCAGAAGCGGGAAGTTAGAAGCTAGAAGGTTAAAGGGTGAAGGATGAAGGTTGAAATATGAAGCTAAAAGGTCGGTGTCGTAGCACTGAGCTTTAACTCAGCACACCCTGAGCTATAGCTCAGCGCTACAACTTCTAGCCTTTACCATTTACCCTTTACCATTTACCATTTTCCCTGCATGTCGATTCGCCTCATTGCCCTGGACCTTGACGGCACGCTTGTCAACAGTCGATGGGAAATCTCGGAGAAGGACGTTCAAGCCCTGGCGGCTGCTTCGGAGCGAGGAATTCAAGTGGTCGTGGTGACAGGCCGGCGTCCCCGGTCGGCCGCGCCTTACGTGGCGAAAATTCCTTTCCCGATGACCATCATCACCTCCAATGGGGCGCTAATCCGCACGCCCACGGGCGAGGTCGCCTACCAAAACTTTCTGCCCCGCGACGCTGCCCTTAAGGTGCTGGAAATCGTCCACGCATACCGGCCTTATACGGTCGTCATTTTCGATTTGCCGGGGCGCGGGCAGGTCACCATGGAGGACTGCGCCATTCCCGCGGGCCCGCTCGGCTGGTACCTGAGGACCAGTCTCGATCACCTGCTGTTAGTCCCGGACCTGCATGCCGCGGTGAAGTGCGACCCCGTTCAGCTCATGATCGGCGGCCCGCCGAGTTGTATCGAGGGAGCGGAGACGCTGCTTCGCCAGTCCGAAACCGGCCAGTGCGTCCATCTCACTTGGACGAAGTACCCTGACCGCAATATCGCCATCTTCGACATCATGAACCAGGGGTGCTCCAAAGGGCAGGCGCTGAAATTCTGGGCCACGCATTGTGGAATTCCCGCGAGCGAGGTCATGGCCCTCGGCGACAACTTTAATGACCTCGAAATGCTGGAGTTCGCCGGGCTGCCGGTCGTGATGGGAAATCACATCGACGGGCTTCGCCGGGCGGGATGGGCGGTAACATCTGCCTGCGACGACAGCGGCGTGGCGTGCGCGATTGAAAGGTTTGTCCTGAAAGTGTGACGGGGCTTAGCCCGGGCTTCTCACCACGTTTAGGCAATGCCGGAAGGGCGGGGCTTCAGCCCCGCCGAAATCGCGGTTCCCGCCCTCTATTTGTCCCGCACCCCGCGCAGCTTGCGGCTGCAAGCTGCGCGGGGTGCGGAACTTGGAAATAATCAGGATGGCCTTGCAACGGCGGGGCTAAAGCCCCGCCCTTCCGTAATCGTGGTGAGAAATCCGGGTTAGCGGCAGTCGGAGCTGCGATTTGGGCGGCCAGGACTGTCCCCTCACCCCCACGACCTGCAGAACGTGGGGCCCACTCCGCCTTGCGGTCCCCCCTCGCCCCCAAGGCGGGGAGGGAAAGGATTCCTTGGCGGGGTGCTGTTTTCATAAATCTCTCTGCACAAAAAGGAGAGGGCACTGACGACTGAAAACTGAAGATTTCTCCCCTCCCCACTTCAGTGCTGATCGATGATCTCCGTCCCGGCGGGCGGGGTGAATTGAAAGAGGGAGCGCGGGAGGGGTGGGTTGCGCTCGATGTGGTCGAAGCGAAAATCCATGCGGCTGTGGTCGGGATAGTTCACAACCAACCCTCGTATATCGAACTGGGGACCCAATTCAATCAGGACGTTGCTGTAATCCTCTGCATACCCTTTCTTGGGAAAAGCGCGCAGCACGTGATCGGCGGGGTCGTGCTCCAGCGCCGCGTCTGCCATCTCAACCCGGGCAAAGACGCGCCGCAGATTCAGCCGGGTGAGCAGCAACTCAAACGGCACACGAAAATCTTCACTCGCTTTCATGGGAGTGCGAGTGAGTTGGTGTTCCTCGGGAATATAGAGCGATACTTGCTTACCGTCGGAGAGAAAGAGCTTTTCCGTGGGCCGCCGGTAGGTCCACCGCATGAGGCCTCCCCGGGCAAAGGCGACGCTCCCCGATTCAATGCGCGTCCTTCCTCCCAGGGTGTAAGTCTGAGTGAACTCAGCCCGCAGGCTTCGCACCTCGCGATAGCTCGACTCGAATTGCTGAACGTAGGAGTCAGTGGTAGCGGGGGCGGGCGTCTGCGCCCGCAAATTGGCGCCGAGGCAGCAAAGCAGCGCCAACGGGAGGAGGAGCGCGGACCTGATTTGTAGGTCCGCGGCTCGTCCCCGATCGACAAGGAAAAGCCGCGGACCTACAAAACAGGTCCGCGCTACACTGGCGATTGGCGATCCTACATCGCTATTGCCCCCGACGGCCTTATGGGTTCGGTGTTTTGCCATGAGGTAAATTTGATGTGAGCCGCCGGAGTGCGGCTTGGGCCTCCTGATTGAGCGGATCGACGCTCAGGCCGGCGCGATATTGGTCCGCAGCTTCGGCCCCACGGCCTTCCGCGGCGAGAATTGCCGCCAGCCCAAAGTGCCCGCGGAAATCGAATTCATCCAGGTTGACCGCCTGGCGATAAGCCTGCTCGGCGGCATCGTGACGCCCCTGACGCGTCGCGATTTCTCCCAGCGAATCGAGTGCGCCGGGGTTGGCAATGCTTGCCAGCGAAGCCCGGTACTGCGTTTCGGCTTCCCGCAGGCGGCCGGCAGTCAGATAAAAGTTCCCCAGCTCATTCCGCGTCTGGACGTCCAACGGCGCCAGGGCTGCGGCCGCTTGCAACTGAAGCTCCGCCTCCGGGTTTTTCCCCAAGGTTTCGAAGAGGCGGCCGAGGTTCAGGTGAGCGTCCGTGTAATTCGGGCGCAACCGCATCGACCGTTGAAAGTAGGTTATGGCTTCGTCGTACTGTTTCTTATCCACGTAAACTAGCCCCAGATCGTTGAGAAGCTGGGCGCTATCGGGAGAAACTACCAGCGCCTTTTCCCACTCGCGTTCAGCGGCGTCAGGTTGCATACGATTCCAGTATACCGCCCCCAGATTCAGGCGCAGGCTCCCGGCTTCGGGCACCGCTGCCAGCGTGACGCGATAATACGTGGCATCATCCCGCCAATCGCGATTGCGCGTCACAATGCGGACGAACGCCAACACCGCCAGAGCGCCGAGAAGGGTTCCAAGTGCCAAACGCCAGATGTGCGGGTAAAACGCGGTCCGGTTCCATATTTGCCGGATCCCCCAAGCGGCAACCCAGCAAAGGCCCACGGAAGGAAGGTAGAGATACCGCTCGGTGAAGACGTTGGGGCCCAGCCAGCGGGAATTCAGCACCGGGGCAATGTTGATGAAGAACCAGATAAAACCAAAGGAAACGCGGTGGGAGCGCTTCCAGAGAGCCGCAAAAGCAAGCGCGCACAATCCCAGCGCCGCGGCCCCTACCAAGACCCGAAAGTCGAACGGAGTGACGCTTTTGTGAAAGGGATAATAGGCGATGAGATGAACTGGCCAAATCATCTTCCACAAGTATTCGCCCGCCAGAGGCGCCGCGGAAAGGATAGCCTGGTACCAGCTTACATTTCGAGTCAACTGCACCGGCGCGAAGGCGCCGAAAAAGCGGATTCGAAACACGACATAGGCCACCACCAGCAGCCACAGGGCGCCGTAGCGCGACACTTTCTGCTGCCAGGTGGTGCCGGCGCGATCGCCGCGGTAAAAGTGCTCGTAAACCATAGCCATGAGCGGGAGCGTCACCGCCTGTTCTTTGGAAAGCAGCGCCAGGATGAAGGTCCCGACCATGCCCAGTTGCGCCAACTCCGACCGTCCGCCTTGCGGCCGGGCGCTAGCGAGAAACAACCAGAAGGTTCCCAGGTAAAACACCGCCAATTCGAGGTCCGTAACTCCTGAAACCCAAGCCACGGATTCGGTGTGGATGGGGTGCAATGCAAAGATCGCCGCGGCGGCGAAAGCCAGCCACTGATCCCGAAGGAGGCGCTTTGATAACCCGTACAGCACGCACACGATGAGCGCGTGCAACAGCAAATTCGCCAGGTGGAATCCGTAGGGGAGCAGCCCGAACAACCTGTAACAAATCAGGAAGCCAAAAATGCTGATGGGGCGGTAGTAGTTCGTGGCGCCGCGCGCGCCGAGGTGCGCCAGGATTCGCGTGCTGAAGATGTCTCCTACGTGGGCAAAGCTGCGGATGAAAGGATTGGTCAATACCTCGTTGTTGTCGTCATAGACGAACCCATTTTGCAGCGTGTTGGCGTAAGGGAGGATGGCAAGGAGAAGCAGGAGGGTGATAAGCCAGGCCGGAGAGAGGCTTCCCCTGCCATCCGCGCTGGCGGAGAATCCCTGTCGGTCCTGAAGGGAGGGTGGGTGCGGCTCGCTCATTAGCCGTCCTCCCCTTTTCGCATGCCTTCCACCTCCGGCGGCTTGGCAAGTCGAGGCAGGCGTTCTGCCCAGCTCGCGGGAACGGCTACCGAAACCGGGATTTCTCCGAAACGGCGGAACAGCCAATTGGCCAGCCAATAGGAAAGTGGCGCCAGGATCAATCCCGCCACCACGTCAATCAGGTAATGATAGCGTAAATAAATTGTCGACAACCAAAGGCTCATTATCAAGGGCGAGAGAATCCAGAAAAGCTTCTTGGAATTCCGGTAAGCGTAAAGCCAAACCACAAACGAAATCGCCACGTGCAGGCTGGGAAAAACATCGCGGCGAATGCGGGCGAAGTCCATGAAATCAACCTCGCGATTAAACATCCACGCCGATTGATGTAAGGGGACACTGTATTGATTGCGCAGAGTATACATGGGGCCGATGGCGGGAACAAGCAGATACCCAAGCAGACCGAGGAAAGAAACCACCATGATGCCGCTCATCATCTCGCGGAAACGGTCCCGGCTGCGCCAAACGTAGATAAAGCAGGCGACCAGAGGAATGTTAATAAGGTGATAGAAATAGGCAAAGGTCATCCACGTCGTCAGCCCGGGGGAAATGATCCGTTGCAACACCAAACTGGCCTGAAACCCAAAAAGCCGCTGGTCGAGCGCAATCAAGGCCTGGTCACGATCCGTGGTGACCATCAGCAGTGTCGCATCACCCCAGAGGGTATAGTACATCAGTAGAATGAGGAGAAAGGGAAACCAGTCGCGGAGGACTTCCCAAAATGGGCGGACAAAATCCCACGGTCCTTCACTCCCGGCGGCCAGGCCAGGCTTTCCTGCCAAAAAATAATGGACCATCTCCTTGGCAAGCAACAGCGTCACCGCCGGGATGATGATCAAGACGTCGGCAGGGCTGAAGTTCCCACTTCCCAGGCCGCGAAAGATGATTCGGAGGAGGAGGTTGAGGAGGAAAAAAATGAGGGCGACCAAGTCCTCCAGCCGCACGTGAAGCGTGAGGCGCGGGCTACTGATCATAGAGCCCTTTCAGTGCCTCGAATCTCTCCCGCGCGGGCGGAGGGAATGGAAACTTCTCCGTCTCATCGAGCACTGCCCGCGCCTGTTGCCGATCACCGCCAAGGTAATAGGCACGCGCCAGACCCTCCACGGCCGCTTGATGATTGGGAAAAATCTGGAGCACGGCGAGGTAGCTCTGTTGCGCCTCGGGATACTTTTTCTCTGCCGTGTAGGCAAGGCCTTGCAAAACATAGGGTGCGGCATAGGAAGGGTTCTGGCGAATCAAGCGCAGGGTGGTGGCCACAACTTTGTCGTATTGACCCAAAAAGTACGAGCAGAGGGCAAACTGGTACTCGTCCACCTCGTCCAAGTTACCCTTGCTCAAGGCCCGCATTGCCGGCTCATCGTCCAACACCGACTGGAGCTGTCCCAAGCGCATTTTGGTCTGTATCAGCGAGTGCCAATAGGTCATGCTGTTGGGACGCAGGCTGACAGCCTGGATAGCATTGGAATAAGCCTTGTCCAGATCCCCGTGACCCAAATTGCTGTCGCAGCTCCACATATAAACCTCGGCGGCCACATCGTTGCCGGCTTCCCAAGCCCCCACTCCCGCCAAAGCCAGGATAAGGGCATAGAGAGCGGGCTTTACCCAAGCCTTGCATACGGAAAGAGCGGCCACCGACTTGGTGGAAACCAGACCCAGAAGAACCAGTCCCAGAACCTTGATCCCTTCCCAAAAAACAAATCTTATGACTTCCACGCGATTTCACCCTTTCGAAGTAAGATTCAGGAGTCAGCCTAAAACTCCGCGGGAGGTTTAAGACCCTATTGGCGTTGTGGATGTTCGGCATTGCCTTCCCCGTGCTGAGCAGAGTATGCAGTCTCATTCTGACTCTTGGCTTCTAACTCCTGTCTCCTTTTCATTGCACGAGGCCCAGATCAATTCCACTTTTTGCGCCCAGCGCGGCGCGCCCAGCCGGCCCGACTATAAAAGCTTCGCCCGAAGGGTCAAGCGGAATCCCCCGCAGGTAGCCTGCCGCGACCAAGTCTTGCAGGGAGCCAGCATCATGCCCCACCCTTTGCTTGTAAAGGGCGAGCAAACCGTCGAGACTTCTTAGAGCCTCAAGGGCATCAAGGGCCGCAAGATGAATTTCCGCACTGTGGCGGATGGAATCGTTCTCCGCCGTGCGCGCGATTTCTATCCAAAGGATGCGAGAAGATTGAATCTCGCCACCCTGCGCGGCAACCGAGGCGGCGAGCACGCGCATCCATTGCAGCGCACCGGGCCGCTCGCTTCCCGTCTGAAACGCCCTGGCCGCGTGCGCGTAGTCCTTCATGTCCCAATAGTAGATGAACCCCAAATCCTCCCACAAACGCCAATAGTCAGGATTGGCGACAATCCCGCGTTCCAGCAAGTAGATGGCCCCTTGCGGATCCCCCGCTCCTTCCGGTGGTTTTCCCGCCAAGAAAAGGGAACCAAACCGGTAAGCGACCAACAAATGCGGGTCAAGGCTCGTCGTAACATCCAGCAAAGGTCCGAGAAGCGCAAACTCCTTGGCGTGGGCCAAGCGGTGGCGTCCATAGTATTGCACGGCGCGGGTCCAGTAGATGGCGGCCAATAAGCCCGAGTATCCGCCGCCTAAACGCGAGAGTCTGGCCTCCGAAGGCAAAGAAATGAGTTCCTCGCGTGGGCCGTGAGTCGAGCCGAGTTGCTTGTCAATACTCCGCTGGAGTGGATACAGACTGAGTAAGCCGCCGGCCACAATCAGAAGGCACAGCGGAAGCGTCTCCCTTCTTCGCCGAGTTTGGTGACGCCAAAATGTCATCGAAACTCACGCTCCTCAAAGATCAATACGGCTCCTGAAAGCAGGACAGCAATGTAAAGGAGAGCGTAGCAAGTGTTCGCAGCAATGAACGAGCCGGGAATTCTTACGCCGTGAGCCACTTGATCGATGACGTTAAAATCACCAAAATTGGGCAAGAGGTAGTAAAGGACGGCGGTCATTTTCTCCAAAAGCGGGCTGCCACTCTCCTGTCCGAACCCGCGAATATCACTGGAAAAGTTGCCAATGACGAAGAGACAAAAGGTGAATACCGCAGCGAGAATTGACGTAGAAATGCACGAGAAGAAAATCGCCAGGCCCACGACGATGGCCAATTGAAGCAAGATGAAATACACCGCGATCAGGAGAGAAAAATCGTTTAGCGCCAACCCTCTTTTTTGCATTGCCAGCGCAACGTAAAAACCCGCCGTCATAATGGCGGTGTTGACAAAAAGTGTCAGCAGCAGCCCTGCATATTTTCCCAGAATGAATTCCGCACGGGTGACGGGTTTGGCGAGGATGTTGTAAATCGTGCGACGTTCGATCTCCTTTGAAACCAATCCGATACCAATGAAGATCGCGATCAGCAGGCCGAACACGGAAATTGCCGCGAGGCCCAGGTTTACCAGAATGATCTCTTCCACACCCACCGACATGCTACCCAAAAGGATCGCCGCGCCGATCATCAGGAAGGCGAAGACAATCAGGTTATAGAGGACACGTTCGCGCACGGATTCCTTGAAGGCCCCCAGCGCGATGGTCACGATCCGCCCCATAAATCCCCGCCTACCCATCATAAGTTCCGATTGGCACAGCCGGCTCCGTCTTGGCCGGCGACACCTTAGCCATAAAGTAGTCTTCCAACGACATTTTTACTGGATTTAAGGAAACCACTTTCACCTTGCCGCGCAATGCAATCACCAAGACGTTCTCAATGTTAGCCTCGTCTTGGATTTCCAGGCGCACTCGATCTCCGGTCCGAACCATGGAAACGACGAGCGGGCGCAACTCCGCCAAGATCTCCCCGGAGGGGTTCTCAAGAATGATTTCGGTTGTGGAGGCTCCCAAACTCAAGATTTGGCGGATTTCCCCGCAGCCCTGTAGCTGGCCGCGATTCAAAATGGCAACTCGATCGCAAAGGGTTTCCGCATCCGACAGAATGTGTGTCGAGAAGAATACCGTCTTCTTTTCCTCGCGCAATTGCAGAACCAGATCGCGCACATCGCGGCGCCCGATGGGGTCAAGACCCGTCATGGGCTCGTCCAGGAAAACCACAGCGGGGTCATTGATAAGCGCTTGCGCGATGCCCGCTCTCTGCACCATCCCTTTGGAAAACCGCCGCAGCGGCACATTACGTGAATCCGTAAGGCCGACCCGATCCAAGAGTCGATTGACGCGCCGCCGCAGATCATCCTTCCCCAGCCCGAACAGCCTGCCCGTGTAGTGCAGCAGTTCTTCCGGCGACAGGTGATCGTAGAAATAAGGATGCTCGGGAAGGTAGCCGGCACTCTGGTGCATGGTCCTGTCATTCAGTTCCTTGCCCAAGATTCGCGCCGTGCCAGAGGTCGGGAAAATCAGGCGGAAAAGGATTTTGAGCGTAGTGGTCTTCCCCGCCCCATTCGGGCCCAGCAAGCCGAAGATTTCGCCTGACTCCACTTGGAGGTCCAGGGAATTCAGGGCCCGCTTAATCCGCGTCTTCCAGAATCCAACGCGATATTCTTTTGTCAGCCCGTTGATTTCGATGGCAAGCATAGCTCAGAACCACTTCCTGGCTAACGCGGATTTCTCATCACGGCTTTGGAAGGGCCGGGCTCCAGCCCCGCCCTTGCGGCAGCGCCCCGAGATCGTTCGAGCCTGGCGAGAAATCGCGACAAACACCAACTTTCATTGCCCGGATTGGAGCCCGCGTAACAAATCCCTTGCTTATTATACCGAAGTTGGGACTGAGACCGCTTTTCTACTTTCTTACTATCTGCTTTTGAATTTCCGCGGCCAGCTGCGCGGCGGCTTGATGCCCCGGATTGAGTTCCAGTTCCTTGGTGAACTGGGCCAATGCCCCGGACCAGTATCCCTTCAGTTTCAAATCCATTCCTAGCGCGAAATGATAGCTCGGGGCCGTCGGGGCGAGCACGGTGGTGAAATGCCACCCCGCCTCCTGATGGCCAAATATCGCATCATTGATTCTCAACCAGAGGAGGAAAACCGGACGGGACTCGTTCCCCAAATAAGCTGGGCCAACTCCCGCCCAAACGTGGGACGCAAAATAGCCTGGGACGGCATGCCAGGTATGCATCGCAGGATTCCCCACGATCTGGCCACGGTCGTCATGCACGAACTGGAAGCGGAGGGTCGGTAAATAGGCGAGAAAGGTGAAAATGCCAATGGAGGCCGCCAACAGGCGGGGGAAGGTGCTTGTCGAAGGGCTTTCCGCCGCGCTGGCGTTTACCGCGGGAGGGTCCGATTCAATTTCCCTCATCGGTGATCCCCATGGGCTATAAATTAAGGCAATTCCGCGCACTCAGCAAGGTGTTACCGGGTGTATCGGCCGGGGCTTCCGAAGGCATCAAGACACAAAGGGCCTCACCCTGCACCAGCCCATTGCTATCCCCTTGAAGGCAAAAGGGCGAGGGAGTCCGTAAATCAAGTATGGGCTGTCTCCACAAAGAAAAAGGGGAGTCATTCGACTCCCCGTCGGAAAAGATTTGCCTGCTCCTGAAGGACCTAGCCTGCGAGCGGCGAATCCGTGGAAGCAGCAGTCGTCGTCGAATTCTGACGAATCACACCAGACTGATCGGTGAAGTAGTAGTTTGTACCCGTCGAACTGGTGATGGGAACACCCGTAATCTGGTAGGTGTTAATGCGGCCGGTCTGGTCGCTAGCGCCCGGCGTATACGTAAAGCTATATCCGCTCTTGACCCCGGAGGCCAAAATACTGTCAATCAGGCCTGCGGCAGTGGATGCGGGGTTGGGACTTGTGCCATTGGGAGCAAGATAAGTCAAAGCGGCTGTGAAACCAACGTTGTAAGTGGAAGAATAGGTGATTTCAGCAGTGTTCAGGGTGCGTAATGAACCCACAGCTGAGGCTTGGTTTGCGGCGATCCGCGAACGAAGCAGGTTGGGGATAGCGATAGCGGCGATGATCAGAATGATCGCCACGACGATCAAAAGTTCGATTAGAGAGAAGCCCTTGGTGCTCTTATTCATTCAATCCTCCTCGGCAATTTGAGTTACCACTTGGAAGTTTCCAGGTAACACTCGCCCATAGGTAAGGCAACTTGCATTCCAAGTTGCCACTCCATCCCCCCGAAAGCCGTTCTAATTGTGCCTTTTTATCAATGGGTTAGAAATAGGTCTTGTAGATTAGGGCATTGTTAGGGTTTGGTGAGCGAGAGGTTGCCCCTTTTTGTCGAGCCGGGGCGACAATTCATGTCATCTTTGCGCCTCACAGGCGCGTTTGGGGGATGAATCCACAGAGTCGAAACCGCTGCTCGTTCCCCTCTTCTTCTATTGCTCGGAATTGTGGGAATTCCCAGCGGCGACATTTTTACCGCCGGGCCTTGAGTGGGGATGACCTTGCGGATCCAGTAACTCCATGGGTCGATAAGGTAAACCCCAAAAACAGTAAAGGGAGTCTCTCGACTCCCGTTGTTCATATCCTCTTTTGGGATTTCCCGGAATCTCAGCCAGCGAGCGGCGAGTCTGTGGAAGCAGCAGTGGTGGTTGAGTTCATGCGGATCACTCCCGATTGATCAGTATAGTAGTAATTTGTCCCCGTGTTGCTGTTGATCGGCACAGCGGTGATGGCGTAGGTATTTATCCGACCGGTCGAATCGCTTATCCCGGGCGAATAGGTAAAGCTATACCCACTCTTTGATCCCGAG
>Ga0182030_10020536_pt1 | contig 12448 bp, 10 predicted proteins | sample 812S3MmetaG_FD_121299 | JGI IMG/M metagenome (GOLD analysis project Ga0182030, IMG submission 121299) | Permafrost microbial communities from Stordalen Mire, Sweden - 812S3M metaG (Illumina Assembly) | ecosystem: Environmental > Terrestrial > Soil > Wetlands > Permafrost | place: Sweden... | reverse complement strand
GAATACACCAGCGGCAACGATGTCCGCATCGATCCTTCCAACCCCAACACCATCTACGCTGCGATGTGGCAACAGCAGCAGGGATTCTTTGAGAACGGCGCTTTCGGAGGAACCGATGGCGGCATCTTCAAATCGACCGATGGCGGTACCACCTGGGCTAAACTCGCCGGTGGCCTTCCCCCAATCCTTCAGGCGAATCTCGCGATCGCGCCCAGCAATTCGAAAGTCATCTACGCGATGGTGGCCGCTGATGTACCGAATCCTGCGCCCCCCGCGGGTGGCGGAGGCCGTGCAGCTCGCGGCGGACGTGGCGGAAATATCTCGTTCTACAAAACTACCGATGGCGGAGAGCATTGGGGCCTCGCGACGGACGACCCGCGGGTGTTTGAAACTGGATCGACCGGCCGTCATCCACCAGACAACCGCCCGCTCGGGCGCATCGGCGGCGGCGACCTTCCAACCATCACAGTGGATCCGAAAAACGAAAAAGTCGTATACAGCTGCTCCACCGTTTTCTGGCGGACGGAAGACGCTGGCTTGACGTGGTCCGCTGTTCGCGGCGCGCCGGGCGGTGACGATTATCAGAAAAGCTGGGTCAATCCCGAGAATCCGAATATCATCTTGCTGGTCAGCGATCAAGGCGGAGTTGTTTCCGCCAATCGTGGCGAGTCCTGGAGCAACTGGTACACGCAGCCCACCGCTGCCATGTATCACGTGACTGCCGACAACGCTTTCCCCTACCGGCTTTGCAGCGGTCAGCAGGATTCTGGATCGGCCTGCGTTGACAGCCGCAGCATGGATGGTCAAATCACTTTCCACGACTGGCATCCGGTAGACGTCGAAGAATATGGCGAAGTCGCTCCCGATCCGAAGAATCCAAATCTGGTGTATGGCGGAAAAGTTTCCGTCTATAACCGGCTAACAGGCCAGAAGGCCAACGTCGGACCCAACGGACCCGGGCGCGGCGGACCGCCCGCACCTGTAGCAGGCCCGCCCAACCGCACGGTTCGTACGCAGCCGCTCATCTGGTCCCCGAAAGATTCGAACGTTCTTTTCTACGCCACCGCCGGAGTTTGGAAGACCTCCAATGGCGGCCATAGCTGGACTGCGATCAGCGGCGACTTGACCCGCCAGACATGGGACATCCCGGCTAATGCCGGCAAATATGCAGCCACTGACGTTACTATTTCCCCTCAGGGAACGATAACCGCTCTCGCGCCTTCCCCTCTCGACGTCAACGTGCTATGGGCTGGCACTGGAGATGGGCTGGTTCAGGTCACCACCAACGGCGGAGCGAAATGGAATAACGTCTCGCCGCCGCTCAAACCCTGGACTCGAATCTTCAACATGGAGGCCGGCCACTTCGATGCGAAGACGGCCTACATTGCCGCGAATACCCTTCGGCTCGATGATCTCAACCCGCACTTCTGGCGCACGCACGATGGTGGGGCCACCTGGACCGAAATCAATAAAGGCATCGCGCCCGGAGCAGCCGCCAATTCGATCCGCGAAGACCCGCGCAAGAAAGGTCTTCTCTACGCGGCCACCGATACGCAAGTCTGGGTTTCCTTCGACGATGGCGACAACTGGAACTCGCTGCGTCTCGACATGCCGGCGATTTCCGTACGCGACATCGAAGTGAAAGATGACGAAACATGCTTCTGTTCGGACCTCGTTGCCGGCACGCATGGCCGCGGCTTCTGGATTCTCGACGATGTAACTCCGCTTCGTCAAGCCGCTGATGCGGCTGCTGCATCTAACGCGTATCTCTTTAAACCGGCCACCGGAGTTCGCGTCCGCTTCGGCACGAACGACCCAACCCCATGGCCACCCGAGTTGCCAGCCGGTGAGAATCCGCCTCCAGGCGCGATCCTCGATTACTATCTCCCTTCCACCGCCGGTGAAGTGAAGCTCGAAATCCTGAACGCACAAGGCAAAGTGATCCGCACATACGCGAGCACCGACCCGGTGCGAAGCCCCGATCCGGCCACCGATCCTGTTGCCTACAACAAGCTTTGCCAGCAAAATCCCGCGGCACCGGATTGCGGCTTGCCGCTTTACTGGCCTGCCCCACCGCGCATTCTGAAAACCTCCGCAGGCATGCACCGTTTTACCTGGGACATGCATTACGACCCAATTCCCGGATCCGGCGGCGGCGGACGCGGCGGTGGTGGAGGCGAAGGCGCCGTCCCCCATCGGACCTATCCTGGAATTAACTCGCCTTGGGCAGCTCCCGGCGTCTACACGGTGCGGCTGACCGCAAACGGCCAGAGCGTCACACAACCGATCACCATCAAGATGGATCCGCGAGTCAAGATCACACCCGAGGTCCAGCAGATCTTTACGCTCACCACTCGAATCGAAAACTCCGCGCAGAATGCATTGGCCACGCAGAAAGAAGCGCGCGATCTGATCGAAAAAATCAAAGCGCGCCCGCAATCGGCAGCCAACGACGCGCTGATAAAGAAACTGGAAGAGCTTGCGCCGGCTGAATCAACGACCCCCACACTCGGAACCGTCGCAGGACAGCTCGTCGCTTCCGTGATGAGCATGCAGGCTTCGGAAATGCCGCCCACGGCGATGGAACTGGACGCGTGCGCCAAAGCGGAGTCCGCCTATAGCGCCTTGATGGCCAGGTGGTCAGCAATCAAAGCGAGCACGAATCCGGCGCCGGCAAAAGCGCCCAAATAACGGAGTAGCTATGATCGCAATACTTTTCGCGACCTACGGAGCCGTTTTCGTCGCCGAAATTGTTGGCGACAAGCTTCTCTACACCACCGGTGTGCTCGCCACCCGCTATCGCACCGTCTCCGTCATGATCGGCATGCTGATCGCATTCATGGTCAAGATGGCCGTCGCCGTCGCGGTGGGAAGTGCGATTTCGAAACTCCCGCCACTACTTGTCGCCACGCTTACAGGATTGAGTTTCATCGGCGTCGCCATCACCCTTTGGCGCAAGCCCGTCGAGCGAAAGTCAGAGGAAAAGGATCGTCGCACCGGAAGAGGCGTGATAGTTTCCTTCGCCGCGATCTTCTTTTCCGAATGGGGAGACGTGGGCCAGATCACTGCCGCCACAATGGCTGCGCGTTTTGGAGCGCCCATGCTCGTATGGGTGGGAGCAGTCGCCGCCATGGTTACAAAAGGCGCCCTCGCGGCATCCATCGGCGCCGGAGTTCGCCAGTGGATTGTCGCCCGTGTTCCGCCGAAGGCCGTCCGCTATGCAGGCGTAAGCGCGCTGCTGGTGCTGGGCCTGCTATCTATCCTGGAAACGCTCACTGAGGGTCACGCTTAATCATTCCCCTCAACCGGAAGAACATCACCGCGGCGATAAGCTGCGTCGCGACTCCAAACACAACCAAACCGGTCAGTGATCGCGAATAAAGCAGTCCCATGACGGCGCTGCCGATAAACCACATCACTCCATAAACGCCATTGAAAGATCCGAACGCGCCGCCGCGCTTGTTCATCGAGACCACGGTCGCGATCCCCGAACGCAAACAAGCGTCCTGCGCGCCAAGCCCGGTAGCCCAGCACGCAACACTTGCAATCGCTCCAGTCGGCCCGCCGAGAAATCCCAGCGGCAGCGCCAGCATGGAAAAGAAAATTCCGAATACGAGCGTGTTCAATCCAAACCGGTCGAAGAGTCTGCCGAAGATCAATGCGGTTATTCCGTTCACACCCATTGCCACCGCATAGAGCAACGGAATTTCAACCGCCGTTGCCATTTGCGCGCCCTGGAAATGGTAAGCAAGCAACGGGAAATCCACCATCCCGCAAGCCAGCAATCCCGCGGCGATCACATACAACCAGAAAACCCGCGGCAGCATCTGCTCGCTCTGCACCTTCGTCTTCCCCGTATGCTCCGGATTCAGCACGCGCGCGGCAAGCAGCGCAATCAGAGTCCCCACCGCGGGAAAGGCCAGCCAAAGAAAGCCCGGCCCAAAGTGATGCGACCGCGCCACCGCCGCCACCATCAGCAGAGGACCAATCACAGCGCCGGTCTGATCCATGATCGAGTGGAGCCCGAACCCCCAGCCATGTCCCACTTCTTGCGTAGCTCCGGAAAGCAGCACGTCGCGCGCGGGGCCTCGCAGCGCTTTGCCTGTTCTCTCCGCGACAATCAGGATCGCTGCCAGTTGCCACGTTGGTGCAAATGCGAGGGCCGGAATCGCCAGGACGTTCATCGAGTAACCGCAAAAGGTGATCAGCCAGTAGGCCCGCGTGCGATCGGCGAACCTCCCGGAAAATAAGCGAAGACTTGCCGCCAGCATCTCGCCGATACCCGCGATCATCGCCACTTGAAAAGCCGTAGCGCCGAGGTCCCTCAGGTAAGGTCCGATAATGCTGTGCGCGCCCTCGTAAGTCATGTCGGCGAACAGGCTTACGATGCCGAGACATACGATAAAACGCATCGCCGATGCGCGGTTCCGGGATGGTGTTTGTTCCTCTGAACTCGTCACTTATTTCCTATGCCGCATCATACACTTGCGCCGATAGCCGAAACGCGCAAGACTGCCCGTACGTTACCTTAAAGTGTTCCTGTAAATGAAAAGTGTTGGGATTATAGGCGGCGGCATCGGAGGGGTGACCGCAGCCGGGGCGTTGCACAAGTTTGGCATCCAAGCCGCTGTTTATGAGCGCGCTCCGGAACTAAAAGAAGCCGGCGCCGGGATGATGCTGTGGCCCAATGCTACGCGGGTGCTGAAGAGCCTCGGCGTCCTCGACGCTATCGTCGCGCGCAGCGGACCCAACACCAACTTCCTGGTTCGCTCAAGCCGTGGCAAAGTTCTCATGAACATTGCGCTGGGAGAGTTCGACGCCCCTGCTCTTTGCGCGCGCAGATCGGATTTGCTTTCTGCGTTGTTATCCGCCGTGCCCCCGGAGCACATTCGACTCGGCCGTGAACATGTCCGGCTCGAACAATCGAAGTCGAAAGTGCGCATCCATTTCGCCGACGGCGATGTCGCCGAACATGATGCCGTGATTGGCGCTGACGGGCTTCGTTCGCGAGTGCGCGCGCAGCTATTCGGAGTCTCCGATCCCGTCTATCGGGGCTACGCGGTCTGGCGCGGAGTTGCAGCTTATGGCGGCGATGCGATTTGCCCGGGAGACAACAGCGAAACCTGGGGACACGGCAGCCGCTTTGGCATTCTCGACATCGGGAACAACCGATATACGTGGTATGCGACGGCCAACATTCGGCAGCGGGATCAATTTCCGGCGAATGACATCCGCGAATTGAAAGCGCACCTCGCTCACCGCTTCGCAACCTGGCACGAGCCGATTCCCCACCTGATCGAAGCAGCTGAATTTATCCTTGAAAATCCGGCCTGCGATCTTCCTCCCTTGCCCAAGTGGACTTCAGGACGCGTTACTCTGCTCGGCGATGCGGCCCACCCCTGCACGCCGAATCTCGGACAGGGCGGCGGAATGGCAATCGAAGATGCGATGGTACTCGCAAAGTGCTTCGCGAACAACCGTTCCACCAGCGTCGCGCTGAACCGCTATGAATCGCTGCGCAGAACACGAACAAGCCACATCCAGCAAAGATCGCGCCTGATGGGAAATATCGGCCAATGGGAAAATCGCGCGATTGTCGCTGGCCGTCGCGCCGTTACCAGAATGCTTCCGGCCGCGCTGCTCGAACACAATCTACGGAGAACTTACTCGTATGAGACTTAGCGCCGCGCGATTAGGAGTAATGCTTCTCGCTGCATCTGGCATTGCCTCAGCTCAGGGCCCCGATGCCATCGACGTTCAACGCAGCACAATCACCATCCACGTAGGCAAGGCCGGTCTGCTCTCAGCCGCCGCCCATGAACACTGGGTCAATGCACCCATCGCCTCCGGCACCGTCCGGGAATCCCCCGATCCGCACGTCGAGTTCGTCGTGCAAACCGCAAAGATGACCGTCAAGCCTGACGCAGCGATTGATGCGAAGACGCAAGCCACAATCCAGCAGCATATGGAAGAAATGACACTTGAGATAAGTAAATTTCCCGAGATTTCATTTCGTTCCTCGCACGTCGAGAAGCTTGCGGAAGGACAATGGAAGGTGGATGGAACCTTGTCCCTGCACGGTGTCACGAAGCCGGTCAGCTTGACTGTGAAACGCGCAGGCGATTCCTGGACAACACATACCGTTCTCAAACAGACTGACTTCGGAATCAAGCCCATCAATGTAGGGGGCGTGATCAAAGTAAAAAATGAACTGGAGATCGATTGTCAAATTTTTCCGCACAAGGTTTGAGCGCCGGGCTTTACTCTGCGTCCTGACGGTCTCATTGGCCTCGTCAGGATTCGCCGCCAGCCTTGACTCGCAGCCCCAGGACCTCTACTCGGGTTGGCTCAAAATGTACGATCTCAGGTTCGACGAAGCCCATCAGATCTTCGGGCAATGGAAGCAAAACCATGCGACGGATTCGCTCGGTCCTGTATCGGACGCGGCGGCTTACCTCTTCTCCGAACTAGCCCGACTGGGAATTCTCGAAGCCGAATTCTTCACGGATGACTCGCGGTTCCTGAACCGCACCAGGCCCAAACCCGACCCGGCGATGAAAGCTCAATTCCACCGGGAGATCGCGCGCGCCGAACAACTCGCCGACACCACGCTTCGCGCATCGCCGAACGACGCCAACGCTTTGTTCGCCAAATCGCTGACCTTCGGGCTGCGCGCGGATTTCTATTCTCTGATCGAGAAGCAGGACTTTACCGCCCTCAAATTCACGAAAGAAGGCCGGATCTGGGCCGATAAGCAGAGAACCCTCGATCCGAAGGCCTACGATTCTTATCTCGGAACCGGCCTCGAGAATTATCTATTGAGCATGAAGCCCGCGCCCATGCGAGCGCTCCTCTGGATGACGGGCTCGCAAGTCAATCGCGAGAAAGGTCTGGAGCAACTCCGCATGACCGCGCAATACGGTCACTACCTGGAACCTTTTGCGAAATTGCTTCTCGCCGTAGCCGCTCTCCGCGACAACGACCGGGCCGGAGCCAAAGCACTGCTATCCGGATTGCACAACCGGTTTCCCGACAACGAGCTTTATCTCCAGGAACTAAACCGCATAAGCGCCCCCGCAAAATGACGTGGCGCACGCACTCGGCGCCGCACTCGGCGTGCCGCGCCGACAATCGTGTCGACGCCTGTTCGCCAATGAACCCCACAGGAGAAACTAGAAAGTATGAGTTTCCTCGACAGCCTCGAAAATAATCTCAAGGCACTGGAATCGCTCGAACCGGGCGGTCTCGACGAGAGCAAGCGACGCGCAGCCGATCGGGAAAATGCCATCGCCGCCGCCCCATGGGCCGAACGATTGAAGGATGGCCCGTACGCTCCCGCCCTGATACAGCAATCGATTCGCGCAGGTCATACCCGACGCATGAAGATACACCTCGCCTGGATCGGAACCACCCTCCGCCTTGAAGCCCGTGGCCTCCACCTCGAATTGCGACCAGCACCTGCTGGCGTCGATGTGGTCTATCTGGACGGAGGAAATGAAACAGGCCGGACCCTGATAGATCTTACCGGCGGCCCGGAAAAAATCCTCGCTGCGTGGATGGAAATGCTCGATCAGAAGAAAATAGCGGATGATCTTGCAAATCCGGAACTGCCGGATGAGGATTAAATCCCTCAGAAACAGCGCCTTGCGCGTTCTTCTAAGCAATTTTAGTTCCAAATTGGAACTTTCCGCACTTCTCCACAGAAAAATCCCTTACAAAGGGACTATAATGACGTTGTGAGCACGCTTTCACCGAAGCTGCAATTACGAGTCGCGCAGAAACAGGTTCTGACGCCCGGCCTCGTGCAGATGGTCACAGTCCTTCAGCTTAACCGCTTGGAACTGAAGGAGATGATCAACCAGGAAATCGTCGAAAATCCGGTCCTCGAAGAATCGCTCGAAGCGGGCGACGAGATCACACCTGAAGAACTCCAGCCTCTGCTGGAAGGCGAACGATCATCCGATCCGGCAGATCAGTCTTTGCTCGACGCAGCAGATATAAAATTGGACGGCGAATCTCCCGAACTGGGTCGTGAAGCTACAATTTTCGCCGAATCGGATGTGCCACAGGGTGATGCCCAGGGTGACGCACCTGAGGCGAGCGATTCTTCCACCACCGATCCGTTCGATGAGATCGATTTCGGCTCGTTTTTCGACGACTATCTGGATCCTGGATACCGCAGCCCGGCTTCCGAATCCGTCGAGAAGCCTTCCTTCGAAACATTCCTTTCTTCGCCCCAGACGCTTCCCGATTATCTACGCTCCCAATTGAGCGTGAGTCTGATCGACGATGTGACGCGCGATGCCGCGGAATCGATCATCGGCAACCTCAACGAAGACGGCTACCTCATCGCGACCCTCGACGAAATGGGCCAGCAGGGGGAATTCACCCGCGAGCAAATGCAGGCGGCTCTAAAAGCCGTGCAGTCCCTCGACCCGGCTGGCGTAGGCGCACGCGATCTGAAAGAGTGCATGCTGCTCCAGATCGAAAGCCTGAATGGCAAAGGCGGCGTTGCCTGGCGCATTGTTTCCGATCACATGCGTCTCCTTGAGATGCGCCAGTTCAAGGAACTCGCCAAAATCATGGGCCGGCCGCAAGAGCATATCGACGTTGCCCTGGCAATGATCCGCCGGCTCAATCCCCGCCCCGGCGTTAAGTTCTCAGGCGCAGGCGCCCGAGCTGTTGAACCAGACGTCTACTTCATTCGCGACGGCGAAGATTTCATCATTCAGATGAATGATGACGATTTGCCGCAACTGCGTCTCAATGCGCAATACCGCAAAATGCTGGACCGCGATCAGGGCGCCACCAAGGAAGTTCGCGAATACATCCGCGAACGCTATTCATCGGCGATCCAGCTGATGAAGAACATCGAGCAGCGCAAACATACGATTCTGCGGGTCTGCGAAGCCATCCGGCGTCGACAGTATGACTTCCTGACGCAGGGCATCGACGCACTCAAGCCGATGATGATCAAGGATGTGGCCGAAGAAGTCGGCGTGCACCCCTCTACCGTGAGCCGCGCGGTTTCCAGCAAATATGCCCACACTCCGCACGGTGTCTACGAGTTGCGTTATTTCTTCTCCGAAGCTGTTCAGGGACCCTCGGGCAGCGGGACCCCTCTGCTACTGTTGAAGCGCAGGGTCAAGAAAATGATCGAGGAGGAAGACTCACGACGCCCGTTGACCGATGACCATATCACCGCAAAGCTGCAGGCCGAAGGCATCGATGTCACCCGCCGCACTGTTGCCAAGTACCGGGAAGACATGAAAATTCCGTCAACGCATCAGCGCCGCGTTCGCGACTGATTTTATGAAAGTAACCTATACAGGGCGTCACATGGAGCTGTCGCCGGAGCAATCCGTTAAATTGACAGCCGAGTTCGAGAAAATCGGGAAATTATTGGATAACGGGCGTGGTGAGGCCCAGGCGCATGTAATTCTCGCGCATGAGCGCCAGACGAATAATGTCGAAATAACAGTTCCTTATCACGACCACGAACTGGTCGGTCACGGGTCCCACACGGATCTTTTCAGCGCTTTTCACGCCGCTCTTGATAAGCTCGAAGGACAAGCGATCAAGATACGCGGGAAATGGCGGGACGGCAAACGCGTCCCGGGCAGGGATACCGTTGACACAGAGGAAACAGCTTCCGATAAAGAAAGCGGCGCTCAAAAAAGCACCGGCTAAAGCCATTCCCCCGACTGGCGGAGTCGCGTCCGAACTCGTCATCATCACAGGCATGAGCGGCTCGGGAAAAGCCTCCGTTCTCCGCGCCCTGGAAGACTTGGGATACTACTCGGTCGATAATCTTCCCGTCGATCTGATTCCGAAATTCGCCGACTTGGTGCGGGATTCCGCCTCCATCCGGCGCGCTGCGCTTGTGGTGGATGTCCGCGAGGGCGAGGGACTGAAGAAATTTCCCGCAATCTTCGCACGCATAAAAACCAGCGTCAATACGCGCCTGCTGTTCCTCGAAGCAGACGACGAAGCGCTCATGCGCCGGTACAGTGAAACCCGTCGGCCTCATCCGCTCAGCGCGGAACAATCAATCCGCGTCAGCCTCGCGAAGGAACGCCTGGTGCTCGCGCCAATCCGCGCTTTGGCTGAGCTGACCATCAACACTTCGAAGTTCAATGTCCACGATCTTCGCGACTTCATCAAGGACAAGTTTCAGGGTGGCTCCGGCGGATCGAAACTCATGGTCTATATCACGAGTTTTGGATACCGGCACGGCGTTCCGCAGGACTGCGACCTCGTCTTCGACGCGAGGTTTCTGCCCAACCCGAACTACATCCCGAAGTTCAAGAAGCTGACCGGGAAGAATCCCGGCGTGGCGAGGTATATCCGCTCATTTCCGCAAACCGCCGAATTCATGAAGCGGATCACGGAGCTGCTGACCTATCTCCTGCCGCACTATATCCAGGAAGGCAAGAGCTATCTGACAATTGGATTCGGCTGCACGGGCGGGCATCACCGCTCAGTGATGATTGCCGAAGAGATACGCAGAAACCTGGCCAGCGCGGGATACAACGCCAAAGTAACCCACCGGGACATAGCCAAACCCGTGTAACGCCGACGGTCTTGCCCGCCGGTGCCTTGCAGTTTTTTAGTTATTATCCCGCCGCTTCAGCGTAGGACGATCATCCGAATCCGCAGAAGAACTGGATCCATTTGAATCCACCTGGCCACTGGAATTCCGCCGCAGCGTAGGCCGTCCCGAATCTTTCGAACTAATGATGGAGCGGCTATTGTGCATGGCAACCGTACGCGCCTTCACATCATTGAATTCGCTCGTACTCACCACGTATTCCGGCTTCTCTTTGAGATATTTCTGAATAATCTGCTGCGACTTCGTGATGCGATCGCCGGTCGGCGGATGATCTGAAAAAACCTTGGCCATCGCACCCGGCTTGCGCTTCTCCAGCGATTGCACTTTCTCAAAGAAGTCGACAAACGCAACCGGATCGTATCCGGCCTTATACATATACTGCAGGCCAAGCATATCCGCTTCAGTCTCAAAGCCACGGTTGAATTGCAGGAAGCCCATCGGAATCGCAAGGCCAGCGCCCTGGCGAATCGCGAACCCGGTCCAGCCGCCAAGGAAGATCAGCGGAATGCTGCCGTAGTTGATCATGTCGCCGCGCGTAGCCTGACGCGTACCATGCCGCGCCGCAACGTGCGCAATTTCGTGCGCCATCACACCCGCCATCTCGGCTTCGTTGTCAGCGTTGAGAAGAATGCCTGTATTCACAAAGAAAAATCCGCCCGGCAAAGCGAAGGCATTGATCTCCTCGGAGTCAATCACTTTGATCGTGAAAGGAACCTTCGCATCGGAATTCCGCACAAGGTTCTGCCCAACCCGGTTTACATATTCCGCAATGATCGGATCGTCAACAATTTTGGCCTGGCGCTCCACTTCCTGAGCCATCTGTTTGCCGATGCCAATTTCCTTCTCGATCGAGTAAAAGTTAATGCCCTTGTCGACCGATCGATTGCCGATCTCGTCAGGGTTAGTCTTCTTGTCGTCCGCGAAAGCCGGAACAGCCACGAAGGCAAGGATCCCAAAAGCTAAAAGCGCGCAGAGCGTCGTGCCCCGCAACCGCAAACCAGACTTTGCCGAAGAATTCATTGCAGACTCGTCCTTGCTACTACTATAGCCCCGTTCCGCCAGCGACGGTAACTTTCTGATGCCTGCGCGCGGGGATATCGGCCCGTTTCATACCAGTCATAACCGGACGCAAACCTTGCCGAAATGCGCGCCGCTCTCCATATGTTTCATCGCAGCCGCGATTTCCTCGAATCCGAAGACCCGATCAATCACCGGCCGCAGGCCGCTCTGGACGATAGCCCGATCCATCTCCTCGAACATTTCCCGCGAACCAACATAGATCCCCTGCAGCCGTATCGCCTTCATAAGAATAGGCCTTGGATCGATCTCGCCCCCGCCCGTAAGCACGCCGATCAGTGCAATGTGCCCACCCCGCCGGATTGCCCGAATCGAATGCGGCAGTGTCCCCGCGCCCCCGACTTCGACGATGTGGTCCGCCCCAACGCCGCCGGTCAACTCCCGAACCGCCTTGTCCCACTCCGGCGTGGCTTTGTAATTAATCAGATGGTCCGCGCCCATGAGCTTCAAACGTTCCAGCTTCGCGTCGCTGCTGGATGTGGCGATTACCCGCGCCCCGGCCATTTTTGCGAACTGAAGCGCAAAGATCGAAACGCCCCCGGTACCCTGAACCAGCACCGATTCGCCCGGCCGCAATCCACCCGACCGGAATAGCGCATTCCAAGCCGTTACCGCAGCGCAAGGCAGCGTAGCCGCCTCCTCGAACGAGAGATGCTCCGGGAACCGCGTCAGCCCTTCAGCGTTCAGGCAAACTCGCTCGGCCAGCATGCCGTTGATGGCCCCTCCCATCGCGGACCCGGCCTTTTCGTCATCCACGGG
>Ga0182030_10020535_pt1 | contig 12449 bp, 13 predicted proteins | sample 812S3MmetaG_FD_121299 | JGI IMG/M metagenome (GOLD analysis project Ga0182030, IMG submission 121299) | Permafrost microbial communities from Stordalen Mire, Sweden - 812S3M metaG (Illumina Assembly) | ecosystem: Environmental > Terrestrial > Soil > Wetlands > Permafrost | place: Sweden... | reverse complement strand
GGACCACCCCCCAGCGTTTTGGCCAGAGAGGGATCTTCGACGCGGACAGCCCGCACGAATCGGCTACCCCCCACCGACGAGATCACCTCGAGCGGGCCTTTTTAGGTGTGCGAGCCGGGTCCTTTATCTCGGCGCTCTCGTCGCTCAAGAATGCAGTGGCGCTCTGCGGTCAAAGAGCCAACGGGCCTCATTGAGCCCGTACGGTCCTCGGCGTTCACGGTCCGTCGTCGTTTTCCTCGCGCCCAGGCGCTTTGCCGGATGATAAGAAAGGCTTATGGGTACGTCCCGGCTGTCCATCAGGTCAGAGGACTCTTTCCTCTCGATCGGTTCTAAGAACTCCGTCCTCTCGATTGGCTCCAGCCACTCGATCCTGTCCATCGCCTCGATCGGTTCAGCGGGCTGTTTCGCCTCGATCGGGAGCGCGGGCTCGGCCTTTTCGGCCTTTTCCGCCGGATCGGTCTTCTCGGTCCTTTCTGCCGGGTCTGCTTTCTCGGCCCTCTCGGCCGGGTGCCGTTTCTCCGCCGCCGTCGCCGGCTCGGCCTTCTCGGCCCTCGCGGCGGGGCAACGCCGCCCGGGCCGAGCCGGGCGGTACCGGCCGCTCGACCAGGGCACACCAGCCTCAACGTGACTGCCCTGACCGCCCCCTGACTGGTTTCAGTGGAGAGGCTGTACTGGCCTGAGCAGGTTCGGAGCTAGTCTCAATGTTGAGCGTGACTTGATGAACCCGACCCCCCAACAGCCCGGCAAGGCCGCGCCCGAGCCGAGCCCAGGTGCCTTAGTTCCGGAGGCGACGAGCCTTCGCGCCGAGGCGCCGCTGCTCGACGGGTACCTGAACTTCGTCGAGTCGCATCCCACGCCGTTCACGACCCCAGGGCACAAGGGGCGAGCGGCGATGCTCGACAAGGACCTGGCGGCCACGGTGGCGGGAGATGTGCCCCTCTACGGCGGTGTGGACACGGTCAAGTCGGCCGGGCGACTGCTGGCCGGAGCTCAGGAACGCTCCGCGAAGTGGTACGGCGCCGATTGGTGCCGGTACTCCACGGGAGGGTCCACTCACTGCAACCAGGCACTGTGCCTTTCCATCGGCCGCCCGGGGGACAAGGTCGTCGTGACCCGGTCCCTGCACCGCTCGCTCCTTTTGGGCATGGTGCTCGCCGACCTCGAGCCGTGCTGGCTGCCGACGAAGATCGACCCGGTGACAGACATGCCCCTTGGGGTTGACGCCGAGGATGTCGAGCTCACCTTGCAGGCCAACCCGGATGCCCGTGCCGTGCTCGTCACCGAGCCCGGTTATCTCGGCACCCTCTCGGACCTCCCACCGATAATCGAGGTTGCCCACCGATATGGCGTGCCCGTCATCGTCGACCAGGCCTGGGGTGCGCACTTCGGACACCACCCGGACCTTCCCCCCCACGCCATGTCGCTCGGGGCCGAGGCCATGGTGACGAGCATTCACAAGCTCCTCCCCGGCTATACCCAGGCAAGCCTGGTCTGTGCCCGCACGCTGCGCCTCGATCCCGACAGGCTCGAGAGGGGCTTCGAGGCTTGTCACACGACGAGCGCCGCCGGGTCGGTGCTGGCGAGCATCGACGCCTGCCGCGCCCTCATGGAGATCCGTGGCGAAGAGTTGCTCGAAGGCGTCATCGGCAACGTCCGGCGCGCCAGGCAACGCCTGCGCGAGGCCATCCCAGGACTCAACGTGCCCGACGAACGCTCCTTCCCCGCGGGTCGCTTCGACACGACGCGCCTCGTGATCTTGCTATCGAGCGTCGGAGCCAACGGCATCGAGATAGAGCGCCGGCTCGTCTCCCAGGGCATTCCGCTGGAACTGGCCGACCGGGACACCATCGTCGCCATCGTCACCGTCGCTGATGACGCGTCCACCCTGCACAAGCTCGTCGATGCCCTCATCCCGGCCATACGAGAAACCTCAGGCCCTCCACGCCCACCTACGGTCGCGCTCAGTTGGGACGTGAAACCCGTCTATGCCATGAGCCCGCGGGCTGCTTTCTTCTCGGCCCACGAGTCACTGCCTGCCGATCTCGCCGTGGGGCGAGTCTCGGCCGAGCTCATAGCCCCTTACCCGCCCGGGATCCCCGTGCTCGCCCCTGGTGAGCTCGTCACCGAGGCTCTCCTCGCCGGGTTGCGGACCGTCGCCACCGACGGAGTCCGCGTCGCGTACGCGGCCGATCCGACTCTGTCGACAATCGAGGTCGTCCGCTCCTGACTTACCCGGCGCGCGGCTCAGTCCCGCCCGGTGGCGAACAGCTCGAGGCCACTCAGGGCGGCGCACGCCGACAACAAGGCTTCTTGGAAGCACTCGTCGTGCATGGACGGATGGGATTGGACCGCGTGCTTGTGGAAGAAGAACCTCCCCGAGACCTGTGCCTCGGGATCGGCGCTGACGGCAAGCCATGCCTGGGTGACATAACCCATCTCCAAGTCGTCGGGCGCGGAAGGGCCACCCATCTTCGTCGCCACCCAGCCCGGGTCGACGGCATTGGAACACACGTCGCCTCGGTGGCGGGCCACGGCCGCGCCAAGGGCGGCGACGAAGAGTTTGCTGTCGGAGTAGGCCTGCGAGCCGCTCCAGCGGCGGTGCTCCCATTGCAGGTCTTCGAGGCCCGCTCGGCCACCCCGGTGCATGCCTGAGCTCATGTAGACGAGCCGCTCTGGTAGCTCAATCAACGCCGTCAGCACGTAAGGGGCAAGGACGTTGATGGCAAAGACGTGGCTCAGGTTGTCCGGAGTCACGCGGTGACCTTCTGCGGACCCGACGGCAGCATTGTGGATCACAGCGTCGAAACGGCCCGTCGTGTTGGCCACCTTGGCCACCTCGCGCATGCCGGCGAGAGTGGAAAGGTCCCCGACGACGACAGCGGAGGCTTGAGGCAGGGCGCTCTTTGTCACGGCGGCGCGGCTCTCGTTTCGGACGTGCGCCACGACCTCGTGGCCTTCTCGCGATAGGAGCTGGCCGGCCATGAGGCCGAGGCCGTCGGAGGAGCCGGTGATGAACACTCGAGCCATTGTCTTCCTTTCCTACTAGGAGGGACCGCCCGCCCGTCGGTGAGCCGGCACAGAGGGTGAGGCGCCAGGACATCTTTACGCCAAGTGAGGCCCGAGCCAGTCGCCGAGCGCCCTCGCCAGGCCGCTCACGAGACGATCGAAGCTTCGGTCGATGTCGACAGGCAGGCCGAAGCCGCCCGCCGCCTCCAAGGTGACAAAGCCGTGCAGGGCGGCGCGCAAGGCGCGGGTGGCGTCGGCGGCGGCGTCGTCACACAGCTCGTAGCCGGCAAGCACGTCGAAAACGACCTGCACGACCGCCCGGCTCGCTTTCTCGTCGTCGAGGTCGCCTGGCACCGGGGCACGTTGTGCCGCCGCGTACCGTCCCGGGTGCTCATGGGCAAAGACGCGGTAGGCACGGGCTATGGAAAACACGGCGTCTGCGCGCGCCCGCCCCACCGCCGCCCGGCCGAGGGTGTCGGCCAGCTGTCTCTTCGCCCGCAGAGCAAGGCTGCGCTTTAGGTCCTCCATGTTCTCGACGTGCTTGTAGAGCGATGGCTGACGCACTCCGAGGCGCTCGGCGACCGCCGCCATGGTCAGCTGCGGGAGACCGACCTCATCCACGACCCTCTCCGCCTCGTCAACGACCACCGCTTCGCTCAGGCCGGCCCTAGGCACGCCCGTGCACCCCGGCGAGGAACCCCAAGATGGCTTCAGTCGTAGTCCCCGGCTCCTGCGAGTGGGGATAGTGACCGGCGTCGGGCACCATGGTGATTGAAGAACCCAGGGACTTGGCTATCCAGTCGGCCGCGACCCGCGGGTCGGCGAAGTCGGGATCCTTCTCTCCCATCACGACAAGGCTCGCTACCGACACCTCGCCGAGGCGCTCTGAGACACGGCGGTGGCTCGTACGGGTGGTCTTGGCGAAAGCTTTGGCGTGGCCCGGGCGGCGCAGGCTCGCGACGACTTTGTCGCGGTACTCGTCGAAGTCATCGGGGCGGCGCCCGGCATAGAGCTTTGGCATGTAGGCGCGCCATGTGGTCGCCGCCAGGGGCTCGCTGAGCGCCAGGCGCAACATGAGACGACCGACGAAGCTCGAGGTGCGATCGCGCAGGAAAGGGCCCACGAGCACGAGGCCGACGACGAGGTCGGGCCTCTCGGCGGCCACCAGCACGGCCGCGGCCGCTCCCATGGAGTTGCCCACGACAACCGCCGGGCCACCGACCTCGTCGATAAGACCGACGAGGTCGCCGGCAGTCTCCTCGTCGCCATAGCGGGAGAACGTCACGTCGCTGTCGCCGTGGCCGCGAAGATCGCACTGAGCCACGCGGTACCCGGCACGGCGAAGTTGCGGGGCGAGGAACCGGTACGTGGCCCGCAAGTCCCCCATGCCCGGGACAAGCACGATCAATGGACCCTGCCCGGCGACCTCATAGGCAATCCGCCCGTCTCCTCGGGCGAGATAGCTCGTAGTCGTCATGGTCGTGTCGTTAATGCTCATAAAGCTATGAGACTTAGCCCCACAGCTAGTGTCAATAGCCACACTTCTTGTCTTGGCGGGTATAGGAACAGGACAAGCCCGTCGATGGTTTCTTGTAACGACCCCAACTCGAGGAGAGAGCTGTGTGTGCTGCTTGGAACGACTCTGATCGCAGTCAGGTCGACTTCTGGTTCGACCCGATATGCCCATGGGCATGGCTGGCGTCGCGATGGATGCTGGAGGTGGAAAAGGTCCGGCCGGTGACCACCCACTGGCACGTGATGTCGCTCTCTGTGCTCAACGAAGGGCGTTTCGAGCTCCCCGAGAAGTACCAGGAGACCATGAAGGCCGCCTGGGGCCCTGTACGGGTCTGCATAGCTGCCGAGCAGCAGCACGGCCCGGCGGTCCTGCTCCCGCTGTACACCGCTCTCGGCAATCGCATCCACATCGAGCAGCGCCACGACGATGACGTCATCGCCGAGGCGCTTTCGGAGACAGGGCTCCCCCCCGAGCTCGCCGCCGCTGCCACGAGCACCGATTTCGACGATGCGCTGCGCAAGTCCCACCACGAGGGCATGGACCCGGTCGGATACGACGTCGGCACGCCGGTCATCCACGTGGAAGGCGTCGCATTCTTCGGGCCTGTCGTCACCCCCGCCCCGAAGGGCGAGGCAGCCGGGCGTTTGTGGGATGGGGTCCGTCTTGTCGCCGGCACCGAAGGGTTCTACGAGCTGAAGCGCTCCCGCGAGGAACGCCCGATCTTCGACTGATGGACAACGGGCGGGGCGCCGGCCCGGAAAACTTCGACGCCGACTGGTAGGGCCGGCGGTTGAAAAGGAGGCAATGGTGAGAATCGGCATCATCGGTGCAGGCAACATCGGCGGGGCGCTGAACAGGCTCTTTGTGGCCGCTGGCCACAACGTCTCAGTTGCCAACTCAAGGGGACCCGACAGCCTTGAGGAACTCGCGCGCTCGACCGGGGCGCGAGCGACAGACATCGACCATGTCGCCATCGGGGCCGAGGTGGTGGTCGTGACGATCCCAATGCGCAGCGTCCCCGCACTACCGGCGGGCTTGCTCGACAAGGCTGTCGACGGGGTCGTCGTCATCGACACCTGCAACTACTACCCCCAGCGCGACGGGCATATCGAGGCGGTCGAGAGCGGCACGGCCGAGAGCCGCTGGGTCTCAGAGCAGATCGGGTACCCGGTCGTGAAGGCCTTCAATACCATTCAGGCCCAGCACCTATTGGATCTGGGTCGGCCAAAGGGCGAGCCAGGGCGCGTCGCCCTTCCCGTGTCGGGGGACGACGAGCGGGCCAAGGCGGTAGTGATGGGTCTCATCGACGAGATCGGCTTCGACCCGGTCGACGCCGGCAAGCTGGACGACTCCTGGCGCCAACAGCCTGGCAGCCCCGTTTACGCGAAGGACTTCGACGCCGGGAAAACCCGATCCGCCATCGCCGAGGCCAAACCGCCGCGAGCTCAGAGCTAGGCGCCAAGCAGGCCTCTCGCCGGCGCCCGGCCGGGCGCCTCGCCACGAGCTCAGGCACCGTCAGGCCAGCCGCCGCGGTGTAACACCATTGGATAGTGAGGCAGGGTTCCGGGGGCTGGCAGCAAGGCTCGCCACCCTTCAGGGTAAGGCTGCAGTCCCCGAAAGAGCGGCGACGGCCCGCCGGGCGGCCCGACGAGGGCTTCGAGCGGCCCCCGAATCGTCGAGAGGCGCTGCGCGCCGAAGCGCTCCTCCCAGTGCGCCTCGGTCTCGGCGAGGACGCGGTGGTACTTGAGCTGCGCGCGTTGCCCTTTCGGGTTCAGGCGGGCCACCTTGCCGCGGGTCGCGGACGGGTCGGGCTCGACGACGGCGCACTCAAGCTTCTCGAGCAGCCCAAGCGACATCGCCATCGCCCCTTTCGAGATGCCCGCGAGGCGCGGGAGCTCCCGGAGGCGGATCGGCACTCGGCTGAGGACGCGCAGGGCGTTGGCACTGATCGGCAGGGACAGCTTCGATGCGCGCTCGAACTCGAGCGTGAACATCAAGAGAACCTTTGACAAAAGGGCCGAGAGGTCCTCGGCGGTCCCTTTCCAAGACGGGGCGGAGCCGGCTCGCAGTCGCTCGGGATCAAGGCGCATCCCGTAACCAAGGACGGGCAGGTACTGAGGCAACTCGGCCTCAGAATGGCTGACGAGCTCCTCGAGTGCCGCTTTGAGCTACCCGACCTGGGCCTTGCCGAAGCGTTCCTCCCAACGTTTCTCGATCTCTCCCGCAAGGGGTCTCCACACTTGCTGCGCCCTCAGGCCGTTTCGGGTGGGCCGGACCAACCAGTCCGAGCTGTTCTCGCTCGCTGAGTCTGTTGTGGGGGCAGGCTCGAGGATCACATAGCGCCATCTCTTCAAGCCCTCCAAGTTCGTGAGGCGCGCCAATCCCTCGACCTCGCGCAGGGCGATCCCGTCTTCGGGGATGAACTGCATGAAGTTCGCCCACATGGCCTGCGAGGAGAGCCAGACGCCTCGGCGTGTGCCGTTCGAACCTCGAGTCGTCCAGTGCTGAACGCGGTGCTCGGCCTCGTTGTCGAACTCGATCGTGAAGGCGACGAGCGCCTGGGAGACCAGGGTGGAAAACGGGAAAGACCTGTCCATTTTGACGGCACTCATTCGCCGAGGTGACGCGGCTCCCCACGGTAGGTGCCAAAGGACCAGTGGTTCTGCTCGATGTCGCGGGCGGCGAATTCACGGGAGCCGTACTCGGTGTCGTGCGGCCCGACGATGATCTCGGCTCTTGCGGCCACCGCTCGGGCGTGGACGGCTTCAGGGTCTTTTGTCACTACGTAAGCTCCAAACGAGCCGGGCTTGAGATCCCAGGGATCGGCGCCTGGGTCGCGAACGCTGCCGAGCATTACTCCCCCACCTTCGGGCCAGGCGAGCTGGGCGTGGTCGACGTGGTCACCCTCGCCGTAGGTGACGACCTCCTCGAACCCGAACGCCTCGACGAGGAACCTTATGAGCCCGCGGGCGTCTTTTGCCCGCAGTGTCGGCCAGACCTGGGGAGGAGGGGCAGTTGCGTCCATGCACCATTGTCCACCAGGCGCGGCCGCCAGACTAGGGCTCTCTCACCGACAGGTCCTCGGCGGCACCAGCTCGTGGCAGCCCGGGCGTGCGCTGCACGTCGGCATGGGTGACCGCCAGGAACGCGACGAGGCAGAAGATGAGCGCCGTGAGCGCGAGGGCCACATTCCCGTCTCCCCAGCCGAGACCACCGACACTTCGTGGCTTGCCCATGTAGTCGGCGAAGGAGGCTCCGAGGGGACGGGTGACGACGTAGGCGAACCAGAACGAGAGGATCGGGTTCCAGGAAAAGCGCCAGTACCCGACGGCAGGGACGAGGATCAGCCCGGCGAACATGAAGCCCGAAGCCAGGTAGCCGAGGTGGAAGGTGACAGCGGTCAGGTCTCCGACGGCGGTGCCGAGGGCGAAGGTTGCCACCACTGAGGCCCAATAGAAAGCTTCCCGCCGCGGCGTGTGGACGCTGTGAATCGAGAGGGTCTTCTCGGTCTTCTGCCAGCTCACGAAGACAGCCAGGAGCACTACGGCATAAAGGGCGCTCGATGCGAAGTACGGGACGCCGAAGCCGACATGAAGCACGTCTGCGGCCATGGTGCCGAACACGCCCACCATGACGACGGCCAGCCAGTACGTCCAAGCGATATAGCGGTGGCGCGAGTACTGCAGCACCAAAGCGACAAGGAAACCTGCAAAGCCGAGGCAAACGGCGAGCTTGGGATCGAGGCGATGCACCGAGTAGTCAGAGGTTGCTTCGCCCATCGCCGTCGACAGCGCCTTGATCACCCAGAAGTAGACGGTGATCTGCGGTACCCGCAGGACGCCCGGCTTGGTGAGCCACTTGTGGAATCTGCGCTCGGGCACGGCACATTTTGCCCTGACGAGAGCCCCCTGGGGATGCGTCTTGGAAAAGAGACCCGAAACTTGCCGCCCGCGTCGTGAACCGGGGGGCCTCAGCGCCCGCGCAAGCGGTCGATCTGGCGGCGGTCCTTCTTCGTGGGGCGACCCGAGGACGGATCTCGCACCAAGCCGAGAGAACGGGTCTCTCTCGGCGGCGGCGGCGGACTGTGATCGACAAGGCAGTCAGCCGCTACCGACGCCCCCACCCGCTTGTCGATCGCCCTTAACACCTCGAGCACTCGCTGACGGTCACCGATGCGGGCCGTGACTGTGTCACCAGGCCTGACGGTCGTGGCTGCTTTGGCGGTGTCCTCGTTCACCTTGACGTGCCCGGCACGGCAAAGTGCCGTCGAAGCGGCCCTCGTGGGCGCGGCGCGCACGGCCCAAAGCCACCGGTCGACCCGAGCCAGTTCCACACTTCCAGGCTCCCACGAACAATCGAGATCCTGCACGGAGGCCTGCCAGGCCCCGCACCTGTCGACAAGTGCGGCAAAGTGGAAGCTCCATGTCCCCCCGTTTCGATCTCGCCGCGGTCTCGGGCCGCCGCGACGACGCCTTCTCGGCCTTCATCGCCTGGACCGCCGATGGTGGCCTTTCCCTCTATCCGGCTCAGGAGGAGGCACTGCTGGAGGTGTTCTCGGGCGCGCACGTGATCGTGAACACCCCGACGGGGTCGGGCAAGAGCCTCGTCGCCCTCGGCGCCCATGTCGCCGCCCTCGCAAGCGGCCTGCGTACCTTCTACACGGCTCCCATAAAGGCCCTCGTCTCGGAGAAGTTCTTCGCCCTGTGCAATGACCTTGGAGCCGAGAACGTCGGCATGCTGACCGGAGACGCCTCGATCAACCCGACAGCGCCGGTGATATGCGCGACGGCAGAGATTGTCGCCAACATGGCCTTGCGCGCCGGGGCCGAGACGACCATCGACCAGGTCGTCATGGACGAGTTCCACTTCTACGGGGACCCCGACCGCGGCTGGGCCTGGCAGGTTCCCCTTCTCGAGATGCCCCGGACACAGTTCATCCTCATGTCAGCGACCCTCGGCGACACGAGCAAGATCGAAAAGGGCCTCGCCCGCAGGACAGGGCGCCCGGTGGCCGTCGTGCGCTCGGCGACACGACCCGTCCCGCTCGTGTTCGAGTACCGGCGCACGCCCCTCAACGCCACGATCGAGTCGCTCCTTCAGTCCGACCAAGCACCTTTGTACGTGGTTCACTTCACCCAAGCACATGTGCTCACGCACGCCCAGGCACTCACCTCAGCTCAGGTGACGACGCGGGCAGAGCGAGAGGAGCTAGCGGCGGCCCTTGTGGGTTTCCGCTTCGCGCCTGGATTCGGGCGAACCCTGTCTCGGCTCTTGCACCATGGCATAGGGGTCCATCACGGGGGGATGTTGCCCAAGTACCGCCGCCTCGTCGAGCGCTTGACCAAAGCGGGGCTGCTGCGGGTAGTCGTCGGGACCGACACCTTGGGCGTAGGGGTCAACCTGCCCTTGCGCACGGTCGTTTTCTCGGGACTGGCGAAGTACGACGGCTCGATCTCGCGACTTCTCACAGCCCGCGAGTTCCACCAGATAGCCGGGCGCGCGGGACGGGCCGGGTATGACTCCTCCGGGCTCGTCGTCGTGCAGGCCCCCGAGCACGTGATAGAGAACGAGCAGGCCGTGAAAAAGGTCGCGGGCGACGCGCGTAAAGCGCGCAAGCTCGTCCGCGCGAAGCCTCCAAGAGGGTTCGTCGCCTGGGACGAGGCCATCTTCGACAGGCTCGTCGCCTCGCCCCCCGAGCCGCTCGTCTCCCAGCTGCGGGTCAACCACGCCACACTGCTCAATGTCCTCGACCGCCCCGGAGACGGCTGCGGGGCCCTCGCCAAACTCCTCACCGACAACGACGAACCGCGTCCGGTACAGCGTCGGCTCGTGCGCCAGTCCATAGCCATTTACCGCTCCCTGATCGCCGCGGGGGCGTTGGAACGCCTCGAAGTGCCCGACGAGCTCGGGCGTCGGATCCGGGTCACCCGTGACCTGCAGTCGGACTTCGCCCTTGACAGCCCCCTCAGCCCTTTCGTGCTCGAGGCCGTTCCCAAACTTGACCCGTTGGTGCCCACTTGGCCGCTCGACGTGGTGAGCGTCGTCGAGGCCACCCTTGTCAACCCGGGACCGGTGCTCGCCGCCCAGCTCGACCGCGTGCGGACAGAAGCGCTCGCAGCCTTGAAGGCGGCCGGGGTCGAGTACGAGGAACGAATCGAGGCGCTCGACAAGCTCGAGTACCCCAAACCGCTTCGCGAGTGGACCTACGACCTGTTCGACACCTACCGCGTCGCTCATCCCTGGGCGGTGGATTTCAACATTCAACCGAAGTCCGTGGCAAGGGAGCTCTACGAAGCGGCCATGACCTTTTCCGAGTACGTGGCCCACTACGGACTCACTCGCTCCGAGGGCCTCTTGCTGCGCTACCTGTCCGATGTCTACAAAGGGCTCGTCCGCAACGTGCCCGAGGACTTGAAGACCGAAGACCTGCTCGATGTCACCGAGTGGTTGGGCGAGCTCGTCCGCCAGGTGGACTCGAGCCTCATCGACGAATGGGAACACCTCACCGCGGCGGCGGCGAGCACCTCGCTGGACCAGGCGGTGGCCGAAATTGGACTCGAGCTCGGCGAGACTCCGCCTCCCCCACCAGTCACCGCCAACACCCGTGCCTTCAAGGTGATGGTGCGAAACGCCGCCTTCCGCCGCGTGGAGCTCTTCGCTCGGCGTGACGTGGCCTCTTTGGCGGAAGCCGAGACCCCCGGAGGCCTTGACGCCACCGGTTGGTCGGAGGCTTTGGAGCGCTACTACCTCGCGCACGCGAGTATCGGTACCGGACCGGCGGCCCGGGGCGCCGAACTGTTCCAGATCTCCGAACGACCGGGCCTGTTGGTCGTACGCCAGGTGCTCGACGACCCAGAGGGCTGGCACGACGCCGCCATCGTCGGCGAAGTGAACCTGGCGGTGTCGGACGAAACCGGCTCAGCCGCCTGGCGCACCCTCGGACTCGAACAGGGCTGACAGGAAGTCGAGCGATAAAGCCGCACTTCGGGGATCTGCTGACCCCCAAATGGGTATGTGCAAGCTGTGGAGCGACCGAGCGCGGCTTTTCCACCAGCGCCGAACAGGCCCGGGGGGGCCGCGGCTTCACCCACGGCGTCATGGCGGGCTGAGGCCCCGAGCCCGACGATCCCGTCCGGGCGACGGCGAGTCTCACGGCGAGACGGGGGAACGGTGATCGCCGTAGCTTTGGTGGAGTGAACGAGGAATTGAGCCGGCTCGGGGACGCCACGGGCGAGTGGTACTTCTGCTTCAAGCACAACAAGGTCGAGACACGCCGCGAGTGCAAGCGTATGGACAGGATGGGCCCATATCCCACCGCCGAGGACGCGCAGAACTGGCGCGCCCGCGTCGCAGCGCGAAACAGCGCATGGGACGCGGAAGACGAGAGTTAGCGAACTCCGGGCCCTCAGGGAGTCGTCGCGAACGGTATGCGGGGTCAGCCAATGCAAACCAGCGACACAAGACAGACTGAGGTCGGGTCACACTGGCAACGGGGGCACGGCGAGCCAAATAGCATCCAGCTCAACGGCGACCACAGGAGCGCGAACGTGACCCTAGAGGCAAAGCAGGATGCCGGCGCTTTCTCGTCCTGGCTGGCTTCGATGCTCAGCGCCTTACGCGGAGAAGGTGGCTCGGACGTCCCCTGCGGGGAATGCACGGCCTGCTGCTCCTCATCACAGTTCGTGCACATCGCGCCTGACGAGAAGGACACTCTCGACCACATACCTCGCGAACTGCTATTCCCTGCTCCGAGGCTCCCCCGTGGGAACGTTCTCATGGGATATGACAAGCATGGACGCTGTCCGATGCTGGTGTTGTCGGCGGGATTGTTTGACAACGCCTTGGCCTCATTGGGTGAGGACGGTTCGGCAGCTCTGAGTGGCGACGCGAGACGGCGCCGACCGGTGGGCATGGTGACCTCCGATCG
>Ga0182030_10020534_pt1 | contig 12450 bp, 11 predicted proteins | sample 812S3MmetaG_FD_121299 | JGI IMG/M metagenome (GOLD analysis project Ga0182030, IMG submission 121299) | Permafrost microbial communities from Stordalen Mire, Sweden - 812S3M metaG (Illumina Assembly) | ecosystem: Environmental > Terrestrial > Soil > Wetlands > Permafrost | place: Sweden... | reverse complement strand
TGAAACGCTCAATCTAAAACAATGGCGTTCGTCGCCTCAGCACTTGGTATTTTTTAGTGCTTTTTCTTTTTCTTCTTTTTCTTTTTCTTGGTCCCATTTTCCGTCGGGACCGTGACTTCGTCGCGAAGTTCAACGTCGACGACCCTGGTCGCCGGCGCCGTAGTGCCAGAGGACTCTTGACCAACAGGTGAAGGCGCTGCGCCGTCTGACAACTCATTGGCGAAAATGGATACCGAGGTGACCTCGGGGGGCGAATCGTCGATGGCATCCGGCTCGTCCATCACGGCGGGCGCGGCGCGGGCGACGAGCGCGGATGGCGTTAGTCGCTCAAGTTGCGGACGAAGGGCTTCGATACACGTGGCGCCATACAGCGTGAGCATGTCTTCGATCGTGATATCGAGGAAGCCCGCCAACGGGGGAAGCACCTCGGCGGAAGGACGTTGTAGATCACGCTCGTACGAACTAAAAGTGGTCCGGCTCATCCCGATCTGGGCGGCCGCATCCTTTTGATCGATGCCGAGCTCGCGGCGCCGATTTCTAAGGGCACTGCCGATCGTCGCCGTCTGCACTAGAGCTCTTTCGCCCACGACCTCGGGTCCTGCACCCGAGAGTCAATCAGAATGTACATGATCAGGGATGCTAGGTCGACGAGTGGTGGACGCCATCTCCCAAGCGCACCATGGCGAGACCGTGGGAGACTCAGGACTATCGTGATCCTCGGACAAACGGAGCCGTACGAACGACTTCGATGGGTGGGTCAGACGATTGTCTGAGAATTCGGTTGGTTTCGGTCATTGCGCTCTCAAAGCCGGACTCCGCCAGAAGATCCACATCTCGTCAGGACTTATGAGGCTGCTCTGTTTTCTCCCAGAAGTGGCTCCAAAAGGCGTGAGAACTAAGATTGAGACACCGAGGGCTGGAAAATAGGGAGTGTTGATGCTTAATCGACAAGGTCGCCGACGCGCTTTTGGACGCGCGTGACAGTTCTCATCGGCATCGACGCGCAAGCCATCGCTGAAGCCGAGGCATCCATTGCGCAAGTTGGCGACCGTTACACCCGGCGCCTCTCTACTGACGAGGAGCCCGCGACCTGCGGCAACGGTCCCGCCGCGTTGGCCCAGGGCCTCGCGGGGCGCTTCGCGACCAAAGAGGCGGTTCTGAAAATCCTCAATGTCGGCGACGTCGTCCCAGCGTGGAGGTCCGTTGAAATTCGTGGAACGACGACGGGTAGGCCCGAGGTCGCTCTCGGCGGCGAGGCGGTGGCTCTCGCGCGTCGCCAAGGCATCACATCACTGTCGCTCAGCCTGACTCGGGACGGGGGCATCGCGGCCGCGGCTGTCGTGGCCACGGTGTCACCCCTCGATTCGGACAGCCCATGACTGATGTCAACGCGCTCATTCGAGGTGTGCTGGAGCAGCAAGGACGCCTGCCCGAGTCCCCGACGAAGCTGCGCGACGATGAAGATCTCTACGCGAGCGGACTGTCGTCTCACGCCAGTGTCAACGTCATGTTGGCGCTGGAGGACACCTTCGACGTCGAGTTTCCCGACTCAATGTTGCGAAAGAGCACCTTTCAGTCCATTGGGTCGATACGAGACGCGTTGGCGTCATTGGGCGTGGTCGTTGATCCGAGTTAAAACACAGTTAAGGGCATCGAGACCCTGATGGATCACGAGTCGACATTCCACGATCAAATTTGGTTCGGCCCGATCGACCGCCCGCTCTGTGGGTGGCTGCACGGTCCTCTAGAAGATGGTGCGAGAGGCGGCATACTCCTTGCTCCTCCGTTGGGGCGAGAGGCGTTCGGAGCTCGCCACGCACTCGACGCGTTAGCGAAAGCTCTGGCGCGCCGCGGTTTTGTGGTGCTCAGGTTTGATTACGACGGCACCGGGGACTCCAGCGGACACCTCAACGACCCTGCGCGAGATCGCGCGTGGGTGGACAGTGTGATGGAAGGGATTGGGCTCCTGAGCTCGATGGGACTGACGTCGATCTCCGGCGTTGGTTTGCGGCTGGGAGCGACATTGCTCGGCGTCGCTGCCGCCGAGCGTGACGCACAGTTCACATCGTTAGTTCTCTGGGACCCCTGTGAATCGGGACGAAGCTATCTTCGCGAACTCAGCGCGCTCGAAGGTCTTCGCCGCGAGAGTTATGAAGCCAACCCGGACGGATCGGTGGAGACCTCGGAGTTTGTCTTTCTGAGTCAAGCGGCAAGTGAGATTCGTTCACTCTCCCTCATCGCCGGTTCCGAGCCCTTCGCCGAGCGCACCCTCGTGATAACTCGCAGTGACCGATCGATTCCGATCAAACTCGGGACTCGACTGGCCGACGCGAAGGTTGAGTGGGAGACGACGTCTGAACACGGCGCAATGTTCGACGTTGAGTACTTTCGCTCAGCCGTACCCTATGAGACGGTCGCACGGATTACCGAGTGGTTATCAGACGCTCCAGCCAGTCACGATACGTTCCTCCGACCCCAGCGGACCTCGTCGGCCGTGGTCGCGGGAGAGAACGGTGTAGGCCGCGTGAGCGAACGATCGTTGCAGATCGGCTCGCGCAAGGTCTTCGCCATCGTGAGCGAACCGGACGGTGAAGCGCGCGGTCCTTGGATTGTGTTGATGAACTCGGCCGGCGACGATCACACCGGACGGGCGCGCACCTGGGTCGAGTTGTCGCGTCGCTGGGCCTCGCTTGGCTTACGCAGTGTTCGGTTCGACTTGAGTGGATATGGAGAGTCGCCAGAGTCGGAGGGCCGTCAGCATCGAGTCATGTTCGACCGAGCCTGGCTCGATGACCTCAATGATGTCGTTCAGGAGGTCAGTCCCGACGACCCATCGAACTGTGTGTTCGTCGGCCTGTGCTCGGCCGCCCACGTAGCCGTGGAGGGCGCGTTGACGTTGCGAGCAAGTGGCGTGTGCGCTATCAATCCTCCCGCCGCGTTGGATCTTCTGCATTCTGCGGCGCTGTCCGCTCGATCACGTCGAGCGGCGCTACGTGCGCTATCTGCTCCTATGAAGAGGCTTGTCACCAGACACCAGTGGGTGGCCGCCTCACTCTCGCAAGTTCTCGAGCGACTCCCGACGAACTATTTTGTTGACTCGCTCTCGACCTTGATCAAGGGCGGCACCAACGTCTTGGTTCTCGATTGCGAAGAGGATCTGACTCCTCAGCCCCGCACGCCATTCTTCCGCTCGATTGACGTCCTTCGAGTTGGGAAGAAGAGGAAGTATGAGGTCGAGATGGTTCCGGGAGCCGACCACGCCCTAAACAATGCGGCGGGACGCGTCCGCGTCATGGCTATTCTCGACGCCCACATCCTGGGGCAGTTTGCAGGATCGGCTCAGGCCAACACGCCACCCGACTCTCCGTGAGCCCGTGACGACTGCTGAGACTCGGGCCGTGACCGTGGACCAACTGCCGCGTCTCGCTGTCTTTCTTGACTCGGCCTCCGCCTCGATCATGGAAGTGTACGAGGCTGCGCGCGACACCTGTCGACTCGTGTGGGTTGTCGGCTGGTCCTCGCACTTCCCGTCGACGCGCGTGTTGGCGCGATTCGGTGAGGTAGCTGACGTCAGTTCGCTCACGCCAGAGAGCGCCGTCGAGCGCGTGGTGGCGTTAGAGATTGACGGTGTCGTCGTTTTCAATGATGCACCGTTAAGGCTTGCCGCCGCTGTCGCCGACCGTCTGGGGCTTATTTTTCACAGCCCGGAGACGACCGTGCTATTGACCGACAAACTGGCCCAACGACGCGCACTGCAACACGCAGGTCTCCTGGTACCCACGTTCGCCGGGGCCGGGGCAAAGGGCATTGATGGGCACGTCGAATACCCCGCGGTGTTGAAGCCCAGAGTCGGTGCTGGTTCGAGAGACACGTTCCGAGTAGAAGATGAGTCCCAAGTGACGCAGATACTCACCACATGCGCGGTCGACGAAGAGTTCATTCTCGAAGGGTTCATTCCCGATCGCCCCCCGACAAACTCTCTCGCGGCCGACGTCGTGTCGATTGAATCAGTCGCTCGAAACGGCGACATCCATCACGTGACGGTGACCGGGCGATTCCCCTTTATTGAACCATTTCGCGAGACCGGATCGTTCTTGCCAAGCAACGTGAGCACCGTCGAGCGGCGCTCGATCGAGGCACTGGCCAGCGCGGCGGTCGAAGCCCTTGGCATTCGCGACGGCATCGTTCACAGCGAAGTCAAGATGACGCCGTCTGGACCTTGGATTGTGGAAGTGAATGGTCGACTTGGTGGCGGCATTAGCAACCTGATGTCGAGGGTGGGGGGACCCCCTTTGGTGCGGTGGGCACTTCGCCTCGCCCTGGGGCTGGAAGTGGGCGACATACCCGTCGTCTCCGCACCCCCGATTGCGTTCTTTCGCTGGATCGTCTCTCCTATCGACGCCACGGTGGTCAGTCGGGTTGAAGGGATGGACGCGGCGCGAAACCTAGAGGGAGTCGACGACGCGATTCTCAATCGCGCGGTGGGCGACCACGTTGATTCGCGCGAATCGCCGTTTCTTAATCACGTGGTCCGAATCGACGGGATGGTCGACACGTACTCAGATCTCGAGATCCTCGTTAACGAACGCGTTCCCTCAGTCCTTCATGTCGCGTGGGACTGACGACGCTGTCGTTCGGTTGACGTCCACCGCGCCTGACGTTACGAACGATGACTCACGCCGGGACGGGCGCCCGCGCGCGCGGGTTCGAGCCCAGCGTCGTGAAGTAGGCGACGCTCGTCCAGTTTGTTCGACCTATTAATGGGAAGTGCCTCAACCAGATCGAACCGGTCGGGCAACATGGTGCCGGGCAGTAGTTCGCTCGCCATGCGACGCAGATCGAGAGTCGACACATCGGACTCGGGCACCACGAAGGCGACAATGCCAAGTTTGCCGCCGTCGTCAAAGCTCAGGCACGCCGCGGACGAGACCGCGCCCAGCGAGCTGATGGCACCGCTGAGTTCGACCAGTGAGATGCGCACTCCACTTCGCTTTATCACCCGGTCGGCGCGATCGACGTAGACGTAGTTGCCGTCGAGGTCGCGATACGCCAGATCGCCCGTGCGATATAAGGTCTCTCCGCTCACGATGTCAGTACTCAGTGCGCGCGCGGTGAGCTCGGGAGCGTTCCAATACCCATCCATCAGTTGATCTCCGCCGATGTGCAGCTCGCCAACGGTGTTCACCTCATCGACCATCTTCCCGTCGTCGACGAGATAAAACGACACCCCCGGGTGCGGGGTGCCTATGGGTATCGTGTCATCACGAAGTGCGTCCGATCGAAGTTCCACGTCGGTGACGCAGATCGTCGTTTCCGTCGGCCCGTAGCGGTTGAACACGCGCATTCGAGGAGCGTGCGCCCATAACGAGCGAAGGTCGGCGGCGGGTATCGCCTCGCCACCCAGGGCAATCATCGCGAGCGGCGAGTTGGACAGTCCCCCAATCTGTGGACTCGCGAGTAGCAGGCGCAAATACGCGGGCGTGAACCCCGAATAGGTGACGTTCTCGTTGACCACGGCGTTAAAAAACGTGCGCGCGAAGAGCAGTGCGTCGCGGGGCCGAATGATCACCGTCCCACCCGAGTACAGCGTGGTGAAGAGACTTGAGTACGAGCCGTCGAAGTGGAAGGGCGACACACACAACGTCACTGTCGAGGTAGTAAGCCCCAGTATGTTCGCGGTCGAGCGAACTGCGGCGCCGAAGGCGCGCGTGCCCACAATCACACCCTTTGGGGTACCCGTCGTCCCGGACGTGTAGATCATGTACGCGGCTCGTGACCGCGACGAAACAGGATCGAGTCGAGACGCCGGCGATTGACGAAGTTCCGACATGGCAACTATGTTGAAACCCTTGATCGCCAACGGCGTATCATCGTCGGTCTCGTCGTGACCGAGAATCAGTGTTGGTTGGCAGTCGCTCACAATCGTCGAAAGCCGAGACGGAGGATCAGTCGTCGCCAATGGAACGAAGACCGCGCCGACCCACAAACTGGCGAACGCCGCGACGACGAAGTCGACCGAGTTCGTCAAGAAGAGCGCCACTCTGTCGCCCTCGTGGACGCCGCGTTGTAGAAGTCCAGATGCGGCCCACACGACCTCCTCAATAAACGCGGCGTACGTCAACTCGCGGTCAAGGTCCGCCACCGCGCGCTTGTCAGGTGCCTCGCGAGCGTGGCGAATTACCTCTTGGAGCACATCGGGCTGTGTCAACGCGGATCTTTCACCCGGCGGCGCTCAACTCGCGACCCACGCACAAAACGCCAATATCTAACGATTGACGGATATCTGTCACCGCTCACCTTCTGGTCGAAATTGCTCATGGTAACCGCATAAGGCACGCAAGGATCATTGGAGTGCCCGATAATCTTACCTACGAGATGCGCACGAATCGACGGCGTAACCTGGCTTTACTGTGAGCAAAGGACCGCCGAAGCGTGAGGTTGCGGAATCGATGGGCCATGAATCAACAGGGCGGGGTCCATCGCTCAGACGAGTTCAGGGGTTGAACTAAACAATGAGCGAATTTGCGATTGTCGGGCTCGGCGCGTGGGGTCTCTGCGTGCTCGAGAGAACCGTGCACAAAGCCCGCACCTCAACGACGCCGATTCGCCTTCATCTCGTCGAACCCGGACAATTGGGCGGAGGCGTCTACTCGACCGAACAACCTGACTACCTGGTTCTCAACAACCCGTGCGGGCAGCTTTCGCTCTACGCCTCAGCCGATAGTCAAGAAGGGAACCCCTACGCCCTAGGTCTCTACGAGTGGGCAACAGAACGGGGGTACCGCTGGGTCGGGTACGAGTGCAAGATCGACAGTGACGGCGTCGAGATCCAACCCACCGACTATCTACCTCGTCGAGTATTGGGTGAGTACCTTTCGTGGTTCTACGACATGCTTCTTGCGGACGCGCCCGCTCATCTCCAGATCGTTCGACATTTCGCTTCCGCCACCGACATCACGCCGGTGATTGGAAACCGGGAGATGGTGTCGCTCGACAACGGCACGACGATCACCGTGGATCACGTCGTGTTGACCTCGGGACACACGTATAACGAGGAGCCAATCGGCGACGCGGCCACCGTTCGTTATCTACGTCCCTATCCGGTCAGTCACTTCGATTCTCTCGTGGCACCGGGCTCGCCTGTGGCGATCGCCGGGATGGGTCTCGTCGGATTTGATCTCCTGACGGCGCTGACGGTCGGGCGGGGCGGCACCTACGAAGATCTCGGAGTTCGACTGCGATACATCCCGAGCGGGCGCGAGCCAGAGATTTATCTGTACTCGCGTTCGGGCGTGCCCTACCTCGCTAAGTCGGCGCACGGGGTCGACCCCACCGGTGACTACCAGCCCCTCATTTGCACTCCCGAGGCGTTTACCGAACTGACCAACCCCGTCGGCTCTCCTCTGCGTCGACGCCTTGACTTTCGCAACGATCTCCTTCCACTGCTCTTCGCGGAGATGCAGGTGCGCTATTACTCATTCGCCGCTTACCAAAAGGGTGGGCCAGCAGCCGTGTCGATGGCCCGGGACATCCTCGAGTCGGGCTGGCGCGAAGGACGCTTCGCCCGGGCGATCGACCGGCTGGAGCCGGTGTACGGGAGATTTGATCCGGCCAGCCACGTCTTCGCCGATCTCGGGGCCGCTTTCGAATCAGCGCAGGACTATCAGGCTCACGTGTATGACCTGATCGAGTCCGATCTCAACGAAGCGATCACTCCCGGTGGCAGTTCGGTAAAAGCGGCCCTCGAGATCACGCGAATCTTGAGAGATCAGCTGCGCAACGCGATCGAGTTCGGTGGTCTCTCTCTCGAGTCTTACATCGACTTTCAGGCCAACGTGCGCGGGCGAATCAATCGACTTGAAGCCGGTCCACCGGCCCTTCGTTCACAGCAACTTCTCTCTCTTATCGAGGCCGGCGTAGTTAAAACTCCCTTCGGACCCCATCCGCGCGTATCCGTCCAGGACGGTCGCGTCGTTATCCGTTCGACGAAGCTAACGGAGCCCTTTGAAGCGAGCGTCGATTACGTCATACGCGGCTACCTGGACCTGCCGTCCCTCGCCCGTTCGAGTTCACCCTTGTTGAGCCACCTCTACGCGAAAGGCCGCCTCACCCAGTTCAGTTACGGTGAAACGTCTGTGGGCAGTGTGGCCCTGAGTGAAGATTTCCATCCCTACGACGCCGAGGGTCGATTACAACCGAACCTCTGGCTGCTGGGCGTCCTCACCGAGGGAGTTCGTTATTTCACCCACTACCTGCCATCACCACGAAGTCGACTGCGCGCCGTGCTCGACGCGCAACGATGCATCGAGGCCATCGTTCGCTAACGTTCAGTCGGTCACTTGGGCGAGCGCTTGATCGATATCGGCGATCAGGTCGTCAATGTGCTCAATGCCTATCGAGAGGCGAATGGTTTCGGGCCGTATTCCAACGGCAACCAGCTCGTCGGCGCTGAGTTGGCGATGAGTGGTCGAGGCCGGGTGAATGACAAGGGACTTTGCGTCACCCAGGTTGAGCAGTCGCTTGAAGAGTTTCACCGAATCAAAGAACGCGAGCCCCGCCTCGTAGCCGCCGGCAACACCAAAGGTAATGATCGACGGCACCCGGCCCTTTAGGTAGCGCTGAACAAGTTCGTGGTACGGATTGTCGGGGAATCCGGCGAAGCTGACCCACTCAACTCGGGGGTCGTCTCGCAAGTACGCGGCGACCGCCCGAGCGTTCGACTCGTGACGCTCCAGACGCACGCCGAGTGTCTCGAGTCCCTGGAGCAACATGAAACTACTGAAGGGCGACAGCGTCGCCCCCGTGTTGCGAAGCTGAATGGAGCGTGCACGAACAACGAAGGGCCGCTCGGGAAAATCTCGCGCGAAGACCACGTCGTGAAAGGCCACTTCCGGCTCGTTGAACGTGGGGAATCGTTCAGCGTGCTCGCTCCAGGGAAAGGTTCCCCCGTCGATGATCGCGCCACCAAGTGTGGTGCCATGACCGCCAATGAATTTGGTGAGCGAGTGCACGACGACGTCAGCGCCGTGCTGGAGCGGCTTCACCATAAACGGCGTGGCCACGGTGTTGTCGACGATGAACGGCACGCCGGCCCTGTGCGCGACATCAGCCACCGCTTCCAGGTCGACGACGTTGCCGGCCGGATTCCCCACCGACTCGACGAACACGCAGCAGGTTTTCTCGTCGATCAAAGCCGCGATCGACTCGGCGCGATCGTCTGGTGCGATACGCGCCTCGATCCCCAAGGTTGGCAACACGTGAGAAAAATATGTGTAGGTGGCTCCGTAGAGCTGGGGTGCCACGACAAAGTTCGAACCGGCCACCGCCACCGTGAGGATGGCGTAACTGACAGCAGCCATGCCCGAGGAGACGACCAGTGCAGCGGTCCCTCCCTCCAGGGCGGCCAGACGTTTCTCTAAGACATCGTTGGTCGGATTATTGATCCGGTTGTAGTGGAATCCGGGAATCTCGAGGTCCAAGATCGCGTTAGCGTGTTCGGCGTCGATGAACTCGTTCGCGACCGTTTGGTAGATCGGGACCGCCACCGCGTGGGTGGAATCGGGCACGTATCCACCGTGGATTGCGATCGTCTCATCGTGCATTCAAGCTCTCCTTGGGACGTCCGCCGATGTCAGCATACAAAGCCCCCGCACCAGGTTTTTCCAAGGTTCGCGCGCATAAGGAGTTAGTCGCTCTCCGTCATGTTCGCGAGAACGTTGGCGTAAAACCGTTGGGCGGTCTCCTGCCACGGCCACGGAGCTCGTTCGCCCACCTCGTCAAAGGGATAGGTGTCGACAAGCCCGGCGTCGCGTTGGCCGTTAATGATCGCGTGATGCGACTCTTCGAGCACCGCCCAGTCGGCGGGTGCGGCGCAGTGGAAGGGCAGTATAGGCAAGTCGTCGCGTTCGTGGTGGACGTAGCGAGCCACGTCCCGGTGATATTCGCGAAGCAAACTTGATCGGTCGTATTCAGGGTGACCCTGGACGAGCACCAACTGGCGACCCTCCTCTTCTCGACTAGCGACGCCCCACCCCACGTCCTCAGACTGAACGACAATGTCATAACCGGCGTCAATCATCGCCTCACGCCACACCGAATTCTGTCGCGAATGGGGCAGAAGAATATCTCTATCGATACCGCGCGCGAGCGGATGGGTGACATCAACGTCCTGAGGAAATACACCCGCGCACTTCGCTGGCAAACGAACCCTCTCAATCCCGTCAAACAACGTGAGCGCGGCGTGCGCGGACAGACACGACAACACGGTGGTCGGTACTTGTTTTCTCGACCACGTGAGCAGTTCGACGAGATCGTCCCAATAGAGTTCGTCACGAATGTCGGTTTCGATGGGATTTGAGCCAGTGACGAGTAGCAGGTCGGGCGGATCGACATAGATACCTGTGAGGGGGGAATACGCCTCGTCAATGCGCGCTGCGATCCGCTCTCCCCTTGGCACTCCGCTCATCGTGAAACACCGAACTTCAAGAACATCATCGCCCGAACCGGCGTCCAACAGTCCGAGGAACTGACGCTCGGTCGCATCAAAAGCGCCGTCGGGCATGTTATTCACGAAGGCGCACGTCCAACGAGCGTCAGGTGACATCGAATCCTGTTCCGCCACGTCGTGGCGGAGTCGAACTGTCACTAGTTGTGACTCACATTCGTGTAGGTGACCATGACCTCTTGGTGGAGAAGTCGGTCAACTGCCAGAAGCTCGTCGTAGTCATTGGCTGAACCAACGACGGCCACGATGTGATTTCTCGTCCCGTCGCGCCAGTCAAGGTCCGCTCCGGGCCCCTGGTGCACCGTGATGGTGTCGACGCCGGGATACTCACTGACCACGTCGATGCCGTCGATGGCGGCCACCGTCGCCGAGACGTCGGGAGGCTGCAAAAAGAATCGATATCCGATTCGCTCCGTGGCGACGGGGCCATCGACACGAATAGTTTCGCCTAGAGCCAATCGCAGCGTCAGTTCTATGAGCCGGATCTCGGACGCGGTGGCTCGATCTAACATCTCGGGCACTCCACCCCCAACTCGTCCATTGACCTCAATCACCCGCGGTCCTTCGGAAGTGAACTTGATCTCCGTGTGCAAGCAACCGGTGCTCACGCCGAGCGCGGCGATAGCGGCGGTTGCCAGATCGAGGGCGTCGCGTTGGTCCCCAGCACTCAGCGCCGCCGGAATAAAGAATCCGGTTTCGCGAAAGTTCTCGGCCATGGGGAATCGACCGGTCAGCGCTAAATGACTCACGTCACCCTGAGCGACAATGCTCTCGACGGAGACGTAGTCCGCGTATGGGTCGGCGGCGCGGGCGGGGTCGTCAGCGAGGTATTCCTCCAGCACCATCGCGGGACGAGTTCCTCCTAGTGCGCCCAACAACTCCTTGAGGTGATCGCGATCACGCACGAAGAACGTGTAGCGACTTCCCTGAGCTGAGCGCGGCTTGAGCACGGCCGGCCAACTCAGAGATCCAGTCTTAGGCATTAGATCTTCGCTGGTCTCGTCGGGACCAATTTCGACACAGGCCGGCGTGGGCAGGCCCGCCTCGCGAAGCGCGCGACGTTGCAGCGCCTTGTCGGTCAGAGAGCGGGCGGTAGCGGGTGAGTGAAAGGGGCGATGAAGGGCCTCAGCCAGTTCGGCGAATATCGTCATGTTGGCGTCGAGATAGGTAACGATGCCGTCTGGTTCATATGGTGGCGAAAGTTCTTTTAAAAGTGCGTCAACGTCGAGACCGTCGATATTTACCACGGGACCAAAGCGGTTCAGCAAGTCGGTCATCTGGCGCATCTCGGGAAGCGAGCCGTCAACCAACCACAACAGATCGCAAATGCCGGCTGCGGCCTCAGTGATCTGCATGACGGGGACCCTGCGAGGTCCATAACCAATTGCCACGAGTGGCCGTTTATGGCTGGACGCGAAATTAGACGTGTCCGTAGTCATTCACCGGATGTTAGCGCTGAACTTTGACTTCGTACTCGCGACGACGCAAGCGCTCTCCACGTCGCCACCCTGTTTCGGTAGCGATGAAGCGCGTTTGGTCCAGAATTTCAAAATGCCGCGACCCCATCGCGTCCGCTTGATTTACGGCTTGGTGAACGAAATAGTCTCGCGCTTGGTTCCCCCCGCGCTCGTAATGGTGAGCACGCACGTGAACCGACCAACCTTGGCCGACCGCAAAGTATTCAGACCTGTCGCATTCAGTGGCAAGGAAATCTGACGTTTGGTTCCCGCCGCGACTGCGTAGCCCGCTCGACCGAGAATCTCGGTCTTCTTCCCGATCGTCTTCGTGAGTTCCAGGATTCCCGCGCACCTGGCACGTGAACATTGGACGGCGAGATCCACCTTGGTACCGGCGACGTGAACGCCCGTCGGGACCGTCACGACCGGCCGTGCGGGCTGAGTAGTGGTGGTCGTCGGCGGCAAGGTCGTCGTGGTTGCCAACGTCGT
>Ga0182030_10020532_pt1 | contig 12450 bp, 13 predicted proteins | sample 812S3MmetaG_FD_121299 | JGI IMG/M metagenome (GOLD analysis project Ga0182030, IMG submission 121299) | Permafrost microbial communities from Stordalen Mire, Sweden - 812S3M metaG (Illumina Assembly) | ecosystem: Environmental > Terrestrial > Soil > Wetlands > Permafrost | place: Sweden... | reverse complement strand
ATCGAAGGCTTCATGTTTCTCCTCGGCATCAGCCACGGGAAACAGCTTTGATCCCTTGCCATGGATTGCATCAGTGCCTCCGTGATTACCTGGTTCTTAGGGGCGACATTTGATTTCAATGCGGAGGTCGGGGGGCCCATTGGAATCCGGTGCCTCCAGGATTTCAACGGCGTGCATGGGTTCGGGCTTCATCCACTCCACGCTCCACGCCCCGGGATGAATTGCCTCGTCCGTACTCGGAATGTCCTGAACGCTCCCATCCTGGCGACGGTAGTGAATATGTGGCGTCTTGCCGCCAGCATCCCAACTGAGAAGGAGACTGGGCCAACGGTGGTGATGCATCGGCACCGTCGTGCCGGGCGAAACCTTGACTTCAAGCACGCGTACGAATGCGTTTTCAAAAATTACCGTGTGACTTTTGGGCGCAGCTTGCACGGCGTCGTAGCCGTCGGGGAAATCGGATTTGTCTTGCCCATAGGCGCAAAAATGCTTGGCGAAGAGAACAAAGCAACTAGCGACCAATACCACGCACAACGCTCGCCTTCGGGTATCGAATAATCCTTTCTGATTCTTCATTCTGATTACGCTCCTGTCCTCTTTGTGGCGCATCCATGGCTGCTGCAACTTTCTCGAAAGCGCTGGCCCTACTTACCTTCACTATTTGTACCGTTCAGCGCCGCAGCGGTAACAGATATGCGGGGTTTCTCTCAAGAGCGCCGCCGAAAAACTGGCGATCCGCCTGGCGCATATCCCAGGTGATAACCGAGGCCGGTGTGATCTGGATTGTGACGTCGTCCCATGCGGCGAACACCGGACCTACACTCGCGTCCGCAAGTGCGGTTTCGCTTAGATACTTGCGATGAATCTGCGCATTACTCTTCTCCGACAAGTCGGCGGTCAGGATTTGTGCGGTCCCCGTTACGGTTCCGTGCCTTTTCGGCTGCGCGAGGACGTGGCCACAAAGACATGCGTACCGTCGAACCAATACCACACCGCAACCATGTGGATGGAACCGTCCAGATTCTCAGTTGCAAGCGCCGCGATATGTCGGGCGTCCAACAACTCTCTGACCAGGTCTTCTGCGAAGGAAGCCATCGTGAAATCTCCTCTTCCTATTCTTGTCTTGGTATCTACTACGGCTTAACCTCATAAAAGGTGGCCATACCCGCTTCCATGTGATCGTCGATGTGGCAGTGGAACATCCAAATGCCCGGATTATCGGGAACCATATCCACGGTTACCATCTCGGCCGGAAGAAGCGCGACCACGTCTGTGCGTTTTCCGTCTCGCAGCACGACATTGCCGTGCCAATGCGGCGTGTGCTGACTGACGAATTCGCCGAGCGCAAGCAGATACCAGCGGACGTGCTCTCCCTGTTTCATGGTCATCAGCGGCCCGGTGCCGTAGATGTAGCCATTGATCGAGAACTTGGTGTTGGCAACGGTAAATCCCGACCCAAGAAATGAGGGGTTGCCCTCTCCATCGACGGGCAGGAATTCAGCCTTGTTTACTCCTTTAGGATCGCTCGTATAAGTCTGAAGATTGTGTTCCAGATACCAGCTCGTATTCTCATCAAAGAACATGTACAAACAGACGATTTCCCGGTCCACATCTTTCGGTTTGCCGTCGGCATCGGCCATTCCTCGGCGCGTAATCACGATCGCTCCGACTAGTCCGCTCTGTACGTCTTTGGCCTCGTTGGTATGCGAATGGTAGAGCCATACGATCGAGCTCGGATCATTCGGCCCCGGACCGGCTCGTTCCGGAACCTTCCACGTATAGGTGTAAGTACCGCCGGGCGGGACTGCGTCGTCAGCCTTGGCCGCGCCGGAGGTGCCGTCTTCATATAAAGCGCCCTCGGAACTCTTGTCGTAGAAGACCCCATGGGGATGCATACTGTAGGGATGCGTGGCATTGTTCTTGAAGACGACACGGATCGTGTCGCCGACTTCGGCGCGCAAAATGGGACCGAGAATACCGGCGTGTTCCCACTCGGGAGCGCGGGGCTTGAGCTTGGTGAACGTCGCATCGGTGTATTCGCGGTAGAGAGCTTTGCGGTATACGGTACCGATGCGATGCGGCCCTCGTTCGGTGAAGACCTTGGAATTTCCCTCGAACTTCATGCCCATCATTTTGTTGACGCCGCCGGGAGCGTAGTCCCACTCGACTTCGTCGGCGGCCACGTAGTAGTTGCGGATTCTTGACTCCGACCCCGTCCGCAATGGCTGGGCTATGCCTTCAGCGGGGAACATCGCGACAACAGCTAGCAACGTAGCGGCCAAGAATCTGAGCATGTTGGAATTCCGCCTTTTCCTTTGGCTTCAACTTTGATTGCGTATGCGTAGGATCGCTGTTTGCGGGCAGAAGAACCGCGCCGCAGCGCGGTTCTCCCGTTCGCGGCCTATCGCGTTTTCAGCACGGTGAGACCCGATTTCATGGCCTTCGGCGCATGCGGCAAGCTTCCTTGCTGGCGCATTTCCTTCATGCGCTTCATCATTTCGGGATGGCGGGCCCAGGCGATGCTTGCCTCTTCCGGCGCGCCGTAGAGTTCGGGATGAATGTAGTGGCCTCGCTCGCGGGCATTCTTTTGTTCTTCCACCGGAATGCGGTGCGCGTTCGCCCATGGGTCCTGGCGAATGCCCGTCACTTGCCACGAGACTTCCACATTGGGCTTATCGGTTTTTATGCTGAACTGGTGGTCGGCGACCTTGCTTGCCACAACAGCTTGCGCAAACTGTCCGACTACCGTGAGCTGATAGCGAAAATCACGGTTGAGAGTTTCGAACCATTCCGGCAACGGAACCATGGCGTCACCATTGGCGTCAGTGACGACATTGCCGTTGTAGATGTTCATCATGTCGGGCGATTCGACAAATGAGTGATAGAGATATTTGTTGGCGGGATCAAGCGGGTGATCGATCTTGAACGAGCCGCCGCTCTTGGAGACATTTCCACTAACACTAACGTTTCCAAGGAAATCCCCGGCATAGCCAGTGCCGGCGACAGCGTAGACACCACGGTCAAAAGCTCCTCCAAAACCCTCTGGCTGCCCCGAGTCCCCGGTGCCGCCAGACGCTACTATCCCGGATCCGCCAGCCTTGCCCGATCCCGCAGGCGCGCTGTAGCCTGTCGCAGAAATAGCGTTCAACGCAGGCACGGAACTGCTGTTGAGGACCTGAAGGCCACCACTAACGTTCGTATTGCCCTCTAGCCAAATGGTGCTCTTGCCGGTCAGGTCGGTAATCCCGAGGTTCCCCGCACCTTCGGCGTTGCCGCCACCCGCGGAAATGATGTTCCACGTGTGTCCGCCGGTGCTGCTGTTGCCCAGCGCCAGCCACGTTCCGAAACCGTTCGAACTGTTGAGGGTGACCGGCTGGAAAGCACCGCTTGCGAGGTTCAGATTTCCGGTCACGGATTGGTTCCCGACAAAGTTGTTGTTGGCAGCAAGTTGGGGAACCTTAGTGGTGTCGAGGTTCAGCGTGACGCTGCCACTAGTGCCGCCGCCGGTCAGATCGTTGCCCGCGGTCACGCCGGTGATCGTTCCTGATCCGCTCGTCGTCGCGCACACCCAAGTGCTTCCGTTCCATTGCAGCACCTGTCCGCTCGTGCACGTAGTTAACAGACTCAGCTTCACGTTGCCCTTTGTACCGCCACCCGTCAGACCCGCGCCCGCCGTCACTCCGCTGATCGGTCCCGGAGGTCCCGCCGGTCCGGTGAGCACGATGTCCAACTCCGCCGGATGACTGGTGGTCGTCGTCTCCTTGCTGTTCAGTGCGAACGAAACGGTGCCGTCGGGTTCGATCGCAATGCCATCGTTGGCCGTTCCGTTCAGCCAATCCACGGCGGCTGCGGTGACATCGACCAGGACATACTTATTCTTGTCGGCCGTGGTCACCGGCACGGCGGAGGCGATCGCGCTTCCGAGAGTCGGCGTGTTGTTTGCCGTAATCGTGCTCTCCGTCCACGGGCTGGTGACCAGGTCCACATTGAAGGACCCGGCGGTCGTGACCGTGCTGACATAAATCTTCAGCGTGGCCTTGGCTACCATCGCACCGGTGACGGTCGGAGGAATGCCGGACAGATCAAACCGTAGGAAGGTGGTTGCTCCCGAACTCTCCACTTCCAAAGTAGTCTTGGCACCGAAATTGACGGTGGGTGTACTGGTGAGCGTGTAGGAGTCATCGCTGGGAGTGATCTGCGCAAAAGCGTATAGCGCTGAGAAAGCGATCAGCAGAAGTGTCAGCGCAAAGATTGTCGAGAGTCGTTTCATCTGAATTTCCTCTTTTCCTATAACTTCAAATTTGCTTGCTTAGTTGCACGATCGTCCTTACTTGCGGGGCAAAGAACCGGGTCGCAGACCGGGGTGCCGCGAAAAGCCGGTCGGGCCGTCCCCCATCCAGAGTTGCTTGATCTGAACACGACTTCCGGTCGGCGGACGCGAATGTGATTCAAATCGGCTGCGGGGTCAATGAAACTGGGTTTTAAGTCTCCATTAACTGGAAAGTGCCTGCTCGACATAAACTTACGGGCTGGTCTTAACTGGAGTGTGGAACCGCTGGCTTGTGCTACCATCTTCCAACTTGGGGGAGGGGCATGCCTGGAGTGGTTCCAAACGGGTCGCGTTACCGCTTCGGTCCGTTCGAACTGAACACCGCAGAGGAGTCGCTTGCGCGGAATGGCACCCGCGTGAAAGTCCAGGACCTTCCTTATCGACTGCTCGTAATGCTGTTGGAGCGGCCCGGAGAGGTCCTCACCCGGGAAGAAGTCCGGCAACGCCTGTGGACGGAAAATACTTTCGTCGAGTTCGATAACAGTCTGGGCGTGGCCATCCGAAAAGTGCGGGAGGCACTTAACGATGACGCCGAGACGCCGCGCTATGTGGAGACCGTTCCGCGGCGTGGATTTCGCTTCGTAGCCCCGGTCACAGTTTTAGAACCCGTCATGCCAGACCCGCCCCCGCCAACCTTGGTAATGAAAGAATCGTCAGTCCCAGGTGCGATCGGTACGATGGAAGCCGCGCACGCTCAACACAGAAGAGAGCACTGGCTAATGGCAGCTCTGGTACTGCTTCTCGTGGGCGGCGCGATCTACGCATTCCGGGCGCGACCTCGTCACCCAGCCAACAAAGCGGAGGCCGCCGGTACAGGAGCTCCGCTGCGGATCCGTCGCTCCGTGGCTGTCCTTGGCTTCCGCAACCTGCCGGGCCACCCGGAAGACGACTGGTTGTCTCCAGCCTTTGCCGAAATGCTGAACACCGAGTTGGCCGCCAATGGCGCTCTTCGAATGGTGCCGGGCGAGGACATTGCCCGAGTCAAACGCGAGCTGCCCCTTCCCGACGAAGACAGCCTTGCCAAGGCAACCTTGGAACGCCTGAGAATCAACCCCGGCGCCGATGTGGTGGTGCTTGGTTCGTATACTCCCCTTTCGGGCAGCGGAGACAAACGCATCCGGCTGGATGTACGCGTGCAGGATACGGTCCGCGGCGAGACCATTTCGGAGCAATCATTCACCGGTAGTGAAGGAGATCTTTTTGAACTGGCCACCCAAGCCGGCCAGGCGCTTCGGCAGAGCCTAGGAATAGGCTCGGCCTCCACCCCAGCCAGCCTTCAGGCTCGCGCCGCTCTTCCATCCAATCAAGAAGCAGTGCGGTTCTATACAGAGGGCCAGGGACGTCTATGGGCCTTCGACTATATACACGCCCGCGCGCTGCTGGCGAAAGCCGTGGTTGCCGACCCTACCTATCCGCTTGCGCACGCCGCTTTGGCCGATGCCTGGAGTCATCTGGGCTACGCGCCGAAAGCTCGCGCTGAAATCGAGCAGGCACGATCTCTTTCCGGGCATTTGGGGCCGGAAGATCGGCTGCTGATTGACGGTCAGTACTATGCCACGATCCAAGATCGTACGCGAGCCGTCGATGCCTATCGGCAGCTGTTCACCCAGTTCCCGGATAATTTGGACTACGGTCTTCGACTTGCCGATGAACAGCGATGGGTGAATCCCGACGATGCGTTGCACACGCTGGAAGCGCTCCGGCATCTTCCGCTTCCTTCCAGCGGCGACCCACGGATCGACTATTTGGAGGCACGCTCCTGGGTCAATAACGACGTCGCCAAGGCGCAGGCTGCCGCGTGGCGTGCGGTCGAAAAGGGAACCGCTCAGGGTTTGCAACTGTTCGTCGCACGAGCCTACGGAATTCTCTGTCAGATCGGCAATGGCGAATCCACCGCCCAAGCCTGTGACAATGCTCGAAAGAGCTACACAGCGGTTGGCGATCGCGACAACGCAGCTCGCGCCACGAGCGATTTCGCCATCCTCTACTATGAACAGGGCGACTTGGATCGTGCAGAAACAATGTACCGGGAAGCGATCAGGGTCTTTCGTCAGATCGGCGATCTCGAGGGCGTCACAACCGCCTCCGCCAACCTGGGCGATATTTCTCTGGCTCGCGGGAATCTGACCGATGCGGAACGCGCTCTGTCGGACGCGATTCCGGGGTACAAGGAAATGGGAGACAAAGACGCCGTCGCGCTGACCCTCGCCGATCTGGCCGAGATTGCGAGACTGCGTGGTGACCTGAAAGCAGCCCTTACCGGCTACAAAGAGGCCGGAGCCATTGCGCAGGAAATTGTTGACAAACGTGCCTTGGCCTATGCGCTAGCTGGAGCCGGAGACGTGCTTGCGGATCAAGGGGATTTGCAGGCAGCGCGCAACTCTCAGCAGGAATCGCTAGCTCTCCGCAAAGAGATTGGGGATAAGCAAAGCGTTGCGGAAACGGAGCTCGCCTTGGCACGGCTGTCGCTTGCGGAAGGGCATGCCGCCGATGCCGAAACCGTGATCCGAAAGTGCAAAGAGCAGTTTCATCAGGAAGGTCAAGCCGACGATGAGCTCGCCGCCAACGTCACCTTGATAGAGGGGTTGCTGGGCCAGGGCAAGTCCGTGGAAGCAGCCAAAGAAGAGCAAGCGAGTCGGGCGCTGACCGCGAAGAGTACAAATCAACTCAACCGGCTCCAGTTCGATCTTGTCTCTGCTCGTCTCGAACTGGCAGTTGGCGATATCGCGGCGGCGCGCCCCCAACTGCAGCGCACGCTCGAACGTGCCCGCGCTCATCATCTGCTGGGAGTCGAACTCGAAACTCAATTCGCCTTTGCGGAACTGAAAGAGAAGCTAGGACAGAGAGTCAAAGCCCAGGCTGATCTCTTCGCATTGGAGAAACTTGCGCGCGGCAAGGGGTTTGGCCTTATCGCTGACAGAGCATTGTCGGCCCGCAACGATGGCAAAAAGGAAATCTCTGCAAATTAGGTTCTTCGAAAGAACGACGAGCAGACGTCACAATGGGGACCCGAGCCGGCGTGGCCCTTGATCAGCAAAACTGCGGCCTCACTTGGCGTCTTTTTTCGTCGTCTTTCAACCGCCGCAGAACGGGGTTGCCGCCGAGCGAATCAGTTTCAAGCTGGTATCCGTCTTGGATGTGCGAAAGTAGGTCTTGTTCAGCCTCGGTGAGTTTCGGCAGGAAACTAGCAGCTTTCGTTTTCGCCATGGTTTAGCTCGTCGGATTCGATAATTTACGTAATTACAACGACCGCGCGTTCCGGTTTTACCGGGTGCTCGACCCAAACTCCACGACTCAGTGGGTCTGGGACGCTTTCGTTTGTGTGCTTATCTACTTAACCACTCCAGCCACCCCCATCCGACGATCAACGTCATTACGGTAATCGGCAGCCCAACGCGGAAATATTCCCAGAACCCAATCTTCGTCTCCGGCGTGGCGCTCTCGACCACAATGATGTTCGCCACACTTCCCGTGATCGTCAGGTTCCCCGCCAGCGTCGAAGCCATCGCCAGTACCAGCCACGCATTATGCGGATTCGGAAAGTTTGGTGCCAGCGACTTCAAGAGCATAACGGCTGGTACATTGCTCACTATGTTGCTCAGCAACGACACGGCGAGAGTGAAGACCCCCAGATTGTGGAGATTCCAATGCTCTGCGATCCCCAGAAACTCCCCGATAATTCCGGCGTTTTCCGCTCCGCCCACAATCAAGAAAAGCCCGACAAAGAACACCAAAAGACCCCAGTCCACTTCCTCGTACAGTTTTCTCGGCTCCAGCGTGCGGGTAATCAGCAACAACGCCGCGCCTAAAGCGGCTGCCATCGCGGGAGGCACACCCGCCAAGAAGGCGATCACAACTGCGATTACGACAATCACTGGTTTCGTCAACCGCGAAAGATCAAGAGGCGGCAATGGAATCCCGTCGTCCAGTTGTCCCCCACGCTTCACCTTCCGCATGTACAGCCAGTGCAGCACCATCCAATCCAAAAATAAACCGACGACTGCTACAGGACCGAGATGTAGCAGAAAGTCGCAATAAGCGATGCCTGAGAACGACCCGATCAGCATGTTCTGAGGGTTTCCCGTGATACTCGCCACGCTGCCAATATTCGATGCCGTCGCCACCGCGAGCAGATAGGGCAATGGTTCCAGCTGCAGCCTGCGCGTGATGCTCAGCACAAACGGCACCATCACGAGGCAAACAATATCGTTCACAAAAAATGCAGAAAGCACTCCCGACGTAAAGACCACCGCAGGCAACAGGCGCGATGGCTTCAGTCGTCGCAGCACCATCTCTGCATTCCACTCGAAGAATCCGACCAGATGAAGATTGCCTACAATCAGCATCATCGAGAACAACAGCACCAACGTGGGGAAATTGATGAACCGCAGCGTGTCGGCTGGCCGCACGACACGGAACGCCACCATGCCTACAGCACCGATGATCGCCGCGCCCGGACGGTCGATTTTCAGTCCGGGGAATTTCCCCAGTGCGAAAACTAGATAACTCGCAAGAAAAATGACGTAAGCAGCCAGAGTTTGAACGCCGAAAACTGTCGTTGGCGAGAGATGAACCATGTTGTTGGCAGCCACCTTGTGCGGGCGCAATTCATGGTAGCAAAACGGATCGGGCGAGTTCACCGATGATCGCGACTCAGGCGGCTTCTGGCATAGCCAGACCAGAAGAAGGCGATCAACGTCTAAGCTAAGAAGGCGCTGCCGCCGCTGCGGAAGACTGGCTGAAGGTTAAGCGGCTCGAACATCCGAGGGTTGAATACTCGCAGCTCGAACGTCGGCAACCCGACTGGGCGTAACAGCGAGACAGTTTGCCAGCGCTTGTAGAGAGAGCAGTGCAGTGTCAAGAGCCTGCTTTTTTTTTGTGTTAGGACCAGACCCCAGTGATTGTCGTCTCCGGGCGATAATTGCGGCCTGTGCCTCAGCGATTTTCTCCGCAAGTTTGGATTTATCGTTCTCGAACAGAACGGCAACATAGAGTTCTTTCCAACAAGTGTCGGAATAGCCTGTCGGCACAAAACCACGCCCTCCAAGTAAAAGCAACCGGCAGCCCCGCATTGAGGCAAACTGTAGTGGATAATGGATGGTGCCAAGGTGGGGCAGTTTGCGACAATCCGGTGAGTATTGGAGTTACTACCCGGTTAACCTCATTCCCAATCGCTACGCACTCGACTCTCCTAGCCCTTAAAACATCCTCTTCGAGTCGTCTCGCAACTAAACGAAGTCTCCCCATCCGCAGACCGAGACGCTTGCATGAACGGTGAAGCTGAGGAGCGAACAACGACTAGAGTCAGCGATGTGAACTATCACGAGTTGAGCGGAAGACAATATCGAGTGATCGACGTGAGAGGGCCGAAGCAAGCAAGAAAACGGATCGCAGACAGTATTCGCGCTGCCGGTCGCCGCTGAGGCTCCGGTTCACATATCTGTTGTTGTGCAGGAGATCCGCATTCGGGACCATAACCTCCCATCGAACTTTGCACTCTAAGGACAAGGAGAATTCAATGCCCAACAAAAAAAGCTCCCATTCGCAGAAGAAGTCCAGCCGCAAGTATGGGGAGGCTGCAGGCAAGACGGTCGCGAGCGACCTGCGCCGAAAGAAAAAAGGCAAGCTTCGCTCGGGAAAGGGCGGGAAAGGCGGCACCGTCAAGAGCCGGAAGCAAGCGATAGCGATCGGACTCTCCGAAGCGCGGAAGAAAGGCGCTAAAGTGCCGAAGAAAAAAGCGCCCTAGCGGCAACGGATTAGCGAACGTTGGAGGGCCCTTGACGTTACGAGCGATGAACTGGAGTGGCGCACTGAATTGGAGCAATGAATGGACTCCCACTTGGAGCTATGCGCGCTGTGACGCTTACCCGGGTTTTTTGTTTTGTTATAGCTTTGCCTTGACCCCGAGGCGCTTGGGACGCCGACGGTTGTAATTTGCCGGAGAGGCGCACAGCCATTCCACCCTTTAGACCTGTTAGGAGAACGTTTACCGGACGTCGGATGGCAAGATACGGTTTTAACCGGATTTAGTCGAGCTCAGCTACTGTTTATGATGGCAAAGTTGACGGAGGTTACATCATGCTTAACTGGGTCATAACATTTTTTGTGGTGGCACTGATCGCGGCGGTCTTCGGCTTTACGGGAATAGCAGTTGCGGCCGCGGGCATCGCAAAGTTGCTGTTTGTTATTTTCCTGGTGCTCTTCTTGGTCTCGCTCTTCGCCCATTTAAACCGAACGGGGAGCAGAGTCTAAGCTGGGTCTCTACATGGATGAATGTAACATCGACGCTCATCCAGTGTGTGCCCGCGATCGTTGTAGTGCTGTAGTCGACGCCGGTCACCGGCGTTGAGCTAGGTGGCCTCCCTCGTGCGAAGATCTCGCAGCGCGGAAGGCCACTCTAGAGATCCATTCCAACCTTGCAATTCGTTGTAGCAACCTTTCCTGGATCGTTCCGATCAATTGATCCTCTTGGCCGTCGATAACGTCGAGGTCATCGTCCGTCAACTTGCCCCAACGCTCCTTTACCGACCCTTTCATCTGTTTCCACTTGCCCTTCAGTTGGTCAGAGTTCATTTGTCTTCTCCTTATTCGGTTTATGATTCCAGTTCCAGTCCGATCTCAAGCGCAATCCAAGCACCTAGCTTCGTTGACAGGTCGTCGCTTCTCGGTAGCTAACTTGCTCGCCGGAGATCTCTATCGACATCGGCATGCTCGGAGCGCGCCTCGCCGGTCGATGAGATATCCTGAGCGCCGGTCGCTTCCAGGATCAGCTTTGCACGTTTCGTCCATTCGGAACTGTCGGAATGGACCGAAAGCAGAATGCCGCCATCTCTCACTCGGCCTTCGTAGCGCTTTGCTTCGTACTCGGGAATTCCCATTCCAACGAGAGCTCCGGCAATGCCGGCTACGGTGCCTCCTATTCCGGCCCCTGCGAGAGCCGCCATAATGGGGCCGGCAGCGATGAATGGTCCTAGCCCTGGAATCGCGAGAGCACCGACCCCGAGCAGCCATCCTAAGGCGCCGCCCAGGACAACTCCGGTTCCTGCACCCGCGGTGGCTCCTTCAGGCGCCTTTGTGCCTTTCTCGTGCGCAAAGTCTCTTGATCCCGCGCTCTCCGGGAACAGCACAGAAATATCTCTGTTGCTGAAGCCGGCTGCCTTTAGGCCATCGACCCCGCTTTCTAGGTTTGCGTAACTCGGATAAATACCGAAAATAGCTGTGTTCTTTTCAGACATCGTGGGCTTCTCCTTTAAGATCTACGCTCGGATGTTATTGTTATAGTTAGTCTTTTCGTTTGACATCGAGTTCGCTAGTCACCTTGTTGTCACCGGCGATTTCAGTCGCTTTTGCCTCGATGGCGCGCTTCTCGTCGTCTGACCGCACTGGCCCCTTTAGTGTCACCTGGCCGTTTTGCGTGATGATCTTCACGTTGTGTGCATAGGTTGACAAGGATTTGTCATTCATAATGGCACGGCGAATTTGCTGGGTGATCTCCCGGTCTGTACGGTTGTCTTTTTGCTGGTCCGCGGTGGGTTCGTCAGCGTTTCGATCTCGCTGATTGACTGTCGTGTTGTCCGCCGGAGCAGGATTATCCTGTCCGGCTGACTGTTGGGCATTTAGCAGAGTCCCAATGCCCGACAAAAAGCTGAGTAATACAAATGTCCGCATAGATCCTTTAAAGCTCATTGCAATGACTCCTTAGCGTTGATCGGATTCGGTCGAATGGACGACGCAGCGCGCGCCTCGACATTCATCACATGAACCATAGACGCCCGGTGACCACTCGCCCATCCAGTCAAGGCCGTAGTTCAGTCACGGAAATGTCTGTAGGGAGATGACAAAATCAATCACCTGTTGCGGAAGGGCTATTGCAGCGTTGCTGCGCTTGTAAGGGCCGCCACCACGACGATCACGAAAGCTACCAGTATCGCTACACCACTACCCAACACAATGATTTCTCTTAACAGGTCAGCTCTCATTAATTCGTCTCTGCGCATACCCCCTCCTAGGGAGACTCTGATTAAGTTCTCCATTTTCCACTGATGTTCAAGATAGATTGAGGAGAGCATCGGAGGGCTGGCGAGGATGAAACAGCGGACACTGGCGGCGCAGAGCGGGTT
>Ga0182030_10020531_pt1 | contig 12450 bp, 11 predicted proteins | sample 812S3MmetaG_FD_121299 | JGI IMG/M metagenome (GOLD analysis project Ga0182030, IMG submission 121299) | Permafrost microbial communities from Stordalen Mire, Sweden - 812S3M metaG (Illumina Assembly) | ecosystem: Environmental > Terrestrial > Soil > Wetlands > Permafrost | place: Sweden... | reverse complement strand
GTCATACTGACAAAGCACCCGTTCCCGGTGAAAACCCGACCATCCTCCCTCAGAAACACGCCGTCAGGGGGCAGTCAGGCGCTGAGCGGGCTTGGTTGAGGAATAGTTTTGCAAGACGCTCTAATGTCATTCTTGGTGTCGGCGACACCACTGGCCGTGACGCGTTTGGTTTTCCCGCCCGCATCCGCGCTGACGATCATTTTGGCATGCTCGCCCATCCATTTTCCCCACGCGGCCATCATTTTCTGCTCTTCGACCTGCCGTGTCGCCGGATCGGTTTTCGCCCAATCCGCCATCACCGAAGCGGGGACGAGATAGAGGACGAGAAACTTCTGCATCTTGGACACTGTCATGGCTTTTCCTTTCGCTTGGTTTTGCCGCTTGGTTTTGTCGGTCGGTCCCAACCGTTCGCGGTCGCCGCCTATTTCTCCGCGAGCGCCTTCAAGTCCGAAAGGCCAGCGGCGAAGACGCCGCCGATCATCTTGTCCATATTGAAAATCGTGCTGAATATCCGACTGATGTAGGGATGCGGCCCCGCCATGGTCCAAGTCACCTCGGTTGCGGCGCCCTTCGGCTCCAACGCGAATACGACGTTGGGATGTCCCTCCATCGGCTTTTCCATGTCGAGCCGCATATTGATGCGCGACGGCGACGCGGCGTCGGTGATCGCCAAACTTCCCTTGCCCGCCTTGCCCTTGCTATCCCACGAATAACCCGCGCCCTTGCCGCTTTGCGGGCCGTTGTAGGAAATCACAATGGTCGGGTCCTGTTTGGCGAAGGGATTCCATTCATTGAAGTTTTTGATGTCGTTGATAAGTATAAATATTTTTTCCGGCGGCGCCTCGATGGAGGCCGACCGCGACACGCTATAGTCCTTCGGCAGCGTCGCAGCGTATCCGAGAACGCCCGCGACGACGATAACGACGACCGCGCCCGCGATCACTAGGATATTCAGCATGGTCTTTCCTTTTGCATTGGGTTTGGATTCTGGTTGGACATAAGCTCAAAATATCGTCGCGAGCGCGAGAGAGCGGGCTTAGAGCGTTTTCCAGCGAAGCAACTACCGGTTCGCGTGAAGACCCGAAGGGCCGCGTTAGCGAATACGCGTTAAAACAGGAATCTAGAGCCCCGATCCGATTCAATCGGAGCGGAAAAGGCTCTAATCTATCAGCGGCCTATTCAATTGGGTTCGCCAATTCGCGGGATCGGGCGTTGATTGTGGTCCAACCGAATAGACTTCCCACAGGTCGTCCGCCTGCCTGAGGCCGTTCGCTTTCATCCATTGGTTGAATTCGCCCCAGGCGGCGTGGAGGCCTTCATAGGGGCCGCTGTAGATCGTGCGCGCGACCTTCGCCGCCGGAAGCTCGCCCGGCTTGATTCGTCCATTCGCCTTCACCGGCGCGTTGATCTTGAATCCCAGTTCAAAATCGAAAGTCGCCGCGCTCATCGTCCGGTGATGCGCGAAGACCGCGCCCTGGGGCGCCACGCCTTGCCGCGTCAATTCGGCAACCAATTCGCCAACAGCGGGGCCGAACGACTTCATCATCTCGGAGCGTGGAATGGTGAGGTGAATGACCGCGGCCATTTCAGCGTCGGTCTGAACGATCTCGGGCGTCGCGATCATGGCGCTCTCCTTTGCTTGGCGCGGATCATGTTCAGCGCCGCCTTCAGAAGCTTGGTCTTGAATTCATGGGGGCTCGGATTCATCGTGGCGTAAAACAAACCGACTAGACGGTATTACGTCAAGGCCGAATTACATCCCCCCAAGCCGCGCAGGCGCGGCTTCTCATAACACCTGAATTTTTAGGCCAAAAACGCCCGATTCTTTGGCCGGAAACAGGTCGGTTGGATTTGTTGATTCTTGCTCTGCGCAGTGGCGGCTATCGGCTCACGACCAGACGGTCGACGACGTGATCGGGAAATTCAGCAATGAGCAGTCAAAAATTCATGCTCGGCAAAACCACAGCCCCCAAACTTCAGCCCGCCTCGCCGTCCCGCTCCACCGCCTCGCACGTCGGCTTGCGCCGCCATTGGCCGTAGCGCCAGGGACGCAGCGGGTCGGAGCCCTTCGGCAGGGCGCGCGGAACCGGATCAAAGCCAGAATCGCCCCAAGGGTGGCAGCGGCACAGGCGGGAGGCGCCCATCCAGCCGCCCGCCCAAAAACCGTGCCGGTCGAGCGCTTCATCCATGAAGGCCGAACAGGTCGGCAAATAGCGGCAGTTTCGGCCGACGAGCGCCGAAAGGCTGAGCCGGTAGAGCTGAACAAGGCCTCGCGCCAGCATAGTTGGCGTCCTGCCAATTGATTTTGTGATTTTTTCCAATGCAGGCCCGGCCCCAATGTTAACAAACTGTTGCAATTAAGCGACTACGACGGCAATCCGCGCGACAATTCGTGAAAGTCCTGTTCGCTCCTTCTGTCCGCTGCTAAATAAAAGCCTTGGAATTTGGGAGTCGGATTTTGAAGGTCAACCTGCGTCATTCTGTCCTGCCACGTCTGGTTTTGGTCGCCGCCGTCTGGTGCTGTGCGGAAACGGGCCTTTCTCGCGCCGCCATGGCCGCCGACCTTCCCTCGATCAAGTCCGCGCCGGACGTCCCGGCCACGCCGGACTGGATCGTCACGCTTTCTGGCCAGATCAACACCGCGCCGCAATATCCCGGCGCCAACAGATACGCCATCTACGGCGTGCCGGGAATCAACATCCGCCGATTCGGTACGACCGAGCGGTTCAGCACGCCGGACGATGGATTTGGCGTTTCGCTCTATGACACCGAGTTGCTCCGTGTCGGCCCGGTCGGCCGCTTTGTCGGCGACCGCTCCAGATATGATCATCACCAACTGACCGGCCTGGCCTATGTGCCGCCGAGCATCGAGATCGGCGGCTTCGCCGAATTCACGCCCCTGTCCTGGCTGCGCGCCCGCGCCGAGGTGCGGCAGGCCATCACCGGCCACGACGGTTTGGTGGCGACGGTCGGCGGCGACGTCTGGCAGAAGTTCGGCAAGTTTACGCTCTCTGCCGGGCCGCGCGTGAATTTTGGAAATGACAAATTCGCCGACGCCTATTTTGCGGTCACGCAGGCGCAAGCCGTCGCCAACAACCTGGCTGGCGGCAATCTGCGCGCCTACAACCCCCAGGGTGGACTGACTTCCGCGGGCGGCATCGTCGCGCTCCGCTATGATTTCAACGACACCTGGCGGGCCACGGGCTTCGGAGGCTACCAGCGCCTGGCCGGCAGCGTCTCCGGCAGCCCCATCGTTCAATACGACGGCTCGCGCAACCAATATACGGTCGGCGTGGAAGTCGCCTACAGCTTCCGCACCATGCCCTGGTTCGGCTTCTAAGCTTCCGAACAAAGATTCTCTCTATGAACGGCGTGGGAAACCGCGCCGTTTTGTTTGATGAGAGTTCGTTCGCGGGCGGCGGCCATCACGAATCGAAACGGCGCGGAAAACCGCGCCGCTTTCGTCCTCGCCGCTCAGCTGGCGCCCCGGGATCGGGAACCTCAGTTCCGTTTCTTCAAATGCTCTTCGAGATAGACCAGCGCCACCTGGCGGTCGCCGTCGTTGGCGGCCTTCATGTCCTGGTCGTAGAGCGTCTTGACCCAGTCCTGCGCCTTGCCATTGGCGCCTTCGCGCGCCAGCGTCAGCCACATCAACCCGCGCGCGCGCTGCCGCTGCATGCCTTCGCCGGCGAAGAGCAGGTGACCGAGCAGCGCCTGGCTTTCGATATGGCCCTTCTCGGCGGCGAGATTGAGCCAGCGCGCCGCCTGGCGATTGTCCTTGGCCAGGCCCGCCGCGCCGTCCATGTAGAGCCGCGCCAGATTGTACTGGGCGTTGGAATCGGAGAAATTCGTCGCGGCGTAGAGGAACATCCGCATGGCGTCGTCGGGATCGGGATGCAGGCGCGAACCGGGAATGCCGTTCAGCTCGAAGACGCCGACTGCGACAAAGGCGCTGGCGACCACCGATTTCTCGCGCCAGTTGGCGGTGTCCTCGTCATAGCTGTCGACGATCGCCTGGAAATATTGATAGGCCTTGAAATCGTCGCGCGGCACGCCGTCGCCGTCGGCGTACATCTTGCCAAGCTTCCACTGCGCGAGGGACTCGCCGCCCGCCGCGGCATATTTCAGGGCTTCGACGGACGAAGCCGGATTGCCGGCGCGAAAACTCTCCAGCGCCGCCTGCAGCGCCTGGTGCGGGTCCTTGAACATGTCGAGCATCTGGCCAGCCGGAGCGTCCTTCTCGGGGCCGTCGAAGGCGAGCGCCGGCGCAACGCGGCCAGCGCTGACAAGACAGGTCGCGCCGACAACAGAGGCCATCAATATGCGGCGAAACGCGACCATTCCCAATGTCTTTCCTCTTCCAGGGCGCCAATATATTCCGAGGCGGCGCGACCGGATGATTGCTATTCCCCAGCGGCGATCCGTTGGATTAACGCCCCCTGAACAAGCGTTCCGTTTATGGCTGAATCGCGGCGGCGTCTTTTCAATTTTCAGGCTTTGTCCAGTTGCTTTAAGGCTGTGGCGCCCAAGCCACAAAATAGACCTGCCACTGCCTAAATCGACTCCGTCCAACCGCCTGATTCGCAGGCACCGATCCAAATTCGTCCAAAATGGTTGCGAAAGTTTCAGCCACATTTGCCTTGCGTCACTTTTTCTTGAACAGGCTCGCAAGACGCTTAATGCGGACAGAAGGTTTCATTCTTCAAAGCAATGTGAAAACGTGACCGGAATATCCGGAGCCTCATGCTGAAACCCCTGCCCCAGTCGCCTATTGTCACCGACGGCTTTTCCGCGGCGCGCGGATCGGTGCTGACTCCCGCGGGCCTGGGCCTGTTCCGGCGTTTCATGATCTTCGTCGGCCCCGGCTATCTCGTCGCCACCGGCTATATGGACCCCGGCAACTGGGCGACGGCGCTCGCGGCGGGCTCCGAATTCGGCATGCGCCTGCTGTTCGTCGCCGTCCTGTCCAGTCTGATGGCTATTGTCCTGCAGGCGCTGTCGGCGCGTCTCGCCTTCGGCGCCAATCTCGACCTCGCCCAGGCCTGCCGCGCCCACCTGCCCCGCCGCGTGACGATTTTCCTGTGGCTGACCCAGGAAGCGGCGATCCTCGCCACCGATCTTGCCGAGGTCATCGGCACGGCCATAGGGCTCGAACTGCTGTTCGGCCTGCCGCTCTGGCTCGGCGCCCTGTTCACCGCGCTCGACGTGGGCCTGATCCTCGCCTTCGAACGCTTCGGCTTCCGAAAACTCGAAGGCTTCGTCATTTCGCTGCTGATCGTGATTTCCTGCTGCTTCGCCGCGCAACTGGCGCTGGCGCGACCTGACTGGGCCGAGGCGGCGCGCGGGCTGCTGCCGTCCAGCGACATCGCGACCAATCCCAAAATGCTCTATCTCGCGCTCGGCATCCTCGGCGCGACGGTGATGCCGCATAATCTCTTCCTGCATTCGGGCATCGTGCAGACGCGCGCCGTGGCGCCCGACATTTCCGCGCGCCGAGAGGCCATCCGCTTCGCGCTAGCCGATTCCGCCCTTGCGCTGCTTTTCGCGATGGTGATCAACGGCGCGATCCTGGTGCTGGCGGCGGCGACATTCTTCGCGCACGACCATAAGGAAGTCGCCACAATCGCCGACGCTTACCGGCTGATCGCGCCTGTCCTCGGCGCGCCTCTCGCCGCGAAACTCTTCGCCATCGCGCTGATCGCCTGCGGCCTCAATTCCTCGCTCACCGCGACCCTCGCCGGGCAATTGATCATGGACGGCTTCGTCCGGATGCGGCTATCGCCCGCCGGACGCCGGCTGATCACCCGCGCCCTCACCATCACCCCCGCCGTCGTCACAACGCTCATCGCGGGCGAGGACGCGGTCAGCCGGCTGCTGGTGCTGTCGCAGGTCGCCCTGAGTTTCGCCCTGCCCTTCGCCATCCTGCCGCTGGTTTTTTTCACGGGCTCCCGGAGGATCATGGGGCCGTTCGTGGCGGCTCGCGCGACAACGCTCCTCGCCGGCGCGATCGGGGTCGGGATCACGCTGCTGAATGTGAAGCTGATCTACGACAGCGTATTTGGGTGAAATCCGTTTTCGGTGTCGAAATCCCAGGGCCATCCCCCAGTGCACTGTCACGGTAACGCCGAACAGGCGAGGCAAAAAGCGGTTTCGCAAAAGTATGGGATCGATAAAGCCCGGGTTCCTTGAAGATGGATCCAGTGGCCCGGCCGCGGAATGACGGTGGTTGAGCCTATCCGTCGCCACGGCGTATCAAGTAGGATGTCGTCTGCCTGGATAGTGACCTGCTCCAGACTTGCTGGTGGCTGATCCGGTAGGCGACGCCGGCACACGATAGAGGCAAGGGCCAAGACGGTGTCCAAGGAGCCGAGAGTGGCGCGTTATTCTGTCCCAGGCGATGTCGTCAAAAACATCGAAGCCGCCGCGCGCGATACGGGCCGGCTGCATGGAAACGTGTTGGCTGCGTTTGGCGGCCAGATCGAAAGCCCGTCCGATTGTCCCGCGGCGTTCATGCCGCTCTGGATGGCCGAGTTGATTCAAGCCCTCGGTGCCGGCATCGCTTCGGAAAAGATTTCCAGTTTCGGCCGTGGCCTGGCTGACGTTGCAAAGCAATGGAATCTGCTCGACGATGCAGCGTGGGAACGTATTTTTTTGCATTTCAACTGTGCTTGTCTTGAGCTTTCTCTGGAGCTCGCCGCGTCGAAACAGTCGGACGCCTCCCAAGTTTATTGGAAACAGGTTACGGTGACAGTGCACTTTATTGACGGCGAGCGCGCCTCGCGCTAACGTTCGTTCATGGCTCGTCTTTCCCGCGTCGTCATTCCTGGCGTCCCCCATCATGTCACGCAACGTGGCAATGGCCGAGCGCGAACATTTTTCGGCGACGAAGATTGCGCGCTTTACCGCGACCTGCTGAAGATCCATTGCGGCGAAGCCAGGAATTCAGGAATTACCAGGAATTACGGGGACGCAAGGCCGGGGCGGGCTTAGCCGGGGCTTCTCCATATGGCACCCTTAGAATTGACAACGTTGTTGCGAGCAATTCACCATATGGAACACTTTCAATTAACGATGGTGGCAGTGTCGTGGGAAACCCTGCACCGCCAGCGGGTCTCGCCGATTGTACGCCGCTGACGGCCAACACGGGCTTGGCGTCCGTTGCCAACACTGGGAGCTACAACCCCGACGGCTTCGACCAAGGCAACGACGGTCCCGTCATCCTCGACCTGACCGGCAAGGGCATCAACATCGCCCAACTCACCTCGTCGAGCACGTTCGAGGACATGACCGGCGACGGTTACAAGAACCAGACCGCCTGGGCAGGCGTCGGCAATGGCGTGCTGTTCTATGACTCGACCGGCAAGGGCGTGCTGACTCAGGCCAGCCAGTTCACCTTCACCGATTGGGACCCCAGCGCCACGACCGACATGCAGGCGCTGGAGGATGTGTTCGACACCAATCACAGCGGCGCGCTCGACGCCGCCGACGCGGATTACGCCAATTTCTTCGTGATGGAGACCAACGCCAACGGCACGCAGACCGCTGTCTCACTACAATCCCTCGGTCTCACGCTCAACCTCGTCGCCAATAATGTCACCGAATCCTTCGCCGAGGGTTCGTCGATCGACGGCGAGACGACGTTCACGATGTCCACGCCACAGGCGGGCATGGTGACAAGCGGCACGGCGGCGACGGTGAGTCTCGCCTATGATTCCAATGGCGATCTCGTCACGACAACGGATACGTTCAATACGGCGGACGGTTCGGAGGCCGTCGTCAATGTCGCGGACAATGCCGACGGCAGCCTGGCCTATGAAAACATTCTCAACACCAGCTCAAACGGCCTGACCAGGACGCTTGCCGACATCAACAGCGGCGGCGTCGTCACTTCGCTGCAAACCGACGTGGCCACGGTCAGCAACCCGCCTTATCTCAGCAACCTCAAAGCCGCATTCATCTTTTCCAGTTTCGCCACCGCCTGTGCGCGGCGCTCCTGGTTTTCCTCGACCACTTCTTCGGGCGCGCGGCGTAAAAAGTCGGCGTTGCCGAGCTTGGCGTCGATCTTGCCGATTTCCTTTTGCTCGGCGGCGATGCCCTTCTCCAGCCGCGCCCGCTCGGCGACAAAATCGATCACGCCTTCGAGTGGCAAAGCCAGCGCCGTGCCGCGGACAAGCACCTGCGCCGATTGCGGCGGCGCGCTCAGCACGGCGTCGATCTGCGACAGGCGCGCCAGGCGCTTGATGATGTCCTCCCAGCGCTTCGCCCGATGTGCGTCGGCCTCATTCGCGCCGACCAGCGCCAGCGGGATCTGCGCGCCCGCGGGGACGTTCATTTCCGCGCGCACCGAGCGCACCGCCGAGATGAGGTCCACCACCCAGCCGACTTCCACCTCGGCTTCAGCATTCTCCAGCCCCTTCAGGTCCGGCCAAAGCGCAAGGGCAAGGACGCTTTCGCGCGGGATCGCCTCGCCCTTGATCGCCCAGAGCTCCTCGGTGATGAAGGGCATGAAGGGGTGCAGCAGCTTGCAGGCCTGATCGAGCACGAAGGCGATCGTTTCGCGCGTCTCCTGCTTGACCGGTCCGTCCGGCCCCTGCAGCAGCGGCTTGGTCAGCTCCAGGTGCCAGTCGCAGAAGATGTTCCACACGAAGCGATAGGCCGCCTGCGCGGCTTCGTTGAACTTATAGCCGGCCAGCGCCGCCTCGACCTCGCCGACGGCCCGCGCGACCTCACCGAGAATCCAGCGATTGAGCACGTCCTTGACCTTGACCGGATCAAAGCCCGGACGCCCGACGCATTCGTTCATTTCGGCGAAACGCGCGGCGTTCCAGAGCTTTGTTGCGAAATTGCGATAGCCCTCGACGCGGCTCGTCGCCATTTTTATGTCGCGCCCCTGCGCCGCCATAGCGGCCAAGGTGAAGCGCAAGGCGTCGGCGCCATAGCTGTCGATCAGATTGAGGGGATCGATGACATTGCCCTTCGACTTCGACATTTTCGCGCCCTTCTCATCTCGGACGAGGGCGTGAAGATAAACGTCGCGGAAGGGAACCTTGTTCTGGAAAAACAGGCCGAACATCATCATCCGCGCGACCCAGAAGAAGATGATGTCGAAGCCGGTGATGAGAACGTCGGTCGGATAGCGGCGCGAGAGGTCGTTGGGCTCGTCCGGCCAGCCCAGGGTGGACATGGGCCAGAGACCCGAGGAGAACCAGGTGTCGAGCACGTCCTCGTCGCGCGTCAGCAGCTCCGCCGCCCTTTCAGGATCGCCGGCGATGGCCTTGGCTTCGTCGTCCGAAAAAATCTCGCGCGCAACGGCGTCGGCGAGCGCCTCGCCCAGCGCCTCCTCCTCGGTTTCCGCGACATAGACCGCGCCCCAGGGCGAATACCAGGCGGGGATCTGGTGGCCCCACCAGAGCTGGCGGGAAATGCACCAAGGCTGAATGTTTTCCAGCCAGTCGAAAAAGGTCTTCTCCCAATTCTTCGGCACGAAGCTCGTGTCCCCGGCGCGCACCGCCGCCAGCGCCGGCGCCGCGAGGGTTTTCGCGTCGACATACCATTGGTCGGTCAGCCAGGGCTCGATGACCACGCCCGAGCGGTCGCCATGCGGAACCTGATGCTCGTGCGGCTCGATCATGGCGATGAGGCCGCGCTCTTCCATGGCGGCGATCACGGCTTTTCGCGCGTCTTCGCGCGTCAGGCCGTGCAGGCTTTCCAGCGTCTGCGAGAGATCGTCGTTCTCGATCACGCCTTCGAGGAAAGCCTCGTTCTCGCGAAGAATAATGTTGGCCTCGGCGTCGAGAATATTGATCAGCGGCAGCTTGTGGCGGGCGCCGACCTCGAAATCGTTGAAATCATGCGCCGGCGTGATCTTCACCGCGCCCGAGCCCTTTTCAGGATCGGAATAGAGGTCCGGGACAATCGGGATCAGGCGGCCGACCAGCGGCAGCTTCACCAGTCTGCCGTGCAGATGGGCATAGCGCTCGTCATCGGGATGCACGGCGACCGCGCTGTCGCCGAGCATGGTCTCCGGCCTTGTGGTCGCGACGGTCACGAACTCGCCGGTGAGGACGCCGCTCTCGTCGGCGAGCGGATAGTTGAAATGCCAGAGCGAGCCCTTGACGGTCTGCGCGACCACCTCGATGTCGGAGACCGCCGTCAGCAACTTGGGGTCCCAGTTGACGAGGCGCTTGTCCTTGTAAATCAGGCCGGCCCGGTAAAGCTCGACGAAAGCCTTCAACACGGCGCGGCAGGAGCCGTCGTCCATGGTGAAGCGCTCGCGCGACCAGTCGCAGGAGGCGCCGAGGCGCTTGAGCTGGTTGACGATGGCGCCGCCGGATTCGCCCTTCCATTCCCAGACTTTTTCCAGAAACTTCTCGCGGCCAAGATCGCGGCGGCCGGGCTCGCCTGCGGCGGCGAGGCGGCGCTCGACCACCATCTGCGTGGCGATGCCCGCATGGTCGGTTCCCGGCTGCCACAGCACGTCCTTGCCGCGCATGCGCTCGTAGCGGCAGAGGATGTCCTGCAACGTATTGTTGAGCGCATGGCCCATGTGCAGCGAGCCCGTGACGTTGGGCGGCGGAATGACGATGGTGAAGGGTTTTCCGCCCGCGCGATCGGCCCGTCCGGCGCGAAAGGCGCCGGCGGCCTCCCATTCGGCGCTGATGCGGCTCTCAACGGCGGCGGGATCGAATGTCTTGTCCATCATGTCAGGCGACCAGTTTTCTTGCGCGAAGCGGATTGCGCGCAACAAAACCGAGCCGCGCCCGCAAGTCAACGGAATCATGAGTAGAGAGCGTTTCGGGGAACCGGAACGGGTCTGGGGGTTGGCTGCCTGCGGCTCCGATCAGTCCTTGCGGGGCATATCGCAGATGGCGGCAATCCGCGTCGAAACGCCGGCATTGCGGGCTGTGACTGGTCCTTGCCAAGTCCCTGAGCCGTCATGGCCGGGCTTGTCCCGGCCAACCACGCCGGCCATGACGAGCGGGGAGACCCAAGCCGACGTTTCCGGCGGCATCAGCCATCTCCGCTTCCCGCCAAACCCTGCGACGATCAGACTTCAGTCACGTCCGCGCGCCACGCGCTCGATCTCGGCGCGGACCAGCCGCTCGACCACGGTCGGCAGATTGTCGTCAAGCCAGGCCTTCAGCATGGGCCTAAGCATCTCGCGCGTCATGCGCTCAACCATCTGCGGATCGCGCAACAGCAGGGATTCGGCCAGGGCCTCGAAGGAGGCTCCGATCTTGGCGCCGCTCGCCGCCGACAAAAGCGCGCTGTCGGAAGCCTCGCGCACGGGCTCCGGCGCGGGGATTTCGCGCGCCGAGGCGGTTTGCGGCTGCCGTTCGGCGGGCGCAGGCTGTTCGGCGGGCGCGTCCTGCGCCGCAGCCGGCGGTTTGAAGACCGGCGCGCGAAAAGACACCGAGGCGATCTTCAACCGCTGCTCGCCGGCAGGCGCAGCCGGCTGCACCAGGCTGACCACCGAGGCGCCCATCACATCGGCGGGCTTTTCCGGCTCGACCAGCGAGGGACGCAAGGCGAGCGGCGCTTCGGGCGCGGAAGGAGCCGGTTGCGCAGCCGCCTGCGGCTCCCTTTTCGCCTGAGGAGCCAGGCTGGCCTGCGGAACGAAATTGGCCTGCGAAATTTGGTCGGGCTGCGGAGCTTTATCGGCCAGCGGAGCTTTTTCGGCCAGCGGAGCTTTTTCGGCCAGGGGCGCCTGCTTCAGAGGCTCGGGCTTCTGTCCCGGCCTTGGCGGCATAAAATCGCGAAGCCTGAGCATCGGCGGCTGCGCCGGAACCGGCGCGGGCGCGTCGATCTCTTCCGGCGCGGCGACATCCACATTGCGTCCAAGTCTCTGGCCAAGTCTCTGGCCAAGCCCCATGAAAGCGTCGCCGCCAATCCGCGGCGGCGCTGGCGGCGGCGCCTTCGTCTCGACGGCTTCCGGCGCGCGTGGCGGCTCGGGCGACACGGGCGGCGCGGCGGCGCGCGAGCGGCGACTGAGCGGCAAAGCGTCATCGTCAGCGATGATCCGGCGGATCGAGGCCAGAATATCGTCCATTGACGGTTCATGCGCCTTTTGCTCGGCGCTCAGATTGTTGTGCGGGGACGGGGCGTTCGTTGCGGTCATGAACTCTGACGCTCAAAGCGAATCGGAAGTATAAAAATGCGCCCGACGCCGATTCTACGCAAGCAAAGAACACGCTGCGGCAAGAGCTATGAACGGTTTTTCTGTTGAAGTGACATTTGCGCGGCGGCTCGGCTGCGCAAAGAATTGGCGGCAAGGCCCACCTTGCCGCATATCGTCACCTGCCCAGGAGCAGCGTCACGGATCAGCGCCCGTCCGGCGTGTCGAGGCCGAAGAAGCGATTCTTGGTCTGGTCGTAGTGCAAGCCGGGCTGATAGGCGACGACGCCCAGGCCGAGGTCTTCCGCCGACAACCGACCGATCGCGCCGAAGACC
>Ga0182030_10020529_pt1 | contig 12454 bp, 16 predicted proteins | sample 812S3MmetaG_FD_121299 | JGI IMG/M metagenome (GOLD analysis project Ga0182030, IMG submission 121299) | Permafrost microbial communities from Stordalen Mire, Sweden - 812S3M metaG (Illumina Assembly) | ecosystem: Environmental > Terrestrial > Soil > Wetlands > Permafrost | place: Sweden... | reverse complement strand
GGCCGAGGAGGGCCCGACGCATCGGGACGAAGGGGGGCTCGAGGGCGTGCACGGTGAAGCTCGCCGCGGCACGGACGACCCCGGCCGCGTCGACGGCGACGAGGTTGGCGGGATCGCGCAGCGACGCGCTGGTGTGGGTGGCGAGATGGGCGGCGATGGCGCCGACGAGGGTGGCGTCGATGGCGCGGGGCCGGTCGAAGCGCGTGTCGCCGGCGTCACGGCGGCGCGCGGCGAGGGTGGACTCGAGGCGGGCCATGGCGAGGGCGTCCTGGGGCACGGCCACGCGTGCACGCCCGGGCCCGACGGAGGCCCCTGACGCGGCCTCGACGCGCGCGCACCACGCGACGGGCGTGTATCCCACGCGGGCGTAGAAGGCGTGCGCAGGGTTGGGCTCGAGCACCTCGGCGGCGAGGATGCACGGCGCGTCGCGCGAGAGCGACCGCGCCGCGCCGCCGAGCGCCTCGAGGAGCGCACGCCCCGCGCCGAGCCCGCGGACGCGCTCGTTCACGATGAGCGAGCGCACCTCGCAGGTGTACGGGGACTCGACGCCCTGGCGATCGAACCACCCCTCGACCTGACCGCACGGCGTCCCGTCGAGATCGGACACGAGGTGGACGTGTCGGCCCAGGATGGGGTGCCCTCCGCGGACGCGCACGTCGTCGTCGAGGCGATGCGCGAGCTGCGCATAGACGCGCGGATCCCGCGAGCCGGGGTAGCCGCCCCAGGCCTCGTGCGCGTCCCACAGCTCACGCCACAGCGCAGCGACCGCCGCGCCCTCGCCCGGGAAGGCGGCACGCACGACGACCTGCGCGGGCCTCGTCAGAGCGGCCATCGCTCGCCCGCCCCCTCCGGCAGATCGAGGTGCACTTGCTCCAGCACGAGGCCGTGCGCGGGCGCGGTGATGCCGGCCACCCGACGCTCGCGGGTCTCGAGGGCACGCGCCACGGCTCCAGGCCGGAGCCTGCCGCGACCCGCGTCGACCATCGTCCCCACCAGGATGCGCACCATGTTGTAGAGGAACGCGTCTCCCTCGACCACGACCGAGAGAATGCGCGGATCGGGGCCCTGCTCCACGGCGACGCGCGTCAGCGTCCGCACCGTGGTGGCGCGCTCGTCGCCTGCGGACCGGAACGCGGCGAAGTCATGGGTGCCGACGGCCGCCTCGCCCTCGCGCGCCATCGCGACCGGGTCGACCTCGGACACACGCCACGCGCGTGTTCGCCAGCGTGGATCGCGGACCGGGTCGGCCATCACCCGGTAACGATAGCGCTTGCCGCGGGAGGCGAAACGCGGAGAGAACCCCGTCGGGATGGCGCGGGCCGCGCGCACGGCGACGTCCTCCGGGAGGTGCTGATTGAGGCCCAGCGTCCAGCCGCGCGCCGGGATATCGCGCTCCGCGTCGAACGCGACGAGCTGGCCCTCGGCATGGACGCCCGCGTCGGTGCGGCTCGTCCCCCGGAGGCGGCTCGCGGTCGGGTCGAGGGCGAGCACGGCGCCCCGGAGCGTGTCCTCGACCGTGCGCACGCCGGACTGCGCGGCCCAGCCGTGGAACTCGGTCCCGTCGTAGGCGACCTCGAGGAGCACGCCGTACGTCACGGCGTCACTCGTGGAGCTCACGTCAGTCGCCGCTCGAAGCCTCGGTCGCCCCGTCGCCGCCTTCGGAGCTGGCCTCGGTCCCGGTGTCGACGCCGGAGCCGGTATCCGGTGCCGCTTCGGGGCCGCTCGAATCGGCGCCCGAGCCCGAGTCGGACTCGCCGGCCTCCGTGTTGTCGTCCATGGAGGCCGTGAGCGGCGGAGCCGCGGCGCAGACGAGCTGCGAGCAGATGCCCGAGAGGCAATCGACGGACTTGAGGCACGCGTCGCCGAGAGAGCGCTGGGTCTCGGCGCAGGCGTAGGCGAGGCTCAGCGCCGCGATCCCCGCCACGACGAACGCAAGGACGCGCGCCCGGACGCGCGCGGTCGGGACCGTCGTCTGGGTCATGGATTCGAACGTATCACTGGCAGCGCGGAGGGGCCGAGAAAGTCACTCGGTCGACCCATCCTCGCCGTCACCCGAGGCGCCGGTGTCGGACGGGGAGCCTGCGTCGTCCGAGGGGGGCACGATGAGGCACGAGCCCGCGTCGTCGCAGATGGGGGTCGTCCCGTTCGAACAGCCGGCGCTGCTGACGCCTGCGGCGGCGAGCACGAGGAGGACGACGATCGGCGCCTTTCGCAGAAGCATCGAACCCAGGCTAGCCGACCTTCCGCGCCCCCGTCACTGTCCCATGGGCACGAAAGACAACGGCACGGTCGCATCGACGCACCCGCCGCGCGGCGCGGGATAGCTCGCACTCCGGAAGATGTTCGCCGCGCAGTTGGCGACGCTGGGCGACCCCATGTCGTTGCCCGCCACGGCCGCCGAGCACACGTTCCCGCTCGGCCCGATCCTCACGGCGATCGTGACGTGGCCGCGGAGCGAGGAGTCGCTGGAGAGGGCGCTGTTGTAGCAACGCCTGGCCTGGTTGCCGCGCGCCTGCAGCGCCCCCTGCAGCTCCGGCGTGGCGTTCTTCATCGAGCACGTGCCCTCGCACCCTCCGGGTACGGCGACGACCCTGCCGCCTCCGCCCGTGGGGCCGGCCTCGGGCTTCTCGACCACCGGCGGGGGCGGCGGGATGTCGTCGAGCTTCGGGTTGGGCGGCGGCGCCAGCGACGCGACGGTGCTGGGGACCGTCGGCACGGGCGCCGGGGTCTCGTCGCGGTTGGTGAGGCTTCGCCACGCGAAGATGCCCCCCACTCCGAGGAGCAGGACGACGGCGACGAGGGCGTACTTGGTGTTGCCACCGGACTGGGGAACTCCGGCGGGGGGGTGGCTGAGATTGGGGCTCATTCGGTAGGAAGGGCCTCGTCCGGAGGGTCGGGCGGCGCGAGTATAGCGGGTTTGTAGAAGGTGAGCGCCGTGTCGCCGTAGCGTCGCGCCTGCTGGTTGGAGAGTCCCTCGACGTCGGGAGGGGGGGTGCGCGAGGAGTGCTCGAGGATGACGAGCGCGTCCTCGGCGAGCAGCGATGACCGCGCCATGTCGGCCAGGACGCGGAGGGCCTCGCCGGTATCGACCAGGGCCCAGGGGGGGTCGGCGAGGACGACGTCGAACGGGGCCTCCCCCTCGAGTCGCCGCACGGCGTCGCGCACGTCGGCGGCGAGGATCCGCGCCCGGTCTTCCAGGCCGAGCGAGGCCACGTTGCCCCTGGCTGCCGCCAGGGCTTCGCGGGACGATTCGACCAGGATGGCCCGCGCGGCACCTCGCGAGAGGGCCTCCAGGGCCAGCGCGCCCGTGCCGGCGTAGAGGTCGAGCACGCGCGCGCCCCGGACCACGCCGGCCGATTCCAGGATGCCGAAGAGCGCTTCGCGTACGCGGTCGGAGGTGGGCCGGGTCGCCTGCCCTTTGGGCGCTCGAATCGCCCGCGATCGAAGGGTGCCGCCCGTGATGCGCATGCTGGTAGTGGTAGCGTAAGCCCGGACCCTGTTACGTTCGAAGGGATGACTCGAGCGACCCGGTTCGCTTTCGCGCTCCTCGCAGTGGCAGCGCTCGGCCCGGCGGCCCGCCCCGCGCACGCCGAGCCGCCCAACGCGAAGGCGACTCCCGTCTACGTGCTGTCCATCTGGACCGACGATTCGGACGACCAGGCGGACGCGCTGACGCAGGCGCTCCGCTCGCGGGTGCGCCAGGCCCAGGGCTGGTCGCTGCTCGAGACGCCGCAGTCCTTCGAGACGCTCGCCATCGCCCTCAAGTGCCCCGCCAAACCCGATGCGCCTTGCCTTCAGCGCATCGCCGACCAGCTCCATGCCGACCACTACATCTGGGGGCTGATGGGCAAGAAGAAGGCGGCCGGCGAGGTGACGGCCGACATGCACCTGTGGTCGCGCGGCAAGCCGGAAGGCGACGCCACGGAGAGCTACAGCGAGAACCTGAAGGACGCGAGCGACGAGTCTCTCCGTCAGATCGCGACGCGGCTCTTCGGCCGGGTCACGGGCGGCGTCGCAGGCGGAACGCTCGTGGTGCACGCCGGGAGCGGCGGCGGCTCGGTGACGGTGGACGGCGTGGACAAGGGGGCGCTCGAAGGCGGCGTCGCGCGGATCGACGTCGGGGGAGGCTCGCACAGCGTCGGCGTCCGGGTGCCCGGGTTCGACTCGTCGGTGCAGCCGGCGAGCGTGGCGCTGGGCGCGGAGCAAGAGCTCACGTTCGCGCTCACGCCGGCCGTCACAGCGGGCCCGGACACGTCGACGCACTCCTCCTTCCCGCTGCGGAAGGTCGCCACGTACACGACGCTCGTGGCCGGCGCGGGGCTGCTCATCGCGGGCGGCGTCGAGGGTCTCGCGTGGCTCAGCGACAGCAACGCCAGCAAGTCGGACAGAAAGAACGTCCCCCCCTCGGTGACCGACGTCTGCAAGACGGGCCTCAACGCCTCGGCGGTCGACGCCTGCCAGAAGAGCAAGGACGCCGTCAGTGTGTCCACGCTGGGCTGGGTCTTCGCGGGCGTCGGCGCGGCCCTCGTGGGGACGGGCTTCGTGCTGATGCTCGGCGATCACGGCTCCAGCGACTCCCCGCGCGACGCGACGACGCCGCCGAGCGGCAAAGCCAAGGTCGACTTGGTGCCGCTCGTGGGCACGCGCGGCGGCGGGCTCGATCTGCGCGTGACGTTCTAGCTTCGGCGAAGAACGCGGCCGGCTACGCGAGGACGTCGCGGAGGGCGTAGCGGCCCGCGGGGCGACCGGTGATCCACTGTGCCGCACGCAAGGCCCCGTGCGCGAACACGTCGCGGCTCGTCGCGCGATGGACGAGCTCCAGCCTCTCGCCGCCTCCGAGGAGGTGCACGGCGTGATCGCCCACGACGTCCCCGCCTCGCAGCGCGTGCATCCCGATCTCGGCCGCCTGGCGCGCGCCCGGCTTGCCCTCGCGTCCGTGCACCAGGCGCGGCGCGCCGGCTCGAGCGCGCGCCAGCGTCTCCGCGAGGCGGAGGGCCGTGCCGCTCGGGGCGTCCACCTTGGCGCGATGATGCGTCTCCACGATCTCCGCGTCCCAGTCGGCGAGGGCCGACGCCGCGCGGGCCACGAGCTCCGTCAGCACGTGGACGCCGAGGCTCATGTTCGGCTCCCAGAGCACGGGCACACGCGACGCGGCCCGGTCGAGCGCCTCGCGCGCGTCCTCGCCGAGGCCCGTCGTCCCCGACACGAGCGCGCTCCCGGCCGCCGCCGCGATGGGCGCGAGGGCCAGCGTGGCGCCGGGCGCCGAGAAGTCCACCACCACGTCGGCCCGCGCATGCTCGATGACCGCCAGACCGTCGACGACGCACGTCCCGAACGCCCCCACCCCCGCCAGCTCGCCCACGTCGCGCCCGATGTCCGTCGAGCCCACCGCGCACACGATCTCCACGCCCTCGGCATGTGCCAGCCGCACCACCGCGCGCCCCATCCGTCCGCTCGCCCCGACGACGGCGAGGCGCACCTAGCGCCCGCCCGCCGCGTAGGCCTCGAGCACCGCCGCGATCACCTTCCGCGTCCCCTCCGTGCACGCGGCCATCGGCCCGCGAACGACGTCGCGCATCACGCCGCGCAGCGCGAGGGCGGCCTTCACCGGCGCGGGGTTCGCCTCGAGGAAGAGCGCCTCGTAGAGGGGAAGCAGCGCCAGGTGCGCCTTCCTCGCCTCGGCGGCGGGACCCTCCAGCGCGAGACGCGTCGCGCGCGACACCTCGGCGGGGAGCACGTTGGACGCCACGCTGATGACACCGCGCGCACCGACCGCGCACATGGGCAGCGTCAGCGCGTCGTCGCCGCTCAGCACCGTCATCCGCGGGCCCATCATCTGGGCGATCTTCTGCGCGCGGAGCACGTTGCCCGTCGCCTCCTTCGTCGCGACCACGTTGGGGGCCGCCTCGGCGATGCGCGCGAGCGTCTCGGGCATGAGGTCGGCGCCCGTCCGTGCCGGGACGTTGTAGACGACGACCGGGACCCGCACGCTCTTCGCGATCGCGACGAAGTGCGCGTAGAGCCCGTCCTGCGTCGGCCGGTTGTAGTACGGTACGACGACCATCACGGCGTCGACCCCCGCGCGCTCGGCGTGCTGCGACGACGCCACGGCTTCGTGCGTCGAGTTCGAGCCCGTCCCCGCGATGACCTGCGCCCGCCCCTTCGCGCGCTTCACCGTCCGCTCGATGACGGCCGCGTGCTCCTCGCGCGTCAACGTGGGGCTCTCGCCCGTCGTGCCGCACGGGACGATGCCGGTGATGCCCCCGGCGATCTGCGCCTCGAGGAGCGCGTCGAGCGCGTCCCAGTCGACGGGCTGCCCGGCCTCGTCGCGGAACGGGGTGACGATCGCCGTGTAGGTGCCTTCGATCACCATGGGCCGAACCTAGCTTCCCTGGACGGCGCGGTCACGTTTCGAAGGGCGCGCGAAGCTCGTCGCCGTGCATGCCCGCGAGAAAGTTGTCCCTGCGGCGCACGTCGGCGAGCCACCTCGCGTCCTCGCCCTCGATGCGCCCCGTCTCGACGAGGTGCCCGAGGTGCCGCAGGCGGTGCACGTGCGACCGGATGCGCGCGTCCGCGTACCGCGTCGCCGTGCCGGTCTTCAGGATGAACGGCCAGTCGCTCGACTGCAGCAGCAGGAGCTCGCGGATCACCTGATCGAGCGCCTCGCCGCGTAGCCCGTCGGCCCCGCGGTGCTCGTCGACGAGCCGCTTCGCGTACCTCGTCGCGTGGTGCACGTGCCGCCAGGTCGGCGCCGCCTCGGGACCGACCCACACCTCGCCGTAGCCGCCCGCTCCCCAGGAGCTCGCGCTCGGCGTGGCCTCGGCGCAGACCGGGTGACGCACGAGGTACTCCCGCAGCGTGATCGCTTCCACCTCCCCGCCCGCCTCGTGCATCCGGCGGAAGACCGCCTCGAGGAACATGGGCCCCTCGAACCACCAGTGGCCGTAGAGCTCCGCGTCGTACGGGGCCACGACGATGGGCGGGATGGGCATCGTGCTCGCGAGGTGCTTCACCTGCGCCGCGCGGTTGAAGACGAAGTTCGCCGCGTGCTCCTTCGCCTTCTCGGCCGCGATGCCGGGCTGGTACGGCTGCTTCTCGACGTCCTTGCCCGTGATGCGAAAGTACTTCAGCCCCGTCATCAGCCGCGAGCCGTCGCCGGCGACCTCTCCGTTCAGCTCGGACACGGGCAGGTCGAACCCGATGTCCCGGTAGAAGTCGCGATAGAAGGCATCCCCCGGGTAGCCCTCGTCGCGCGACCACACCTGCTTGCTCGACTCGGCGTCGCGCCCGAAGAAGGCGACGCCGCTGGGGCTCGCGATCGGCGCGTGGACGCCGAACGGCGGTCTCGGTCGCGCGTTGCCGACGCCGTGGGTGTCGACGATCGTGAACCTTATTCCCGCGCGGGCGATCTCGTCGTCGAAGCTCGGGTGGTAGGCGCACTCGGCGAGCCACGCGCCCGTCGGCCGGCGCCCGACGAGCCGCTCGAAGCCGCGCACGCCGAGCTCGAGCTGTGGGCGGATGCCCTCGCGCGCCGGAAGCATGCCCGGCAGGTAGCAGTGGGTCGCCGAGCACGTGAGAAGCTCGAGCCTCCCCGCGTCCCAGTGCTTCACGAGGCCGGCGACGACGTCCCCCTCGTGCCGGTCCCACACCGCCCGCATCCGCGCGAGGTGCTCCTTGTAGAACGTGGCGACCGGCGCGAGCTTCGCGTCGCCCCAGAGCCGCTTCTGCTCCTTCGCCGCCAGCGTCTCCAGGCGCCCGAGGTGCTCGTGGAACCTCTGCCGCAGGAGCTCGTCCTTCATCATGGCGGCGAGGGGCGGCGTCACGCTCATCGTCAGCGCAAACGGGACGCCGTCCTCGGCCAGGTGGTCGAACGCCTCGAGCAGCGGCAGGTAGCACTCGATGAACGCCTCGTAGAGCCACCGCTCCTCGAGGTGCCGGGCATGCTCCGGATGCCGGATGAACGGCAGATGCGCGTGGAGAACGAGGCCTAGATAGCCGTGGGCCATGGGTGAAGGCCCGGGGTATCACGGCCCCGGCGAGAGGTGCTTTACAAACGGCTTTCCGCCCGTATACTCCCGCGCCCCACCAAACCCCGCCGTTACCGCAAGGTACGGCTGCCGAAGAGGGATCCTCATGTACGCGGTGTTCAAGACGGGCGGAAAGCAGTACCGGGTCGCCGCCGGTGATCAGGTCCGGGTGGAGAAGCTCCCCGGAAGCGCAGGCGACACGGTGACGTTCGACCAGGTCCTCATGGTCGGCGGCGACGCGCTGAAGCTCGGCACCCCGCTCGTCGGCGGCGCCAAGGTCGAGGCGAAGATCGTCACCCAGGGCCTCGGCAAGAAGCTCATCGTCTTCAAGTTCCGCCGCCGCAAGAACTACCGGCGCAAGAACGGGCACCGACAGCCCTTCACGGCGCTCCAGATCGTCAACATCGTCGCCTGACGGGAAGAAGCAGCCATGGCTCACAAGAAAGGTGCAGGCAGCACGCGCAACGGCCGGAGCTCCAACTCCCAGCGGCGCGGCACGAAGGTCTTCGGCGGCGAGAAGGTCAGCGCGGGGAGCATCCTCGTGCGCCAGGTCGGCTCGTCGATCCACGCCGGTCACAACGTCGGCGTCGGCTCCGATTACTCGCTCTTCGCCCTGGTCGACGGGGTGGTCAAGTACGAGTGGCGGTCGCGCACGCAGCGCAAGGTCTCGGTCTATCCCGCGGCCGCGAACTGACGGGCGTTGCCCGCCAGGCTCCTCGCCGTCGATCTCGACGGCACGTTGCTCGATCCGACGGGGACTCCGCACGCGCACGACGTGAAGGCCATCCACGCGGCCCTCGCCGCAGGGATCGCCGTGAGCATCGTCACGGGACGCCTCTACTCGGGCACCCGCGGGACGGTGGAGGTCCTGGGCCTCCGCGGCGCCGTTGCCTGCGCGGACGGAAGCCACCTCGTGCGCGCCAGCGACCACACGACGCTGGTCCACATTGGCGTGCGAGACCCCCAGGCCGAGACCCTGCGGAGCGCCTTCGAGCGCGCCGGGGTGGCCACCTTCGTCTTCGCGAGGGACGCCATCGGGCACGATCTCGCGGGCGTGCCGTTCGTGGACTACGTGGCGACGTGGTCGAGCGACGTGCGCGTCGTGGAGAACGTGTTCCTCCACGAGCTATGGGCGGCCGACGAGGGCGTGACGGCCGTCGTGGCGGTGGGATCCCGGGAGTCGGTCACGAGCGTCGTCGCCGAGCTGGAGCGTGAGCTCCCGGGCGCGGTGATCGCGGCGGCCTTCCCGATGCGTCGCGGCAGCCACGTCGGGCTGTGGGCGATGATCGTGCGCTCGTCCATCGGCACGAAGGGCACGGCGCTCCGGTGGATCGCCGAGCACGAGGGGATCGCGCTGGCGGACACCGTGTGCGTCGGCGACTGGATCAACGACGTGCCGATGTTCGACGTCGCGGGCCGCTCGTTCGTGATGGGCCAGGCGCCGGCCGAGGTGAAGGCCCGGGCGACGGACATCCTGCGGATGACCTCGGAGCAGGGCGGGGGCGTGGCCCATGCGCTGAGGGAGGCGTTCGGGATCGAGGTCGCGTAGGGCCCGGGAGGGGCGGCACTTGCCGGGGTGGGGGTTCTGGGGCATCCTCCCTGAGTTGACTATGATTTTCAACTTCGGCCCGAGACCGGTGTAAGCGAGCATGCGCGGCCTCCTCGTCGTCGCTGTGCTCGGCCTCGCGGGCTGCACCCAGGCCGCCGCCCCCGACGGGACGCCCATCGCGTCGCTGCACTCGCATCAGTGCGGGCGATGCCACGTCGCCCCCGAGCCGAGGACGCGGACGCGCGCCCAGCTGGAAGAAGCGGCCCCGCGGCACAACCGCCGCGTGCACCTGTCGCACGACGACTGGCAGGCGATGATCGAGTACCTGGCCGCGCCGGCGAACTGACGGGCGTCGGAGATCCAGTTTCGGGTCGCGGAGATGATCCCGCGGGCGTCGGAGATGATCTCCAGGCTCCCGGAGATCATCTCCAGGACGCGCGAGATCATCTCTCGTGACCAGGAGATGATCCCGGACGACCTCCGGATCATCTCTCGGGGCCTCGGGATCATCTCCGACGGCCGCGAGATGATCTCTCGGGGCCTCGGGATCATCTCGAGGGCGCTCGGGATGATCTATTTCGCGTTCGGGATCATCTTTCGTCGACGCTCGACCCAAAAGAGCCGTTCTCGGGCCCTACCCCTATGAGGGCCCGGCCGAGACTGGGCCCCAGAAAGGAGACATCGACCATGACCAACGACACGAACAACAAGCCGACACGAATAGACCAGGACACGAAGGCGATGAACGGGGTGGACCTCCACCTCGCCAGCGCCGGGACCATGACGATCGGCGGGGAGCAGTTCACTCCGGCGACGCTCAAGGCAGTCTTCCAGGCCGACATCGACGCGACCCATGACTCGGACGCGGCGAAGACGACCCTGAAGCTGAAGGTCCAGACGGCCCAGACCGCACGAACGCGTGCGGCCGGGGTGCGAAAGAACCTGAAGGTCTTCCTCGTCGGGCAGAACGGCCCGGACGCGGTTCAGGTTCTCGAGGACTTCGGTTTCACGGTTCCCAAGGCCCCCGGGCCCAAGACCGTGGAAGCGAAGGCCGCAGGGCAGGCGAAGGCGCAAGCCACTCGCCTGAAGCAGAAGGCGGCCAAGGCGACGGCGGAGGCACCTGCTCCCCCGGCGACTCCGGCCGCGAAGTAGCAGAAAGGCCCGCGCCCGGCCTGGTAGCGTCGTTCCTCGTGAGCGGCACGCGCCAGGCCGGGCTACGGCTGCAGATCGTCCTCGCGCTGGCGGGGCTCATGCTCCTCGCGTTCGTGCCGCTGTTCTTCGCGGTGGCGAGCCTCGCGCAGGCGACCGTCGCGGGCGCACGCGAGCAGGGGGCGCGGGTCCTCGGGAGGGCCATCGCGGCGCACGTGGCAGATGCGCGCGCCACGCGAACCCCCGGAGCCGTGGCGCGGGCGCTCGAAGGGCACGCGGGGTGGGACGACGTCGACGCGATCTGCGTCTTCACGCGCGACGGGACGCGACTCTCGTGCGCCGGCTCTCCGGCCGACGCGGCCGCGATGAAGGCGCCGCCCGAGGGCAGCGCCGAGACGACGACGGTGGTGCATGGCGCGAGGGGACGCGCGCTCGAGGTGCTCTCGCCGGCGGCCGACGTGGCGGTGGTGACGCGCATGCGGCTCGACGACGCGGGTGCGGCGAGCGCGTCGCTGGTGCGCCTGGTCGCGCTCTACATGGTGACCTTCGCGCTCGCGCTCATCGTCTTCGCGTACTTCGCCCTGACGCGCCTCATCGTGCGCCCCATCGAGCACCTCGTGGACGCCGCGGACCGCGTGGCGAGCGGCGCGCGCACGCTCCGGGTCCCGAGGAGCGGCGCGCGGGAGCTCATCGAGCTGGGGACGAGCGTGCAGTCGATGACGGCGAAGCTCATCGCGGAGGAGGCGAAGCTGCTCCTGAAGATCGACGAGCTGACCGAGACGACGACGCGTCTCACGCAGGCGCAGGCGCAGCTCGTGCGGAGCGAGCGGATGGCGAGCGTCGGGAGGCTGGCGGCCGGCGTGGCGCACGAGATCGGCAACCCCATCGCGGCCCTCATGGGCATGGAAGATCTCCTCCTCGACGGCGATCTGCCGCCCGAGACGCAGCGCGACTTCATGCAGCGCATGCGCAAGGAGACGGACCGCATCCACACGATCCTGCGCGATCTGCTCGACTTCGCGCGCCCCGAGCAGGCCACCGACGCCGCCAGCGGGCCGCCGATCCCCGCCGACGTGCGGTCCGTCATCGGCGACGTCGTGGCGCTCGTGAAGCCGCAGAAGTCGTTCCGCGCCGCGCACGTCGAGGTCGACGTCGAGGGCGAGCCGCTCGTCGCCCTGCCGGGGCCGCGCCTCACGCAGGTGCTGCTGAACCTCGTGCTCAACGCCGGCGCCGCCGTCGCGACGACGCGGAAGGACGACGGCCGCGTGACGGTGCGCGTGCGCGCCGTGGGCGACCGCGTGCGCATCGAGGTGGAAGACGACGGACCGGGCGTCGCGTCGGGGGTGCGCGATCGCCTGTTCGAGCCGTTCGTGACGACCAAGGAGGTCGGCGAGGGCACGGGCCTGGGCCTCGCGGTGTGCCGGGGGCTCGTGGAATCGGCTGGCGGAGAGATCGCGCTCGACGCGACGTACACGGCAGGCGCGCGGTTCGTCGTGGTGCTGCCGTCCGTCGAGAAGTAAGCCCGTCTACTGCCCCTCCACCCACGGCCCGAGCGGCACGACATCGAGCCTCTCCGCGGCGAGGGCGTCGAGAATCAGCGGCAGGGCCTTCACCGCGGCGGGCTCGCGGTCTCCCTTCTCGGGGGCGTCGTGGAGAAGCACGATGGCGCCGTCGCGGAGGTCCCTCCGGACGCGTGACACGACATCCTCCGCGTTCGCCGACGCGACGC
>Ga0182030_10020528_pt1 | contig 12454 bp, 8 predicted proteins | sample 812S3MmetaG_FD_121299 | JGI IMG/M metagenome (GOLD analysis project Ga0182030, IMG submission 121299) | Permafrost microbial communities from Stordalen Mire, Sweden - 812S3M metaG (Illumina Assembly) | ecosystem: Environmental > Terrestrial > Soil > Wetlands > Permafrost | place: Sweden... | reverse complement strand
GGTCCTGCTCGGCTCGGTCGCCGCGACCCGGCCGGATCCCTGGTGGTTCGGCGGCGGCGCCGCCGTGGCCAGCATCGCCTGGTTCGCCGGCCTCGGCTTCGGGGCCCGGCTGCTTGCCCCGGTATTCCGCCAGCCCCGCGCCTGGCGGGCCTTGGATGTGTTCGTCGCGGTGGTCATGGCAGTGACCGCGGCGCGGGTGCTCGCCGGAGCGTAGCCGCGCGCTCCAGGGCCCGTGTGACGGCGGCTGCCCGGGTTACCTACCTCACCGAGCCGTAGCGTCGCCGGCGTCCAGCCGGGCCTGCCGGACCTGGCCGGCGGTGTCGCGGATCAGGGCGGCGTCGTCTGACGTGACCGTGACCAGGGTGGAGCCGGCGTCGCGGTACCGGCGGGCGACGGCACCCTGGGTGGCGTGCACGCCGACGGGCTTGCCCGCGGCGGCGCAGGCGGCCCAGACGCGCGTCAGCGCCGGCTTCAGCACCGGGTCGTCCGGGTCGGGCGCGCAGCCCAGGGCGAGGGACAGGTCCCGGGGACCGACGTAGATCCCGTCGACGCCGTCGACGGCCAGGGTGGCGTCCAGCTCGGCGAGAGCGGCGGCCGACTCGACCATGACGATGCAGAACGGTGCCTCGCCAGTCAGCGCGCCGCCCGCGGAGCGGTACCCGGCGGGCGGGTAGCGGACCGCCCCGGCCACCGTGGCGGCCTGGGCGGCCGAGTCTACGTTCGGCACGATGACGCCCTCGCAGCCCAGGTCCAAGGCCCGCCCGATATCGGCCGGGTGCGCGTGCCGGACCCGGGCCACGGGAGCCGCTCCGGCCAGACGGATGGCGCTGGTCACGCCGGGCAGGTCAGACTCGGTGGCCCCGCCGTGCTGGAGGTCGATGACCACGTAGTCCAGGCCGGCGGCGGCCAGCAGCCGGACGCTCAGCGGGGAGGGGATCACCGACCAGGCGCCGTAGAGGGTTTCGCGCGCGACGAGCTGGGTGCGGAAGATGGGCATGAGGCCAGCGAACCACACCCGCCCAGCGCGGGTTGGGCTCGTAGATAGAGAAATATGCCGGACATCCGTACAGGAGAAGGTCTATCGTACTGCTGGGGGAGAGCGGAGAACGGGCGGCCGCGGCGCGGCTCGACCCCCCGCATCATGCCTGCCGTCCTGGCTCAGGGTCTTGGCGTACCGCCTGCGCTCACCCCGTGCAGCGATCTGTTCGCCGAGCGACCGAGGAGCAGCGATCCAACCGACTTTCGCCCTGGGTGGGCGTGTTCTTACCGTCGCGACGGCGCGGTGCGGCGGTAGATGACGCAGATCGCGCCGGATCACCGTGCGGGCATATCCGCAGAGGCGAGCGCATTGTGCGATGAGATCGACGCCGAACCGGGTGCCGGGCTGCTGATCGACATCATCGGTCCTGGTGGCTGCGGTAAAACGCCACTGATCGAGGCGGCAGCCCGGCATTACGTCAAGGTCGGCGTGCCGGTCATCAGGGACTGCCAGGCGAGCGGGGACCTTAGCGGGGCGTCAGTGCTGATCGACGACGCGCACCTGCTGGATGAGGCCGACCTCGACCGGCTACGGCAGCTCGCCCGCTGCCCCGGTCAGCGACTGCTGGTGGCGCACCGCCGATGGCCCGCGAGCCCGCCGCTTACTGCGCTCGGCTCGGTCCTCACCGCGCATCGTCCGCCGATCGTGCTCGGCCATTTAGACCGGGCGGCCCTCGCTGACCGGGCCTGCGAACTACTGGGCGCTCCGTACCCGGAGCCACTTACCCGGCTTTTGTTCGAACAAACCGCCGGTCTGCCCGTTCTGCTCGAACAGCTGATTGTCGGCCTGAGGGACAGCGGTCAGCTCAGCACGGAGGTCCTCAGCCATCTTGCGCCGCGTGTCAGACTCGACGTTCCCGCCGGTGTTCAGGAGCAATTGGGGTATGTCATCGAGGCGTTGCCTGCAGAGGTGCGGCACGTGCTTTTCGCCGCGACGCTAGGTGCGGGCGGCGACACCGAGAAACTCACTCAGCTGCTGGAGACCGACGGGCCAACTATCAATGCGGCCCTGCGGGCGGCTCAGGCCACCGGGCTCATGACCGATGACGGCGCGGTCGTGCCGCTGGTCGGGCGGTTGCTGCTGCGGCTGGCTCCGGCGGTACACACGAACCGCGTCTGCGAGATGCTGGCCGGCCTGCAGCTACGACGCGGTGGCTCCATGCTGCCGGTGGGCCAGGCCCTGATGACGGCCGGCGCTCAAGGCCCCCAAGTGGCCACTGCCTTGCTGGCTGCGGGCAACGAGGCGCTCGGCTCGGCGCCCGAGCTGGCTGACAAGCTTTTCACCGCGGCCAGTGCGGCCGGAACGCAGGCCCCTTCCCTGCTCGTCTGCCGGGCCGACGCCGCCGCGCGCAGCGGCAGGCTCGACGAAGCGCTCCGGCTAGCGGACAAGGCGCTGAGCAACGAGCATGCCGCCGGACGAGCCCGCGCGCTGGGCATCACCGCTGCCGTCCTCGCCCATCGCGGGCTGCTGTCCCGTGCGGCCGAACTGTACCGGGTGGCCGGGGCGGCGGGCGGGGCCCATTACCCGATGATCGCCGTTCCGGTGCTGGCCGGTATCGGCGCTGTCGGCGAGGCCCGGCAGGTGCTGGCCGCCGGCCGGCAGGTCGAGAGGGCACCGACCCTGCTCGGCGGCGTGGAGTCGCTGATGGCCCACGGCATCGAAGAGACGATAAGCGGCTCGCCTGTTACGGCGCTTTCCCAGCTCACCCGCGCCGCGACCTTGCTGGAGTCGGCGGGCAGCACGCCGCTGCTGCCCGACACCCCCGCGGCGCTGGCCGCACTGGTGGCCATGCATGCCGGGGAGTTCGGCGCGGCCCACTCGGTGCTGCGGCGCGCCATATCGACTGGGCTGGGCGGCAAAGCAGCCGCGGCGCGGCACACCCTTCTGCTGGCCTTCCTCGCTACCATGCGCGGGCACACCAGGGACGCGCATGCGCTGCTGGGCTCGGCGGGCGTGGGCCGGCTGCCGCTGGAACCCCGCGACGAGCTGTTCGCCGCGGCGGCGATCATGGCGCTGGCCCGGCGTGAAGGCGATCTGGCCGCGCTGCGGCGCGGCTGGTTGCGGGCACGCGAGGCGTTGCTCCGCCACCCGGTCGATCTGTATGTGCTGTTGCCGCTTGGCGAGCTGGCGGTCGCCGCGGCCCGGCTGTGCGAGCAGTGGTGGATTGAGCCGCACCTGCACCAGGCGGAGGTGCTGCTGGCCGGACTCGGCCAGCCCGTCCTGTGGCGGGTACCGCTGCACTGGTATGGCGCGCACGCCGCGATAGCCGGCGAATCACCGGAGGAGGCCAGGCGGCACGTGTCCGTGCTGGCCGAACTGGCGGCGGCCGGCCCGTACGCCGCTATGCTCGCCGGGGCCGCCGCGTGCTGGATGCGGGTGCTGGCCGGCACGGCGGACGTGGACGCCATCGTCGCAATCGCGCGCCAGCTTGACGCGGCGGGCTTCGGCGCGGAGGGCGCCCGGCTGGCGGGACAGGCTGCGATCCGCGCCACCGACCGCAAGGCGATGACGACCTTGCTGGAATGCGCCCGCCTGGTGCGACCGGACGGCTCCGCGCAAGCCGGCCACCCGGCACCGGTAGCGGCACAGGAACCGGCCGACCTGGGCGGGGATCCGCCCCGGCAGGCTGAGGTTTCCCCGCGGCCTGGCGGAAGCCCGCGGCCGACAGGGAGCCAGCACACCGGCGTCTCGCCCGCCGTCACGCTGAGCACCAGGGAACAGGAGATCGCGCGGCGGGTGCTGACCGGCCTGACCTACAAGGAGATCGGCGCCCAGCTATTCATCTCCGCCAAGACTGTGGAACACCATGTGGCCCGGATTCGCCGGCGGCTTGGCGCGACCAGCCGTCGCGAGCTGTTCGGGCACCTGCAGGTCATGCTAACCCCGGAGAATGGACTGGACTAACGGCGCGCTGCGCTCACCGGCCGGGCAGCGCGTGCAGGATCCCCTCACAGCTGCGCACCACTGTCCGGGCCGCGTCGGCGAAAGCACGCGGGAAGACCGGATTCTCGCTGAGCCGCCGCCATCGCTCCAGTGCCTCCAGCGCCACCGCGCGAAGTGTCCCGGGATCGGTATCGTCGACAAGCCCAAGCCGCCGGCCCGGGGCCGTCCCGCTCGCGCCGAGCAGTCGCACCGCTTCCGCGCGGTGGGCGTCGGGGAACGTCACCGCCGACGAGCGGATCGCGGCCAGCAGCCGCATCTCGGCGAACTCGTGACTGCCGGCCAGGATCCGCTCGACCTCGGCGAGCAGGCTGCGGCCCTGCGGTGAGGGCTCGCGCCTGAGCACGAAATCGACGGTGAGCAGCGCTGACCGCGCCTTGAGCAGGTCGCGGCGTTCCGTGAACCGGCTGGCCAGCGAACTGCGCAACTCGTCGAGACCGCTGCGCCGCACCAGTTCGGCGGCGAGCAAGTCCGGGCTGTTACTGCCCTGTCGGACCAGCGTGGTGGCCAGCCGCACCCCGAACAGGCCGAAGCGGTCAAGCAGGGCGCGCCTGCTGCCGGGTGGGAGCAGGGCGTCCTCGCGCGGGCCCGAACGCGCGAAGCGGCCGACGGACAGCAGCATGGCCTCCGTGTCATCGCGGGGGGCGCCGGCCAGCGTCGAGAAGGCCTGGAACTCGTCCTGCCGCAGCGAGCGGCCGGCCTGTGCGAGCAGTCCGGCCACCGCCACGACGTCCTGGCACAGGCCGGCCAGCCGGGGATCGGATCGGTACCGGGCGGCGATACGCCGGGCCGACATCAGCGCGTCCAGCCTCCCGCCGCCGATCTCGTCTGCCCGCGAAAGCACCGCGATCGCGTTCAGCCCGCTGCCGCTGGCCGCGCCGTATTCGCTGAACGCCTCGAGGAATTCGAAGTCCGTGGCATGCAGATGCCGCATCAGGTAGACGACCGCGTCGGCGGCAGTCGGCTCGTCCTCCAGCAGGAAGGCCGCCGACCGCTCCGAGTTCTCGGTCGTGAGCGACCCGATCCCGGGGGTGTCGATCAGCGTGGTGGCCTTCAGCTGCCGCGACGGCCAGTCCACTACGAGCCGGTCGACGTCGGCGGCCGGGGTGGCGCCCAGGTCGATGATCAGCCTTCCGTCGCGCCGGCTGGCCGGCAGCTGCCGCGGCGCGCCCAGCTTCGGGTACAGCGTCAGCCCCGGCACGTTCGCGTACTGGTACCAGGTGACCAGCGTGGTGCACTCCGCCGTGTCCGTCGCGGCGACCATCTCGCCGACCATGGCGTTGAGCAACGTCGACTTTCCCGCCTTGACCTTGCCCGCGATGGCGACCTGCAGCGGGGCGTCGATGCGGTCCAGTTCCCCGCGCAGCCAGCGCTGGGTCTCGGGCGAACCCCGGTACGCCTCGATGGTGCGCTGCAGCAGCCGGCGGGCGATCGACGAGAGGTCCGACGCGCTGGTCACGGTACCCAGAGGCCCGACCTATTCAGCCGCAAGCGCCAGCGCCTTCCCTTCGTGTTCGAGCGCGGCGATCCGCTCGAGTTCCGCGTGCAGGTCGGCGATACGCTGCTGCCGCCCCGCCTCACCGGCCTGCAGGGCTCGTTCCGCCGCGATCAGCGACTCCTGCGCCGAGCGGACCAGCTCATCGCTGCGGGCCATGAAGTGATCCCGCAGATCACGTTGCATGTAGCGGAGCATGTCCCGTGATTCCTTGCCCACCTGGAACGAAACGTCATCCACGTAGCGGCGCACTGTGTTCTTGGCCTCCATCCGGCGCCGGTCGAGTAGACGCCGACTCTCGTCGCGGACCATTTTACCGCCCATGAGCAGCCCGGCAGCGGCCGAAAACGGATTCAGCAAGCTCAGGCCCATGAACGTGGAAGCCATCCCCGCCATCAGGGTGCCCATGTAACCACCGCGCAGCCCGACAAATGCCTGCTGGCCGACACCGAACTTCTCTCCGTCCGGCCGCTCTATCTCGGCGATCACCTCCGGCGCCGCGGCCCTGGCCGTGCGCAACTGGGGCAGCGCCTGGGCACCGTCCTCCTCGAAAAGGTCGGCCACCTGGGCGGCCAGCCAGCGCGCTCGCTCGGTGGCCCATAGGAAGTTCGCCGCCACGGCCGCGGCGGCCTGCTCCTCCAGCTGCGCGGCGAACTGGTCCCAGATCTTCTTGGGGTCGGCACCGTCCAGCGCCTTCTCCGCTTCCCGGACGATGACCCGCATCCGGTCCCGCAGGTCGTAGTCGACGTCGCCGTTGAGGTCGGCGATCCCGTCATTCAGTACCTGGGCCCAGCGCGAGCCGCGGTCCCTCAGGCTGTCGGCTCGTTGCCTGGCCTGCTCCAGCTCGGCGACCAGCTGGGCGGCTCGCTCCGGATCCTCGCAGGCGGCCAGCTCGGCGCGCAGACCGGAGGCCAGCTGGGCGGTGATCGTCACGACATCGTTGGCCGCGGCCCGATTGGCCATCCGCTCGGACTGTCCGAGCACGCGCTCGCGCAGGAATGTGACGAGGGCGGGGAAACCCGATTCAGCGTTGAGCGCGTTGTCCCGGGCCCGCGATGCGTGCAGCCGCAGCATCGAGGAGGCGGGCAGCAGCTCCGCGTCGATGTCGGCGGTTCGCAGGTGTCTGCGGTCTAGTTCGGCGATCCACTGCCACCGCGGGTACAGGTCGATCTTGGTGAGCACGCAGGCGACGTTCGGGCAGACCAGTGTTGCCTGACGCAGAAACTCAAGCTCGGGGCGGCTGTACTCGGCCGCTGCATCGGACACCAGCAGGATCGCGTCCGCGCTGGGCAGCATGGTCATTGTGGCGGAGCCCTGCACCGAGCCGAGACCACCGACGCCTGGCGTGTCCACCAGCTCCAGGCCGTCGGCGAGGATGTCCCGGGGAATCCCGGCCTCCGCGTACTTCAGGCCCGCGTGGTTGCCCGGATTGTCAGCTTCGGAGACGTGGCTGGCGAGCTGCTCGATCGGCACCTGATAACGTTCTTCTCGCTCATCGGCGTCGCCGCCGCCCAGGGCACTGCGGACCAGCGTCGCCGACGGATGGTGCGCGTACCGGACTACGGTCGGCACCGAGGTCGAGATGTCGTCGTCGATCGGGCAGATCGGGGCGTTGACCAGGGCGTTCACCAGCATGCTCTTGCCCTGCTTGAACTCGCCCACCACCAGGACGCGCACCCGCGGGTTGTGCAGGCGCTGCAGCGCCTGGCGGGCCCGCACCGCGAGATCGGGCCGCTGGTATGCGGTCGAGGCCCGCAGCGTGAGCTCGACGGTCTGAATGGCCGGGGACGCGGCTTCGGCCGCGGCGAGTTGCCCGCCGCTGGCGGCCGGCTGGATGCCCGTGGCGACGCCGTGCTCGCTCGCGGTGTCACTCGGCATTGTTGCCTCCTCACGCCCTTGGCCCACCCGGGTATCCCGGGTGGGCCAAAGAAAGGTAGTAACGGTGCTATGTCAGCTGCTCAGCACCCAAGTCCCAGAAGGACGACGTCGTGCCCGTCAAAGCCCGCGCAGTGGTCGACGGGCTGGTGCTCGCATTGGTCGTAGAACTTGACCTCGAGCTCTTGGTGACAGTGTTGGTCGTTCTCCCAGGCGTCGGGCGTGGGAGCACACGGAGCGGGGGCAGCCCAGCCGCCGGAGTGCCAGTGCTGGTCGTCGTGGTGGGAGTCCTTGCCCCAGCAAGACTGATCGGGGCCAGCCCCGCCGCCGAAATTCCAGTGCTGGTCGTCGTGGTGGTAGTCCTTGCCCCAGTCGTGGTGGTGGGAGTCCTTGCCCCAGCAAGACTGATCGGGGGCAGCCCCGCCGCCGAAATTCCAGTGCTGGTCGTAGTGACCGTGGTTCATGTCGCCGCCGCGCGTGGGGCAGGGTGCGTTCGGTGATGTTGGTGGCATCTTTGCTCTTCTCTCTTTCTGAAGGGAGCTGTCCGGCTGCGGACGCAGCTAGACAGATCAACACGTAAAGCGGCGTGCCGCTTCGTCGTGCCAGTTCTCAGGTGGCCGCGGTCCCGGTCGCCAGTTGATCCGGGCCGCCGCGGTCACCAACTCAGTGCAGGTCCAGATATATGTGAGGCTCCTGGTACATATGCGGCTCGTGGACGTCGTTAGTGCCGTGCTCGGTGTCTTGGCCGTAGTAGCTGTCCTGGCTGTAGTAGCTGTCGCCGAAGCTGCCGTGAGCGTCGTGCGTGTGACAGTCGTCCTGGCCCGCAGGGCTGGCGGCGCCGCCGGAGTCCAGGGGACGAAAGCCGGTGCTGTCGTGCGAGCCGACGGTGTCACCGGAGTAAGCGGCCGGGCTGCCGGTACCGCCCGCCGAGGTGGTGGCGGCCCCGGAGCCGAAGCGGTGCAGGCCGCCGCGGTCGTGGCTTGGGTGGCGGAAAGTGCTGCTGGGCGAGCTTCCGCCCGGGCCGGGAAGGGGGCCGCCCGCCACCACGTGGCTGTCATCCAAGGTCGGCGTCACGTCGCCGGTGGCCCAGATGTTCAGGTGCCCGGGGTCGTGGCCGCCGTGGTCGTCGTACCGGTACGTGCATGTGATGTGGTGCAGGTACTGGATGGCAGCGTGAATGCGACTGCCTCCCGCGACCGGCACGACCAACGGCGAGACGGCGTGGCTGCTGTTCAGATCGACGAAGCGGTTGTCCGTCACCAGCGGCAGTGTGTCGCGAATATCCGCAGCAGACACGTCAGTGAGGCCGTTGGCGGCCAGCACTTGCTCGGGACTCGCGCGGAACTCCGCCTGAGCCTGCGGATCTTTCAGCAGTCTCAGGATGAAGTCCAGCAACGAGGTCGCAGCGATCATCGTTGCTATTTCCTCGATATCGTCAGCTGAGCGAACGGACCGGATGTCCGGGCGCTTCGATAAATCTAGGGATCGATCGCGCCGCGGCAATCGGGGAACAACCCGCTATCTCTGGGGCACCTATAGGGGATCCGGGCGGTTCCCCTATAGGGGATTAGGGGATTTCTCCTCAGCCGCTCCGAATCCCCTAATCAGGAAAGGGGGTTTGCAAGGGGGTTGCCAGCGCCAACGCGATGGCCCGGATCCGCGTCTTGTTTTCAGGACGTTTCCGGAAGGTTCCCTGAATACATCCGTAAGGTGCTGGGGAGCGCCCGCTTGGGGAGGATGATGAGGATGGCGTACTGGCTGGGGATCGACCTCGGCACGACCTACACCGCCGCGGCGCTGTACCGGCCGGCCGTGGACGAGATGGAAACCGGCGTCGTTCCGCTGGGCTGCCGCTCGCCCGCCGTACCGTCGGTGCTGTTCCTGGCCGCAGACGGCTCGCTGGTGGTCGGCGAGGGCGCGGAACGCCGCGCGCTCACCGACCCTGACCGTGTGGTGCGGGAGTTCAAGCGCCGGATCGGTGATGAGATCCCGCTGCTGGTGGGCGGGGTGCAGTGGCAGGCTCATGAGCTTGCCGCGGTGCTCGTCCACTGGGTATGGCAGCGGGTCAACCAGCGGGAAGGTGAATTGCCCGAAGGCGTCACGCTGACCTGCCCGGCGAGCTGGGGACCACACAAGTTAAGCCTGTTCGCGCAGGCCGTCCAGGCCACCCGCATCGGTGAGATGACGCGACTGGGCCGCGTGCAACTGCTAAGCGAACCGCAGGCCGCCGCGATCGGCTGCGCCAGCCGGGAGCAGGTCGAGGTCGGCGCCCGTCTGGCCGTCTACGACCTGGGCGGGGGGACCTTCGACGCCGCTGTGGTCCGCAAGGACTCACCGACCGCATTTACGCTCCTTGGCCGGCCCGAAGGGATCGACGGGCTCGGTGGGGTCACCTTTGACGAGATGCTGTTCGAGCACGTATGCGCCGCCGCCGGGGTGCCGCTGACCCAGATCGACCCGAATGATCCGGACATCGTTTGCGAGGTCGCCCGGCTGCGCCGCAAGTGCACGGAGGCGAAGGAAGCCCTGTCGGTGGAAACCGACACCACCATCCCGGTAGCGCTCGGTGGGGTGCGGCAGCGGGTCCGGGTGACCCGGGCCGAGTTCGAGGAAATGATCCGGCCAGAACTGGACCGGACCATCAAGGCGCTGCACCGGGCGCTAGAGTCGGCAGCCGTCGACAGCGCGCAGCTTGATGCGATTCTGCTGGTCGGGGGCTCGTCCCGGATCCCGCTCGTCCCTCAGCTGATCTCGGCCGAGTTCGGCCAGGCACCGGCGACTGACACCGACCCCAAGACCACGGTCGCCGTAGGTGCCGCGCGCTTTCTCGCGCCAGCCCCTAGGCCCTCCGAAGACAGCATGGACACCGATTTCCGACACCCGACCGTACCGCCGGAACGGCCGCAGATGTCCTGGATGTTCTCCAGCGACGAAGACAGCACGGCCGAGCCGGTGCGGCACCGCTCTCGCAAGGCGGTCCTGGCCACGGCCCTGGTTCTGCTGCTCGCCGAGGGGGTGGCGATCGGGCTGGGTTCCCCTGAACTCGTCGGCGGGCTCCGTCACTTCGCGGCGGCACCTAGGACGACGCGGAGCGCGGGCAGCACGCCGGCTCCCGGCCTCACTGGCGCGAATCCGCACAGCACAGGCGCGTCCGGAACTGGCTCCGCGACCAGCAGTCACGAACCCTTGTTGACCGGCTTAGCACACGGCCAGGGCAGAAGTAAGGCCGCCAGCAGCCTGGCGGCAGCCCAGGAGCCAGCGAAGAGCACGCCGGCCACGTCCCCGGCGCGAAGCAGTCCGACAGCATCCGCCCTCTCGCCAACGCCCATCCCGCTACATAGCTCGCCCACCCCCATGCGCAGGCACAGGCCGACGTCGACGCCGGCACCACCCACACCGACGTCGGCACCGTCGACACCGACACCGGTACCGACACCATCGACACCGACACCGACACCGACACCGACACCGCCACCGGCACCGACGGCGAGCAACTCATCCGCAGCGTCATAAATCATCGGGTTTCGAGGCCGGCCGCCGGGTGGGGTGTCACAGCCACCACAAACCGATCGGCGGCCTTTAGCGATCGATCAGGGCCTCCCGGCGGAGCAGGGCGGCGAGATCCCCGGGCGCCGGACGGACGCCGGCCAGGCCGTGCGCGGCGAACCAGTGACCTATGTTCTCCGCGTCACGGGTGAGGAAGAAGGCGCCCCGAGGGTTCGCGATCACGTCGACCACCTGCGGCAGGTCGATCATGACCAGCCGCTCCTCGTGGACCAGCAGGTTGTACGCCGACAGGTCGCCGTGCGCCAGGCCGTCTCTGGCCAGCGCCACGAGCGCCTGCACCAGCTGGTTCCAGAGCCCGGCGAGCTGGGCGGGACCGGGCCTGGTCTCGGCCAGCCGCGGCGCGGCGATCCCGTCCGGCGAGCCGATGAACTCGAGCAGCAGCTCGGTGTCGAGGATCTGCGCCGGGTACGGAACGGGCACTCCCGCAGCATAAAGGCGAGCCAGCGCGCTGAACTCGGCGGCCGCCCACTGGCCCGCGATGGCCTGCCGCCCGAACGTGCTCCGGCTCGCCACGGCCCGGTTGACCCTGGACTCCCGGGTCCGGCGCCCCTCCAGGTAGCCGCTGTCGCGATGGAACATCCGGTGCTCGGCGGACCGGTACCGCTTGGCGGCCAGCAGGCAGGACCGGTCGGTCTGCGGGACGCCCCGTCGGAGCAGGAAGACGTCGGCTTCCTTGCCCGTCTTGAGGATGCCCAGCTCGGTGTCGACGGCGGCCAGCTCGGTGACCAGCCATTCCGGGTAAGGCTTCGGGCCGCGTTCGGTCGGGACCGACTGGTCCCAGGTGGTCCAGCGGTCGCCTTCGGGCAGGCCGTCGGTCGCGTCGAAGCACTCGAGGGACGGCAGCGACCGGCGCCGCCTGACGCGTTTGGCGGTGGTCGGCTCGTCGTCGTCGAAACGCTGCTTACCGCGGCGGTAGCGGGATTCTCCGTAGTCCGCGGGGGGAAAGTCGTGCACGGGTAATGCTCCTCGGCTGAGCAGTCAACAGGGCAGGCGGCAACGCGCCCGCGACGGGCATAGACATGTAGCGCCTCCCTCCACTCAGCCGGAAATACCGGCACGAACCTGCAGCAGGTTGCCACGCGATCCCCGATCCGCGCAACCGAATTTCGCCGCGGCTCGCCGAGGACGACGTGTTCGGTGCCGACGGCGTGCCGCGACGTGTCCCGCAGACATGCTGCCGGGGATGGTCCGCAGGGTGTATCTAATATGTTTTGTCCCTATAGCCCCGCAGCGAAAGTGAGTCCGCAACCTGGCCGGGGTAATCGTGCTAGGTACCGGGGTAATCGTGCTGGGTATCTGGGTAACGGCGAGGAGGTCACCGGTTGCCTCACAGGCGGGTCGTCAGCGGGGTGGTCGCCACCGTGATCGTGGCGGTGGCCGCCATCGCGGTGGTGCTGCTGGTAGCGCACAAGTCCTGGCAGACCGCGACACCGCCGTCGGCTACTAGCCGGGCCGGTGCTGCTTCCGGGACCGCGGCGGCCGCCGTAGGCAAGGCGGCCGCCTCAGGCCCGGCCACGTTCTCCGGTCCGGACGGGGTG
>Ga0182030_10020527_pt1 | contig 12454 bp, 8 predicted proteins | sample 812S3MmetaG_FD_121299 | JGI IMG/M metagenome (GOLD analysis project Ga0182030, IMG submission 121299) | Permafrost microbial communities from Stordalen Mire, Sweden - 812S3M metaG (Illumina Assembly) | ecosystem: Environmental > Terrestrial > Soil > Wetlands > Permafrost | place: Sweden... | reverse complement strand
TGGCAAAGTCACGTGACTTTGCCGCTTGGAAATGTCTAGAAGGTTCTAGCATTTACTAATACTATAGCTATAGTAGCATATAGATATTTCTAGAATGTACTAATTATAAATCAAGCAACACCTCAAAGCAATTGAGCTCTCAGCTACTACCTACTCGTTCAGTGACTGGGGCTTAGCTGCTGCTATTTCCATGATGACGATGATCTCCACCAGCCGTAGGAGTAGCACACAAGCGTGGCCTATTGAACATAGTCTGTTTAAAATACCACATCGCATCTATGCGAGGGGTATCATCTTTATACTATCTCATATCAGACCTACATAATAAAAAATGAAGCAGAAACATACATCACCATGTTCAATAATCAAATTAACTCTATCTTGCGTAATCTCCATCCCCCCCTCAGACTCAGCGTAATCACCACTGGCCTTACAGATCGAGAGCAAACCCTCCACATCCTTCTCCTTTAAGATCGCCGCCAACTTTTTAATAAACTCAACTTGCTCCTGGTTATGAGGGTCAAGCACCGAAATATTCTTCTCGTTGATATCGTATTCGAATTCGTAGGGCTTCACGGCACCAGAGGGGTCGATGCGCCAGGTGACTGGTTTGATAGCGGGTCGTTAGGGTCAGTGCCAGACAAGGGGAAGAGACATTGCAGTATGCGACTAGTTTTTCGTTGCCTTTGAGGAGGAAGTAACAGTGGGCGATCTGGAGAACGAAGGTATTTTGCATTCTGCTATCAAGGAACATTTTTTGAAGGTAGTTTTCGACGAGATTGATGGCGGTTGTTTCGTGGAAGCGGCGGAAGGAGTTGTGAGCGTGGGGAATTTCGGTGTTGAAGGCTTCAATGGAGTATGGGAGGACTTGCATTTTGGAGATGAAGTGAGCTGGAGAAGTGAATGGGCTTGTAGTTTCACAAGGGGGTTAGATGTTGATTGAATGCATGAGATCGGAGGTTTGAAGATGCTTGGATGATGGAAGAAGAAGGGGGGGGCAGGTGAAGAATTCGAGGGTTATTTATACGATTTCCGGCCCCGGCGGATGATTTTAAAGCAATCCAACCATAGTGTAGTGACTCAAGACCAATGAAGCATGCTTCAGTCGTCCAATTTCAGTAGTTCTGACATTTTCGTGTGATGCAGTATTAGACTTTCAGCTTCGTCCACTACTTAGTGAACGGATCGTTCTGTCTTTCGGCATGCGGCCGAAATGATTACTGCTGTATTCATGGTTCGCAAACCCTTGTATCCATAAGCTCTAAACCAAATGACTTATAGTCACTAGGGTCCTATCCTTTAAAATTGACACTTAAATTCCTCCTCTCTTTACTCTATCTACTTCATCTCCTTAACCTACCATATTCGCGCACAACAAGAATTAAGAGACCAACCCACCACCATCTAACCACAACCTCACCAAAACACATCCCTATCAATCTCTACACGGATCGATTCCGCAGAGAAGAAGCAGCCCGCAGCAGCGAAGGAAGAATGGACGAAGCCGAGTAGAGACATCGTCTGGAGATGGGTCGCATATTGACCATACGGGCATTAAGAGAGGGGCGACTTTTCACACCGGAAGAAGCGGAAATGTTTGGGCCGGGAATGGAAGAGCTTCGTAGAAGGCGGAGTCGCCTTTTCCCTGGAAGATCAAGGAGGGAGAGATATCGTAGTCTGGATCGTGGGAACGGTGGGGGTTATGGAGGGTATGGTGATTATCACTAGTGTGAAAGCCTGTCGCTCGGTCTATTGTAGGTAGAGACAATGCGTGGCTTTTCTAGAAGATTGTGTCTACTACTACTGATTATTCTGAACTTCATAAAAATGACTCATCAAAGATAGATATTCGAAATATCAAATATTAACCAGGAAATTCCGGGCCCATGGCCTTTCTCCACCTTGTCATGAAACCATAACTCTCAAAGAAAGAAATCAACCAGTCTATCAAGAGTTGCCTGGAGTTTCTCAACTTGTTTCCCAAGTTTTCCAACCTCACTTATTTCTTCCTCAACATCGGCATCCAGGCGAGCTCTCTTTGGAATTGTTGTATCCTTGGGTGATCGAGTAGGATAGCTAGGATCTGGCGATGCAGGGATTTCCTTCCGATTCTCGAGTCGACATTACAACTCCCAGTAGTCATCTCCTGCTCCAATTTCCCCGCCTCAGCAATCCCACCGTCCTCACTCTCCTCCTCCTCACCATCACCATCACCCTTCCCATCCCCCTCCAAAATATCCACCGCATCAACCCAACATTTAAACCCCGCCTTCTCCCCCTTCTCCCCCTCCCAAATCCTCACGTCCCTCGCCCACGTAAACTCCACCTCAGAACACGCCTCCCTATCCCACTTATTCACACCCCCACCGAGCAAATCCGCACCGATAACGTCCCATTCCCCGTTTTCTTCATTGATCAGAAATCGGACCTCAAGTTCGGAGTATGGCATGTCCGAGGCTTGGGTCCCGATCTAGAATCATAGTAACACTAGCCTCTGCCTCGAGAAAGAAGAAAACCGGGGGAAATTGGGACTAAGTGGGGGTTACTTTGATCTGGAAATTATTCCTAGTAATAAAACAGTAATACTCAAACCCCTGCCCATCCGTAAAACTCCGGTGAAATCTCCAAACGCCCATATCCAAGAAATGATGTATAGCCAGAGGTTTGGATTTGTAGAGCGTGGAGACGATGATGTCGGCGACTGTTAGTTTGCCATTGAGATCTTCGGATTCATCTTGTAAGGGATGTTGAGGTTGATGATATGGGGACATTTTTGGGGGGCGAAGGATGGGAGGTTGATGTTGAGATGGAGATCGAGGCGCTGGATTGGAGGTGTTTCTTCAGAAGAATCGTCCATTTTGGTGCGTAGTCGGTGGTACTGGCAGTGACGGGGCGGTTCCTTTGATATTGTTCATATAATGACGCAAGATAGAACAAGGTGCGAAGGGACGGCACTTGAGAGTGGTAGAAGAAGCACCTAGATTTGACCTCAGGCCTAACTTGAATCGATGCAGGAGTAACGAGGGAGGGGTGTCTAAAGCTGAAACAGAGATTCGGAAACTTGAGGAATAGTCGATAAGTGAAAGGAAGAGTTTGATTAAAAGAGTCTTGGGCGAGACGTGAGCATGTATCGAGGGTCGTGGAATAGAAGGGAGCAGAAGTTAGCAAGATCGCTAGACTGCACCATATAATTCCTACTCTTCGGTGGGTTGTCGGTCTCAGCAAGAAAGAAATAATACTGTCAGAGAATGCATTTCTGGATACGCAGTCCTTTTGACCTCTATCGAACTAATCCTGTTCCTTGGGCCAACTACTGCTGAGAGTTCTCAGTTGCAATCTTCCCAATGCTCTCTTAAAGATAGCCCACAGCTTTACAAAGCAGATCAATTCCGTTCTTGACTTCTACCAACTCGTCACGGGTCTTGGGTCGCTTGGAGTTATCTTTCTGGAAACGTGAATCTGTAGGCGCGCTCCGCTTCCTTGATGATATTGGAATGGGGGTGATCTCCGATGTTGCATCTGATGAGGATGAAGGGGATGGAGAAGGAGAGCGCTGTTTCTGAGGTGGAGCTGTTGCCTGACGTTGCTTTTGAGATTTTGTAGCAACGATGCTTTGCTTTCCCTTTCCAATCATATCATTCCCATTGATCTCATATACAAAGCTTTCTTTCGGGTCACCAATCCACATTCTGTTCACTATCAACTGTGTAGCAAGCTCTGCCTGAGCCAAATCGATTGCGCGGATTGTTGAATCATCGACTTTTCGAATATCAGTCGCGCAAAACCAAGAGCCACCACACCATCGACCAGTCTCGTGAATTGTATAGTCTACGCGCAGTCCGTTGGATTTGCGGTTGGGTCCTGTTGAGCCTATCTATGTTTTATTGGAAGGAGAATTTTCGAGAAGGGGATACTAGAATACCTCGACTGTGCGCTGGACCCGGCGTACGTAGTGCTTCCAGCCTTGGTCACTTTTGTGATCCCAATAGAAAACTTCTGTAGATAAATCTAATAGATCACGAAGGGCAATCGGATCCCACTTGTACAGAACGCTTGCAACAGTATCGACCAAGTCTAAGAAAATTAGGTTCGTTTCGGAGATCCCCTCTTCCGCGAGGCTTGAGACATCAATGATATGTGGATATCCGATTGGAGCGGATGCAGAAAGATCAATCTTGAGATGGAGGTCATGCGGTTTGATGAACTCGAGGAAGTTATCATCTTCATTCTCAAATGACGTGTTCATACTATCGATAATGCTCCTGGGTTTGGAGAGACAATGTTGGTTGCAGAAATGATGATCGATCAGGACTGAGTGAATAAAAGTATGGATAGATCTTGGATTGATATAATAGGACTGCAGCACAACCAAAGAGGTACGCCACTGTCTCTCACGCCACCAAGGAAAAAGCAAAGAAATGTGACTCTTTGGTTGCGTAGTGGCTGGGGCACGTGCATTTTCTTAGGAAGCTCGAGCCGAAGGGACTTGAAATGAAATGATATATCAAACCGGACCCGTGAGATGACGTGTCCCTGGTATCCTCTGCATGTGATGATTTGGAGCACGCACTTATGAAATGATGGAACATGAGATGTGAAAAGAACAACGAGGCCCAAAAAATTGACAATGTAGATCATGGGGGTTCAAAGGGGGAGCTTTGGAATAGAACAGTGTTGAATAACTGAACATATCTTTATTGCTGATTGTCTATCAGCTAAAACCAAACCACTAAACTTCGCCCAACACGTTTTTCAACTTACATCTGAGAGAACTTTCTATGAGAAAGAAAAAAGGTAAAGCAAGGAGTGTAATTCTGTAATCCTCTTAACGTACTGAGAGAAAGACATAAAAGCAAAACTTAGTGCGATATATTGCTGTCAAAAGGCGCAAAAATCTCCGGCTATCAGTCTAAGTCGAGTTAATTCAAAAGAAATACGGAATTATAGGGAAACCGGGTTGATAGTAAGCCTGGGTACCAATGAAAGTCCATCAAATAGGGTAGGGGAGATCCGATTTATCAGATGCAACGTGGGTAATCCGGATCGATCGCCTTGCGATACGCGCTTCGAACTATCTCAAAGCTAAGTAGACACTAAAATATACTTCAAACATTGATGTACCAATGCTGACTTGGCTGCAGGTCACCCGGTACACATGCTCTGCTGCTGAGACATGTACCAACGTGGGGCACAGTCGTCAATATTTATGATGGCCATCTACGCTTTCTCTTCGGTCAAGACTCCTCCTCCGCCTTTTGGCACACAGCCTCGATCTCCTCGAAGGTACGCTTTTTTTGTTCTTCGATAGTGAGAAGTACGTTTGGCTCCTTCCAACGATGCGATGGTGATGATCTACTATGAGTATTTTTGGTAATCCCATTCTGGAAAACAAATTCCGGCGTATCTAGTTGTAATATCTACGGCTTCGATGTATGTGGCTTTGATGTCTCGGATTTCCATATATCTGGGGTAGTGATAGGGATTCCAAGAAGCTTTACGGACAGAGCTTCAGATCCTGGTGTTCTTGGGTCTATTCGGTAGTCCTCAAGCATATATACACTGTCTAGATCGCTTCAATTTTCGAAGTCATCTTTGGAGCTGTCTGCGACCGAATAAATTTCGCCCTCCGATAGCTCGTCGGACTTATCTTGAAGATCAATGATTTTACCATTGACCTCGTACCGAAGAACTTTCGGTTGTACGGTATTTCATGCCTCGTGTCTTATCATACTCGTTGCTATCTCTTTTGTCGAGGGACGAGCACTTCTGAGATGCCTTGTCTATGTCCAAAGTTGCGTTCTCGGGCCGATCTCTACCTTCATTGAAGCCGGTGGTATGCCAAGACTGGTCATCGAGGAAGCGATAGACAAGGGCTCAATCGTCTTTCATACCGGCCTAGAACAGTCAATAGCATGCAAGGTGCCTCACACAGAAGAACCTACGTATATCGCTCCCTCCTCCCGGACTATGTGAAAGACAATGCCATCTTTCGTGGTATGAACCCAATTGAATTTCTTCACTTTGACACCTTTCGGTATGTCTCGCTGGGAAATAACATATTCCCAGCAATCGGGACCTCAGCAACGGCAAACCGCATGATGACAATCATGAGTGCCTGGGGATTATCCATTTACAACGAGGTGAATGGCCATAATTGACCTCGATGTTTTGTTTTTGTGATCGAAAGATGATCTGTTGTTTGAGCTGCGGGGAAGCCTAGGCGAGTTTCCGGGGAGTAAAAGTAATGCCTGACAAAAAGTAAGGAAAGAGATTGCTTGGGCAGGCTGACTACAGCAAATCACCAATGCAAAATTTAGAAGTTGTTTTTGAAAGTGGCTCGCAGCACTTAAACAACATGCTGGCTATTATTTATTCTGAGATGCTGATATAATCACTCCGGCCCGTGAGACATTGACCTGCAGCCGGAAGGCGTCCCTCTCCCGAGATGTGGCATGTCTTTCATCTATCATCATCTCGCAGCCTCATCGTGTCTCGATCGACGTCGCCCTTAATACGAAAACGAGAGAGAGGCCGACCATTTATGCATGGATATGCATTGCATAACTTTCTCTTCGTTCAAGGTTAAAAAAAAAAAACATTAAAAGCGTCCGCTTAGGATTTCTCGTTCTTTCATCCAATCATAATTATTGATTAATAAATACGAGAACCCTGGATCGGGCAAGCCGTAAGCGGCACGCCGACGAGGCTGGCGTACAAGAAAGCTTCGACGGCGCCAACATTTCCTCCTCATTTTCATTCGTTGTTTGTATACGAGCATGAGAGAAGCTTGGCTTGAATTTTGCTGGAAGGAGACAATTATTAAAACGAAAAGCATACCAACATTCGGTCATCTGTGAGTCTGAGCCTAAAGTTAACGTTGCGTGTTCCTCAACGCCCCCAGCAATCTGATGATGATGATGTCGGTCCCGAGCAGAAACTTGAGTCATACGGTCTGGAATACACCTGCCCTTATCAATCGACACCACACCAATTGAGAGTCGGTGGGATGCTTACTTTTCCGGCCCCCCCCCCCCAGAGGTTGCTGCCTTCAAAGCCACGGCTGATCTGATGTCGCCCGAGGACATGCCTCCTCCTAGTACGCCTCATGTTGTGCAACGAACCGGACTGTCAGCCGGTAAACCCAGCAGGACGTTTTTGGGGAGACCGTCCTACAACATATTGTGACAGACCCAAAATAAATAAAAATCTTTCGAGTGCTACACTTTTTGATGAGAAATACCCGAGACAACGAATAGAAATGGCTACTTTGGGCAGAAAGCCATCCGCTAATCCTATTGCAGCAATTTATGGCGCTCGGAGTGGGCTGGCTACATTACCGTAAACGAGGCTCTCGCCGTTGCGTTGCGCATTTTCTATGCGAGAAATTCGGTCCCGAAAACCCACCTCACAAGTTCGGATGTTGTACTGTACCAGGCATGCACAGCGGGATATTGACCATCCGATTGAATGTGAATAACTTCTACAAGAGAAGTATCATGACTTTTCCTTCCTCTTTCTTCCCTTTCAAGTCTTGTCTTTCCCTTTAAATAATAATTCTTTCTTCTTCTTTTCTGTGAATCATTGTCGTCATCGAAACGGCCAGCCGTTTGAGAATAATATTTTGTGGACTAGGAAAGGAAAGGCTGTCGCCACAAGTAAATACAACTACGCTTTGGCTCGATAACATCCAATAATTGCTCGAAAACCCCAAGAGCCACCTCGCATACTCCCCCTCCTCCTCTACCACTGATCATGCGGCATATATCTCCCCCGCCGCCTCCAATGGCAGGCGATCCAGAGAAATCAACAGGCGCAAGCCGGGCTTCCAGCCGTGGCGATTCGACCGACGAGCACGAAAGCACGATCAAAGCACACGCAGGAGGGCATACCGCACCGGTCCCATCGCAAGATGACCCAGCGAACGTCGAGAAGAGGGACTCGCACATTGTCAAAGTCAAGGAGCAAGAAGAAGACGACCTCTACGCCCATCTCCCACCTGCCGAGGCCGAGATACTGAAGAGACAAGTCAACATCCCAGTGGTGAAAACGGGATGGAAGACATTATACCGTTACTCGACCAAGTATGATATTCTGATCATGATCGTCAGCGCCATCTGCTCTATTGCAGCAGGTGCGGCACTACCCCTCATGACCGTCATCTTCGGACAATTGGCGGGGGATTTCAACGGTTTCTTCAATGGCACCATAAGCCACGCCTCATTCGAACATACCATCACCCACATGGTTCTGTACTTCATCTACATTGGTATCGCCGAGTTCATTACGATTTACATCTCGACTGTTGGATTCATCTACACTGGCGAACATATCAGTGGGAAGATCAGGGCGCATTATCTAGAGGCATGCATGAGGCAGAACATTGGCTTCTTCGATAAACTGGGTTCCGGAGAGGTCACCACGAGAATTACCGCCGACACAAACCTGGTACAAGATGGGATCTCAGAGAAAGTTGCCTTGACATTGAATGCGACAGCGACGTTCATCACGGCCTTCGTCATTGGCTTCATCAAGTCTTGGAAATTGACTCTGATTCTCACATCTACGGTAGCTGCGATTGTTACAATTATGGGTGGGGGATCAAGGTTTATTATCAAATACAACAAGCAGTCACTGGAATCATACGCACTGGGAGGATCAGTTGCAGAGGAGGTCATTTCGTCCATCAGGAATGCGACGGCGTTCGGAACCCAAGACAAACTCGCCCGCCAATACGATAAGCATTTGGCCGAGGCCGAGAAATATGGATACAAGGTCAAGTTCGCACTGGCTATCATGGTTGGTGGGATGTTCATGACAATCTACCTCAATTATGGACTTGCTTTCTGGATGGGTAGCCGATTCTTGGTCGACGGAGAGATCTCCTTGGCACAGATCCTTACAATTCTGATGTCCGTCATGATTGGAGCTTTCTCTCTTGGAAACGTTGCTCCAAATGCACAGGCTTTCACGACCGCCATTTCTGCCGCCGCCAAGATCTTCAACACCATCGATCGTGTTTCTCCTTTGGATGCGACCAGCAGTGCAGGAAAGATCTTAGATCATGTGGATGGGACCTTAGAATTGAGGCATATCAAGCACATCTACCCATCGAGGCCAGAGGTTACGGTTATGAAAGATGTGAGCTTGATCATTCCCGCGGGCAAGAAGACGGCATTGGTTGGTGCATCCGGATCAGGAAAGAGTACGATTGTGGGATTGGTTGAGAGATTCTACGACCCTGTCGGAGGTCAAGTTCTCCTCGACGGACACGATGTCAGCACTTTGAACCTGCGATGGTTACGACAACAAATCTCCCTGGTCAGCCAAGAACCCACACTTTTCGGAACTAGCATACTCGAGAATATCGCTCACGGTCTCATTGGTACGAAGTACCAGGACGAGAAAGAGGAAAGAAAACGAGAATTGGTGATTGAAGCTGCAAAGATGGCAAATGCCCACGACTTCATTACGGCTCTTCCAGAGGGTTATGAAACGAACGTTGGAGAGCGAGGGTTCCTCTTATCTGGAGGTCAGAAACAACGAATTGCTATTGCTAGGGCTATGGTCAGCGATCCAAAGATTCTCCTCCTCGACGAAGCCACTTCCGCCCTGGATACGAAGTCCGAAGGTGTGGTACAGGCTGCGCTTGAGGTCGCGGCTGCTGGACGGACTACCATTTCCATCGCCCATCGACTTTCCACCATCAAGGATGCCGATAACATTGTTGTCATGACCGAAGGCCGTATTGTTGAACAGGGAACGCATGATGAACTCTTGGCGAAACGAGGAGCCTATTTTGGATTGGTCGAGGCACAGAAGATTGCTGAAACGAAAGAGTTGACCCCCGAAGAACAAGAGAAAGTTGATCAAGAAGATGATAAATTGGTTCGAGAGATGTCACGAAGGAGCGGTGGATACAGTGAAGATCCCGATGATAAGAACATCGCCAACAAATTGAATCGCACCACTTCCGAAAAGTCTCAATCTTCTGTAGCTCTTCAAAAGAGGAAGAATTCTGGAGAACAACAGTATTCGTTATTGACACTCATAAAGCTGGTTGCTTCATTCAACACAACTGAATGGCATCTTATGCTCGTGGGACTCTTCTTCTCCGTCATCTGCGGAGGAGGAAATCCTACTCAAGCCGTCTTCTTCGCCAAGGAAATTATTTCACTGTCTACCCCTCTTACCAATCCCTACACTATACGTCACGACGTTGATTTCTGGTCTCTGATGTACCTCATGCTCGCTTTTGTTCAATTTGGTGCATTCTGTGCTCAAGGTATCGCTTTCGCGTTTTGCTCAGAGCGACTCGTTCATCGGGTCCGAGATCGTGCTTTCCGAACCATGTTGAGGCAAGATATCGAGTTTTTCGATAAGGAGGAAAATACAGCTGGCGCTTTGACTTCGTTCCTCAGTACTGAGACTACACATGTGGCTGGTCTTTCTGGTGTCACCCTTGGTACGCTTTTGACGGTCATCACGACACTTGTCGCAGCCATCTCACTTTCCATTGCCATCGCCTGGAAGTTGGCTTTGGTTTGTGTTGCTGCGGTTCCCGTCTTGCTTGCTTGTGGATTTTTCCGATTCTGGTTGTTGGCTCAATTCCAACGAAGAGCGAAGAAGGCATATGAGCAAAGTGCAAGTTATGCCTGTGAAGCAACGAGCGCTATCCGAACTGTTGCTTCATTGACCCGAGAAGATGATGTTCTTACTCATTACGTTGATTCGCTTAATTCCCAAGCAAAGAGGAGCTTGAACTCTGTCCTGAAGTCATCCCTTCTCTACGCCGCATCGCAATCGCTGATGTTCCTCTGCGTTGCTCTTGGTTTCTGGTAAGTCCACTTCCTCCCTTGCACGGCCCTAGCTAATTATTCCAGGTACGGCGGAAACCGCATCGCATCCGGCGACTACACCCTCTTCCAATTCTTCGTCTGTTTCTCCGCTGTGATCTTCGGCGCCCAATCCGCAGGCACAATTTTCTCCTTCGCTCCCGATATGGGCAAAGCCAAACAAGCTGCCCAAGAACTTAAGATCCTCTTTGACCGCACCCCAGCCATTGATTCCTGGTCCACCGAAGGCGCACCGCTCACCTCCGTCGAAGGCACCGTCGAATTCCGTGACGTGCACTTCCGTTACCCCACTCGCCCCGAACAACCTGTCCTCCGCGGCCTCACCCTCTCCGTGAAGCCCGGCCAATACATCGCCCTAGTCGGTGCCTCCGGCTGCGGGAAATCCACCACCATCGCCCTGCTAGAACGTTTCTACGACCCCCTCGTAGGCGGCATCTACGTCGATGGGAAAGAAATCTCTTCCCTAAACATCACCGACTACCGCTCTTTCATCGCCCTCGTCTCCCAAGAACCAACGTTATACCAAGGCACGATCCGCGAAAACGTCCTCCTAGGAGCCGATCGTCCCGATGTCCCAGACTCCGAAATCGAGTTCGCGTGCCGCGAAGCTAATATCTATGATTTCATCATGTCGCTTCCTGACGGCTTCAGCACCATCGTTGGCTCCAAGGGATCCATGTTATCAGGAGGCCAAAAACAACGGATAGCAATCGCGCGTGCGTTACTCAGGGATCCAAAGATTTTATTGCTAGATGAGGCGACGAGTGCGTTGGATAGTGAGAGTGAACATGTGGTGCAGGCGGCGCTTGATAAGGCTGCGAAGGGACGCACGACAATTGCGGTTGCGCATCGACTGAGTACGATTCAGAAGGCGGATGTTATCTACGTCTTCGACCAAGGTGTCATCGTAGAATCTGGTGATCATAATGAGTTGATGAACAGAGGAGGTCGATACTCCGAATTAGTAAATCTGCAATCACTTGGTGGTAAAAAGCACTGAATTGTTTTGGGAGTGGAAGATGTTTTTATGGCATTGCGATGGCGTTTATGGGTTTGGGGTAGATATCGTGAGGGGGGATCTAGGGATCTCTACTCCACTGTTCAAGATTGAGGATTCTTGAACATTGTTTGGTATTTATAGTGGCGATAACCACCTCCGTCTCTGAATTGGATTAGATGTAGGTTTAGTACGGGATACAATACATCTCCAATGTTAAGATATAATAATCCTATCTTGGTATGCTTTTGATAGTGTGATTCACTCCCATCTTCTTCGATATCTACTTAATGATCACAAGCACGTGGGAGGTACTTCAGGGGTGAGAAAAGGTATAAAACCCCCGTCTACAAAGAACCGCAAGAGACATGAGACTATCAAAAAAAAAAGGATTCCCAACCCCTACAGGTAGTGGTATCAATTCAGCATTGATAAATTATCCAAAGCCTTTGAATCTTCGCAAGTGCTGCGGAATCTCATCTGTTGGTCGTTAATTCTCGGGATGAGAGCACTGAAGTGGTTTATTAAACCTCTGCCATTGCTTACATCGCTGTCAATTATGAGCGCATTGTCATTGTTTTTTTTTTTTTTTTTTTTTTTTTTT
>Ga0182030_10020526_pt1 | contig 12455 bp, 10 predicted proteins | sample 812S3MmetaG_FD_121299 | JGI IMG/M metagenome (GOLD analysis project Ga0182030, IMG submission 121299) | Permafrost microbial communities from Stordalen Mire, Sweden - 812S3M metaG (Illumina Assembly) | ecosystem: Environmental > Terrestrial > Soil > Wetlands > Permafrost | place: Sweden... | reverse complement strand
GGTCGGGCAGCAGATCGGCATCGCTATTGTCGGCTCGCCACTTATAGACGACGCCGTACACGGAATTCGCCGGACCCACCATCAAGAGCCGCGTCTCGAGCCGTCGCTTGGCATGCGGATCCTCTGCATCGAGAGACAGCTCGAACGTCTTGACGAACACCGTGCCCGCGGGAAACGTCCATTCCCCCGCCGCCGAGAACGAGATCTTTCCCTTCGGCACCGCGATCCAGCGCCCCTTCTCGGCGCCGTCCGAAAAAAACGGCACCACCAAATCGTAAGGAATCAGTTCATCGCTCGGCACCAGGTTGGGCGTGTCCTTGAAGGCGCCGGTCTGCGACAGAAGCGGCGGAATCTTGCCGGCGGCGGTCGCGGGCATCCGCAGGTAGGGGTGTGCCACGATCCGCGCATCGAGCCCATAGCGAGAGAGAGAGCTCGGAGGAGTCGTGAGCGCCGCTCGCACGGGCAAGATCGGCGCGCCGAGAAACGCCGACGCGACAACGAACCGAACCAGCCGGCGCCAGCGGCCATTGCCCAGCCCAAGATGCAGGGTTCGCAACTGCTTCATCGACACATCCTCATCCTCGCCTCCAGATACCGAATCGCGGTACGCGACAACATAGTGCCCGAGCGCACTCGCGGTTGCCAGAACGCCCCCGCGCTTTGATTCGACCACGTAAACCGATTAGGATTCGCGGCGATGCGATCTTTCGCAATGAACCCGCCGGCGCGCCCGCAACTACTCGGTTTCTGGATGTGCACCGCTCTGGTGGTTGGCAACACCATCGGCTCCGGTGTCTTCCTGCTCCCGGTCGCCCTTGCTCCCCTTGGCCTCAACAGCGTGCTGGGATGGGGTTTTACAACCTGTGGCGCGATCCTGCTCGCGTTCGTGTTTGCCCGCTTGAGCCGGGCCTTTCCGCAAGCGGGCGGCCCCTATGCCTACGTGAAGCTCGCATTCGGTCCGTTCACGGCGTTCATCGTGGCGTGGGGATACTGGGTGTCGATCTGGGTCGGCAATGTTTCGATCGTGACGGGCGCCGTCAGCTACCTGAGCCCGCTGATGCCGTGGATCGCGAATGTGCCGGGTGCGTCGGCGGCGCTCTCCCTCATGCTGCTGTGGGTGCTGACATTCGTGAACTGCTACGGCATCAAAGCCTCGGGCTGGGTACAAAGCGTAACGACTGTCCTCAAGCTCGTACCTCTTTTGGCGATCGCGGCGTTGGGCCTCGTCGCCGTGCGCCCAGCGACGGTGAGCGCGACGGCAGCGATTCCGCTATCGCTCGGCGGCACGACCGCGAGCGTGACGCTCGCCCTATGGGCGCTCCTGGGTCTCGAGTCGGCGACGATTCCGGCGAGCAAGGTGCGCGATCCGAGTCGAACCATCCCACGCGCGACGGTGTTGGGCACGGTGCTCACCGCGCTGATCTGCATGGTGGCGTGCTCGGCCGTTCTCCTACTGGTTTCGCCGCAAACGCTCGCCTCCTCCAATGCCCCGTTTGTCGATCTCGCGACGCAGTATTGGGGAGACGCGGCCGGCAAGGTGTTGGCGGTATTCGCCGCGGTAAGCGGGTTTGGAGCGTTGAACGGATGGATCTTACTGCAGGGCGAGCTGCCCAATGTGATGGCAAAGAACGGTGAATTCCCGCGCATCTTCGCCAAGGATTCCCCGCGCTCGACGCCGACCTTCGCGCTGATATTCTCGAGCGGACTCGTCAGCATTCTGATCCTATTGAATTATCAGAAGTCCATGGCGAAGGTCTTCAACTTCATGATCCTTCTTTCCACGGCGGCGTGTCTCGTGCTCTATCTGATGTGCGCCCTCGCCCTGCTGCGCCTGGTATCGATCGGAAAAATGCCGGCGCCGCACGGGAGGGTCGCCTCCCTCGCGGTGATGGGAGTCGTCGCGACACTCTACTGTCTGTGGGCCATCGTGGGTGCGGGAGAGGAGATCGTTGCGTGGGGCGCCGGGCTCCTGTTGCTGGGTGCGCCTGCCTACTTCATGGTACGCAGCAAAGCAGCACAACCCGCATGATGTGGTGGCGCTCTCTGGTGGCGGTCGCGGTGGGCGGGATGCTCGGCTGCTTGCTGCGCTGGGTGCTGGCGATGTTCTTGAACCGCTATTTCCCTTCCCTTCCTCCGGGGACGCTCGCCGCCAATCTCATCGGCTGCTACATCATAGGCATGGCACTCGCGTTTTTCACCCAGTACCCGGCCTTCGCGCCGGAATGGCGCTTGTTCGTCACCACGGGATTTTGCGGAGGGCTTACCACCTTCTCGACGTTCTCGGCAGAGATCGTGCTCTTGATGCAGTCGGGAAGGAACGGCGCCGCGTTAGTGGCGATTGGGACGCACTTGATCGGCTCGTTGCTGCTGACGTTCGCCGGCATCCTTACGGTGACCTGGTTCAACAAAGCCTGAGGCCCGGCCCAGCTGACGCAGCAGCCGCGCCCGCGATGCCAAGGCGCGCACGGTGGATTGGGAGGTCTTCTTGTCGACCTCGATCACCAACAGATGCGTCAGATGAGTCCGCTCGAACGCCGCCAAGAGGTCGGATGCTCGAGCCGATTCAACACTGTCCCAATCGAGCGCCACCAGCTCGTCCCACGGCGTCATCACGTGGACCACGCGGATGTCTTGGTGCCGGCTGTAGTTCGACGACTGCAAGAACTGAATCGGCCGCTCGCCCTGGATGTCATACGAGGTGATGAGACCCACCAGCCGCTGCTCACTCGAGACGAGCAGCGCGCGCACGCTCAGGCGAATCATGTCGCTCAAGGCCTCGTCGATCTGCCGCTCGGACTCGACGGTCATTGGGTAGTCGCGTTTGAAATCGCTGATCGCGTATATCGCCGGGTCGCCGAGTTCGATCGGCTGCCCGTCGAGAACCGACCGCCGCGGCAGCGTGGGATCCCCGAATCTGCGCATCGGGATCAACGCCATCGGCCGCAGCGTTGGGGCTTTCATATGGGCTCTAGAGGCCGCCGGCCGCGATAGGTTCCCCCTCCAACGCTGGTTCGTGGTAAATTTGTCATTAGATAGCTAATTATTAGTGAGCATATCCAATGCCCGAGATCGAGGAACGTTTTGCGGAGGCGATGTTCGGTGCGGCCCGCGCCTGGCGACAGGCAATCGATCGACGTCTTAAACCCCTGGGAGTCAGCCAGGCCAGCTGGGCTGCTCTCGCCGTGGCCTCGGATGCCTCGGCGGCGCCTCTCTCCCAATCGGAGCTTGCCGAGCGGCTGGGCGTCGAGGGAGCCACCACCGTCGCCACGGTGGATCGCCTGGTGAAAGCCGGATTGGTCGAGCGTCGGCCCTCGAATAGCGACCGCCGAGTCAACCTCGTGATCGTCACGGATGGCGGAGCGAGGGTGGTCGAAGTGGCAAGAGTCGAGGCTGCAGCGGCGCGTCGCAAATTGCTCGCGGATGTCGACCCGAGGAAGCTCGCGGCGGCGACCGAGTTGCTCGAGGCGGTTCAGGCGCGCATCGGCAGTGCGGCCTGCTAGGAGACTGGATACCGGAGACCTAGAGGGGCTCAGCCGGCTTTCGATGCCGGGGCGCCGGCCGCCGGGGCGCCGGCCGCCGGAGCGCCGGCCGCCGGAGCGCCGGCCGCCGGAGCGCCCGGCCCGACCGCGGGTGCGTGCTCGGCCAACAGCTTGCCCGCTCGGGGTGCGAGCCAGCGCTCGATGTCGTCGAACAGTGTGAACACCGCTGGAACCACGATCAATGTGAGCAGCGTCGAGGTCGCGAGTCCGCCGATGACCGCGGTTGCCATCGGCGCGCGAAAATCACTGTCGCCGCCCCATCCCAAAGCCACCGGCAGCATCCCCGCCACCATGGCGACCGACGTCATGACGATCGGCCGCGCACGTTTGTGTCCTGCCTCGAGAAGGGACTCGAGCCGCGACTTGCCTGCCCGCATCTCTTCGATGGCGAAATCGACCAACAGGATGGAATTCTTCGCCACGATGCCCATCAGCATCAGAAGGCCGATGACCACCGAAATGGAGAATGGCCGGTTCGTGAGGAGCAGTGCTATTACCGCCCCACCTAGGGATAAGGGCAGCGCGGACAGAATGGTGATCGGTTGAAATACCCGCACGAACAAGAGCACCAGCACCGCAAGCACCATGAGCACCCCGGCTCCTATCGCGAGCGCGAAGTTCTGCATCATCTCGCCGAAGAACTCCGAATCGCCCTTCTTGACCAGATGTACCCCCTGCGGCAGGTGAGTGAGCGCGGGCAGCGCGTAGATCTTGGAGTTCGCCGTGCCGAGCTCGATGCCCGGACTCAAATCGGCCTCGACGGATACGCGCCGTAGCTGGTTGTAGCGGCGCACGGCCGAAGGACCTTGTCCAAAAGTCAGATCGGCCACGGTCTTGAGCGGAACCGCGCCGCCCGAAGCGGTCGGCACCGGCAGGTTTTCGAGCGTGGCCAGATCGCGCCGCGCGCTCTCGAGCAAGCTCACGCGTATCGGGATTTGCCGGTCGGACAGCGAGAACTTCGCGCCGTTCTGCGGCAGATCACCGAGTGTCGCGATGCGGATCGTCTCACTGATGCTCTGGACGCTCACGCCCATCTGCGCGGCGAGATCGAGGCGCGGATGCACCACGATCTCCGGTTTCGGCAGGTCGCCGTGGATGCCGGGGTTGCGGATCTCGTTCAGCGCTTGCATCTGCGCGACCAGCCGATGCGCCGTTTTCTCGACCAGCGGCGTGTCCTCGCCCGTGAGATAGAGCTGGATGTCGCGCCCTCCGCCGCCGTCGGAGAAATTGAGATGCCCGTCGGGAACCTGATTGAGCAGGGGCCCCATGCTCTGCTCCCACTGCTTCTGGCTCATCGCGCGCTGACTGCGCGGCACCAGGCTCGCGTAGAGGGTGGCGTTCTGAATGAGACCGTCATTCCAGCCGACGAATTCGACCACGTCCGTGACTTCCGGCGACTTGCGCAGCACCGCGGCCGCAGCCGCCGACACGCGCGAGGTGTCCTCGAGAGTCCCGCCGGGCGGCAGCTCGATTTCGAGCTCCGCGTTCGCGAAATCCTCGGGCGGCAGAAAGGTCTGCGGCAGGATCATGAAGAGCCCGACGGAGATGACGAAGAACACGAAGGCCCCGACCATGGTCTTCCATCGATTGAGCGCGCACCAGCGCAGCACCGACAGATACATCGTCATGAGGGGACCGTCGCCGCGATGCACGATCGTGGAATCGGGGCGCAGCGTATAGGCGGCGAGCACCGGCGTGATGAGACGCGCGACCATCAGCGATATGAATACCGCCGCCGCGACCGTCAAGCCGAACTGCCGGAAATACTGCCCGGTGATGCCGCCCATGAAGCTCACCGGCAGGAACACCGCGATGATGGTGGCCGAGGTCGCGACGACGGCAAGCCCAATCTCATCGGCCGCATCGAGCGCGGCCCTGAAGCCGCTCTTGCCCATGCGCATGTGCCGCACGATGTTCTCGATCTCGACGATGGCATCGTCCACCAGCACGCCGGCCACCAGGGACAGCGCCAGCAAGGTGATTTGATTGAGGGTGAAATCCATCCACTGCATGAATGCGAACGTCGGAATCGCCGACAATGGAATCGCGAGCGCGGAGATCACTGTCGCGCGCCAGCTCCGCAAGAACAGCCAGACCACGGCCACGGCGAGAATCGAGCCCTCGATGAAAGCACTCAACGAGGATTCGTAGGTCAGCAGCGTGTGATCGACGGTGGTCGAGACCAGCTTCATCTGCACCCCAGGCGTCTCGGCACGAATTTTCGCGAGTTCCGCCTCCACCGCCCGCGACACGCTCACGTCCGACGCACCCTTCGCCTTGAACACGCCGAAGGTGGTGGCCGGGCGGCCGTCGAGCCGCGCGATGGAACGCACCTCCGCGACGCCGTCATGCACATCGGCGATCTCGCGTAAGCGGAACGAGCGCGCGCCGCGCCCGATGATCTCGGTATCCGCGAGATCCTCGGCCGACTTCGCGCCGCCGAGCACGCGGATCGATTGCTCGCCACCCCCCACCTCGGCCCTGCCGCCGGCGGCATCGAGATTCAGAGCGCGCAGCTGCTCATTGACCTCGACCGCGGTGATGCCGAGCGCCTGCAGCCGCGATGGATCGAGCTCGACCCGGATCTCGCGGCTGACGCCGCCGCCGCGCGTGACTTGCGCGACGCCGGGAATGGCGAGCAAGCGCTTGGTGACCGTATTGTCGATGAACCAGCTGAGCTCCTCCGGCGTGCGCGAGGTGGTGGTCACCGCGTAGTACGAGAAGGCGCCGCCGTCGACGTTCTCGCGCCGTATGAGGGGCTCCATGATTCCCAGCGGCAAGTCGCTGCGTACTTTAGCCACCGCGTCGCGCACGTCGGCCACCGCGCGGTCGATGGGCGTGCCGATCTGGAACTCGAGGAAGATGTTGACCTCGCTCTCGACGATGTAGGTGGTGATGTTGCGCACGTTGCCGATGCCGGCGATCGAGCCTTCGACCTTCTGGGCGATTTGCGTCTCCATCTCCGCCGGCGCGGCGCCGGGTTGCTGAATGTCGACGTCGACCAGCGGAAAGGAGATATCGGGCGTCAGATTGATGGGCAAACGGATGAACGCGAAGACGCCTAGGAAAAGCAGCACGACGAACAGCACCACCGGGGTGACCGGATGTCGGATCGCCCAAGCGGAGATGTGTTTCACGAGCCGCTCGCGCCTTGCGAGACCGGTTTCACGGTCTCGCCGACTTGCAGGAACGCGCCGGCGGTCGCGACCACCTGATCCTCCGGGCTCACACCCTGATCGATCGTGACGCCGGCATCGATGATTCCGGACACGTGCACTGCACGCCGTTCAATTTTGCCTGTCGAGTCGACGATCAACACGTAGCTGCCCTTGTCGTCGGTGAGCACGGCGGTCTGCGGCAACACGATGCGCTCGGCGTTGCTGACGGTTACTTCGGCGCGCGCGAACGCGCCGGGGCGCAGGTTGGGATCGGCCGTGAGGGAGACGCGCACGATCCCTAGGCGCGTTTGTGGGTCGATGACTGCGCCCAGCAAGCGCACGCGCCCCGGGTAGACCTTCGGAGTTCCGGTCAACCGCACGTTCACCACCTGCCCCACCTGGAGCGCCGGTAAGTCCTGTTCGGCCACCTCGCCGCGCAGCTCCACGTCGTCGCCTTCGGCCATTCGGAACAAGGCGCCGCCGCCCGGGGAGGCTGTTTGTCCGACCTCGATCGTGCGCGTGAGGATGGTGCCTTCGGCGGGCGCACGCACCTGCATGCGCGCAAGCCGCGCCCGCGCCTCCGCGAGCTGCGCCGCGGCGACCTTGACCTTGGCGGCGGCGGTCACGGAGCTCGAGCGCCGCCGCTCGGTTTCCTCGGCCGAGAGGGCGCCGGATTTTCCGACGGCGAGGGCACGATGATATTCAGCCGCCGCGAGCTCGGCTTCGGCCCGCGCAAGCTCCAAGGCCGCCTCCAGATTGGCCACCTGCGGCTCGAGCACCGCCGAGTCGAATCGCGCGAGGATCTGGCCCCGCTTGACGTGGTCCCCGGCTTCCACATAAATCGCCGACACCCGCCCGCCGTCGCCTTCGACGCCGATCGGGGTGTCATAACGCGCAACGATGGTGCCGATGATGCTGACGGTCGTTGGAACGGAGCTGCGGCCTGCCTCTGTCACCGTGACCGCGGGAATTTCGGATTTATTAATGATCGCGCGTTTGGCGGCGAGATTCTGAGTAAAACGCGCGCCCAAGAGAACGGCGATCGCCAAAACCGCGCATCCCAGCAGCCACACGACGCGCCGCGGAGTAACCCAAGAGTCGGCCGCGCGAACTCTCTGATCCCAGGAAATGCTCATTTAATGATGTCCCACGGATAACCTCCCCTGTCCAGTACGAACCCCGCCAGCAGGTCCATCTCATCGTCCTCGTTGCGCTGCATGCGCCGCACGTTGTTCGCCAAGCGCCGCCTCGCCTGGCGTGCGAATGCGTGCGCAATCACCATCGCTTGCTCGCCTTCCTCGCCCGCCTCCGCCGCAAGCCCCGCAGCGCGCGACAACGCGCAAAGGCCGACGAACAAATCGATGGTCATGTCCGCGATCCGCTTGAGCGCGTGCTGGCGTGCTGCAATGCTCTTGCCATATTTGCGCAGCAAAAAATCCGCCGCCTTGGCGAGCTCCACCGTGTACTTCTCGAAAATCGTGGTCGCCTCACGCAAGGGCGCGGGAATCTTGCCGAGGATCTTGTCCCGGCCCACGCCCGTGACATGCGTCAACCGCTTGCCGCCGTAATCGGCCATCACGCCGAACCCCTTGATGGGGTGATTGAATATGGAGTCGACTGCGGCCTTGAGCTCACCATAGGACTTGCCGAGGTCCTTGAGGCCGGAGAGCGCGATGTAGAGCCGCAGCACCTCGTTGGTGCCCTCGAATATCGACAGGATGCGGCAATCTCGGACGATCTGCTCATACGGGAACTCCAGCATGAAGCCGTTGCCGCCGGCGATCTGCAGCGCCTCGTGGGCGCTGCGCTGAATGGCCTCGCTCGCGAACACCTTGCTGATCGCAGCCTCGACCGAGTAGTCCTCGTACGCCGAATCGATGTAGTGCGCAACCATCCACACGACGCTTTCCGCCGCGAAGCAATCGACCGTCATCTGGGCGATCTTTTCGCGGATCAGCGGATAATTTGCGATCGGCTCACCGAACTGCTTGCGCGCCTGCGCCTGCTGTGTCGCAAGCGCGATCAGCGTCTTCATTCCGCCCACCGCGCCGCCTCCCAAGCCGGTGCGGCCGTTGTTCAAGATGGCCATCGCCACCTTGAAGCCCTTGCCCTCCGCGTCGAGCACGTTCGCCTGCGGCACCTTCACGTCGACGAAGCTCACGGCGGTGGTCGACGAGGCGCGGATGCCCATCTTGTCCTCGTGGTGCCCGTGGCTCACACCCGGCCAGGCCGCCTCGACGATGAAGGCCGAGATCTTCCCCGCATCCGACGAGGTTCGCGCAAACACCGTGTAGAGATCGGCGATGCCGCCGTTGGTGATCCAGATTTTCTCGCCGTTGAGCGTCCAAGTGCCGTCCGCGTTTTTGTCCGCCTTGGTGCGGATCGAGGCCGCGTCAGACCCCGCGCCCGCCTCGGTGAGGCAGAACGCCGCGATCATCTCGCCGCTCGCGAGCTTCGGCAGATAGCGCGCGCGCTGCTCGGGCGTACCGAACAGGAGAATGCCCTTCATGCCGATCGAGCTGTGGGCGCCGATGGTGAGCGAGGTCGAGCTGTCGTGCGTGCTGGTTTGGCTCAAGATGCGCGCGTATCCGGCATTCGACAGTCCGAGACCGCCGTGCTCCTCGGGAATGATGAGGCCGAACAGCCCGAGATCACGCAGGCCCTGGATGAAATGGGCCGGTTGCGCAGCCTCGCGATCCCAGCGCTTGAAATCCTCCTTGCGCGGATGCAGGAAGCCGTCGATCGCCTCGATCATCATGCCGAGGACCTGGCGATCCTTGTCGCGCAAGCCCGGATAGGGGAAGAGGCTGTCCTCGACGATCCGCCCCGCCAACAGACTCTTCGCAACGCTCATGGTGAACCTGCTGCTACTGTGCTACCCGATCGATGACCAGATCTCGCACGCCGTCGTGTCCCACATCATAGGTAAGTTCGCCGTACAGATCGCCCGCGGCGGGAATAGCTTGCCCGCGGAAGGAAATCCGCGCCGTGATCGACACCTTCTGGCCGGCCACCAACGCATGCCCCGGAATCATGGAATCTGCGGATGACAAGCGTACCTGCGTGCCGATCGCGGAGCTCGTGAGCCGTTTGGCAGCCAACGGAGGGCCTTGGGCGCCGGGCTCGCGCGCGTACACGAAGAGCGGGGCATCGCCGGTCAACCGAGACCGGAGCGCCGGAGCGATGCTGAGATTGATAGTTGCCGCAACGGTACCCGCCTCGCCGGCGGATCCTGCCGCAGCTGCGGAGGGCGCTGCCGTCGGCGGGGCCGAACCCGTAAGGCTCCCGCCCGGCGCGAGATCGGCCGCGCCGAGCTCGGCGATGTGTTGATCGATCATGGCGTCGATCTCCGGCGGAGGATGCTGGCTCTTGAGCTTCATCCAGCGCTCGCGGGCCGCGGCCCGGTCGCCGCGGTTCGCCGCCGCGAAGCCTGAGTAGAGAAGCGCCCGCGGATCGTCCGGCGCCAGAGCCACGGCATGCTCGAAGAGCTCGACCGCCGCCGGGGTGATGTTGCCGCCCGCGCGGATACTCACCGCCTCTCCCAATCCGAGCATGGCCTCGACATTGGCCGCATCGAGACGACGGGCGTGATCGTACGCGAGGATGGCATCGTCGATGTGCTGGAGCGCGAGATCGGAGCGCCCGAGCAGCAGCCAGCCCTTAAGATCGTTCGGCTCTTCCTGCATGTGCTTCTCGAGCTTGGCGACCATCGCAAGCACTTCGGGACTCACGCTTGTCGTCTCGACCGGCCCCCGCCAGTTCCAGTTGGACCACAGCGGATACAGGCCCGCCGCCGCGCCCGCCACCACCACGGCGGCGGCGGCGCCGACCAGGCGGCTTTGACGATTGCGAAGCAGCGGGAGTGCGACGACGGCCGCGGCAATCGCGGCCATGATTGCCGCGATGAGGAGGAATGTACCCATTGATCAGGACGGCCCGACGGAGGGCTCGTCGTCCAGCGGCATGCGCGAGCGCTGCCGCACGACCCGAACGACGATGACCGCGCCCAGGATCAAGATGATGAACGGCGCGCCCCAGATGAGCAGCGTCTTGGGCTCGAGCGGCGGATTGAAGCGCACGAACTCGCCGTAGCGGTCGGTCATGAATCCAAAAATGGCGTCATCACTCTGCCCGGCGACCAGCATCTCGCGCACTTGCCTGCGAAGATCCGCCGCCAGCTCGACGTTCGAATCGGCGATCGATTCGTTCTGGCAAACCAGGCACCTGAGATCCTTCACGATGTGTTCGAAGCGGCTCTGCAGCACCGGGTCCTGAAGCTGCCCATACGCATCGACGCTGCGCGGCGGCGCATCCGCGGCGCTTGCCGCCAGGGCGGCATCGCCCGCGATTGCGAGCGCGCAGGCGAGCGCCACAGTGCGCTTGAGCCGCCTGAAGGCGCGCGTCGCCCGCGCATACGCCGCGCGGTGCGCGGTCACGCGCCCCCCTTGCGCGCGGCTTGGATACGCGGCAGGAATTCCTGCTGCCACACCTCGGGCGTCATGGGCGAGATAAACTTGTAGAGCACGCGTCCTTGCCCGTCCACAAGAAAAGTCTCCGGCGCGCCATACACGCCCCAATCGATCGCGGTGCGGCCGTCGGTGTCGAACGCGACCGCCTGATAGGGGTTGCCGAGCTGAGTGAGCCATTGCTTCGCCTTCTCGCGCTCATCCATATAGTCGAGCCCAATGATCGGCACGACGCGCGCGCGCGCTATCTCCAGCAGCGCCTCGTGCTCCTCGCGGCAGGCCACGCACCACGTACCCCAGACGTTCAGCACATAGACTTGTCCCTTGAGCGCGCCATTGCTCACGATGCGAGTCGGATCGAGCACATCGCCCAAGTCGAAGAGCGGCGCCTGCTTGCCGATCAACGGAGACGGCAGCGCATGGATGTCGCGCTTGGGATTGAGCCCGAAAGCGAACAGCACCACGAGCGCGACGAACGCCGCGGCAGGCAGCACGAACTTCCACATCAGCTCGTCCTCGGGCGCGTGCGCTCGCGTTCGGGTGCGTCAGAGTTTGCCAAGGCTCGACTCCGGGCCGGGAGGCGCGGCCACCGTATCGCTCGAGGTCGCGCTCACTCGCACGCGGTAGCGGCGGTCGGTCGCGGCGACCAGGCCGCCGACCGCCATCACCAAGGCGCCCAGCCAAATGTAACGCACCAGCGGTTTGTACTGGATGCGCATGCTCCATGCGCCCGCCCCGAGCGGATTGCCCATCGCAACGAATAGATCCCGCGACCAGTTCACGGAGATCGCCGCCTGGCTGTTGTCGGTCTGCTGCACCCAGAAGTGGCGCTTTTCCGGCCTCAAGGTCGTCACGTGTTTGCCGTCGCGGGTCACCTCGACCAGCGCTTGCACGGCATCGTAATTCGGTCCGGTCACATCGACCGTGTTCACGAAATGAAATTCGTAGCCCGCGATGACGTAGCTCGCTCCGGGCTTGAGCGCGACGTCCTTCTCGATCTTGTAGGTCTCCACGCCGCTCGCGCCGATGGCGAACATGCCGACGCCGAAATGCGCAATCGACATCCCGAGCAGCCCCGCCGTGAGTCTCTGCCCCTGCCGCAGGCGCCGCACGGGCTCGAGCAGCGAGGAGAGGATGATCCAAAAACCGAACACGAAGCCGACCAGCCCGACCCAATGAATCTTGCCGAACCCGAGCCCCTGTGCACCGAGCGCGAGCAATGCGCCGAGCGCGAGCAGCCACCAAAGCGGCTTCGCGGCCGCGGTGAGCTTGCCGCGCCGCCAAACCGAATG
>Ga0182030_10020525_pt1 | contig 12455 bp, 8 predicted proteins | sample 812S3MmetaG_FD_121299 | JGI IMG/M metagenome (GOLD analysis project Ga0182030, IMG submission 121299) | Permafrost microbial communities from Stordalen Mire, Sweden - 812S3M metaG (Illumina Assembly) | ecosystem: Environmental > Terrestrial > Soil > Wetlands > Permafrost | place: Sweden... | reverse complement strand
GGAACATCCCCGGCGTCCTCGCGGCGTTCCTGGCCGGCCTTGCGCTCTATTATTCGCTCGGGCCGCTCGGCCTCGCGGGCCCCGGCTACCGCCCGCCCTCCCTGCCCGAGCTCCGCTTCTCACTTCCGGAGCCCACGCTCGGGTTTGTCGGCGGCCTCGGCGCAACCGTGCCCTACCTGCCTCTCATACTCCCGTTCGGCCTGCTCATGGTTGTCGGCGGGATCAACGTCGCGGAGAGCGCAAGGGCGGCGGGCGATGACTACAGCACCCGCAACATCCTGCTCACGGAGGCGTTCGCGACCCTCGTGGCCGGCCTTTGCGGGGGAGTGGCGCAGACGACCCCCTACATCGGCCATCCTGCCTACAAGAACATGGGCGCGCGCACCGGCTACACCCTCCTGACGGGGGTTTTCGTGGGGCTGGGAGGCGTCTTCGGGTACCTCTCCAACCTGGTTGAGCTCGTCCCGCTCGCCGTCCTCGCGCCGATCCTCGTCTTCATCTCGATCGACATCACGGCGCAGGCGTTCGAGGCGACGCCCGTCAGGCATGCGGCGGCCGTCGTCTTCAGCTTCTTTCCCGCGATTGCCCGCATGCTGGCGATCGAGCTCGGCAACTATGTGCCGCCGGAGCGGTTCTCCCAGATGCTGGCGTCGACCGGAGACGGCATGCCGGCGCTGGCCGTGATCGTCGCGCTTGGCAACGGCTTCATCATAACGTCCATGATCTGGGCGGGGTTCCTGGCCGCCCTGGTCGACAGGCGCCCCGGCGCCGCAATCGCCCTCCTTGCCACGGGCGCGGTCCTCACGCTCTTCGGCGTGATCCATTCCGTCGAGCCGAGCGGCGGGCTCTATGTGCCCTGGGAGCTGAGCGGCGTCGCCCGGACGCTCGCGCTCCAGTTCGCCGCCGCCTACCTCGCGCTTGCGGCCGTCATTTCGCTTCTCGCATTCCAGCGCGGAGCCATGGACGCGGCAGACTGACAGGAACCCGGATCCTCCGTTCGAGGCCCTCCGGGCCGTTTCCGGGCGCCCGGCCGCAGTCCTTCCCTGGCTAGGGAAGTATGGTCACCTTGCGCAACACCGGCGGGGTGACCGGCTTGCTCATCTCGCCGTCCGGCCCCTCCACCGTCGGCGTGTCCGCAAGCGCGTCGAGGACCTCGATTCCCCGGGTCACGTTTCCGAATATCACGTAGGTCGACGGCAGCGGATAATCCTTCAGCATGATGAAGAACTGGCTGCCGTTCGAGTCGGGCCCGATGTTGGCCATAGCCACTATGCCCCGCTTGTAGCCGCGCTTGTAAAGCACCGAGTCCTCGCGGATTCCGTCGGGAAAGGTTCCACCCCAGGCGCTTTTCCCTCCCGAGCCGGTGCCCGTGGGGTCCCCGCCCTGAATCATGAAGCCCTTGACGATCCGATGGAATACCAAGCCGTTGTAATAGCCGCGCTCGGCGAGAAGCCGGAAATTCTCAACGGCGGTCGGACTGTCGTTCGCATAGAGTTCAATTCCTATCGTTCCCTTGTCCGTCACAAGGTCGGCATGGAGACCGCCGGAGCTGTGGATTCCGGCGGGGATCGTGGCGGGGATCGCGGCATTGCCCTCGGACGTCGGTCCGGACGAGCGGCAGCCAGCAAATAGGATGACGGACTGCGCCAGGACAATGGCAACGGCCTGGCGGCGGGAAGTGAGGGAGAACATCGTGTGGGGATTGCTGCTGTTCACTTCCTCTCTTTCGCCCATCCCGTCAATGGGGATAATTCCCGATCGGGCCGGCGAGGGGCGGAAAGGCCGGCGCCTGCGGCGGCGGGAGCTCCGCACAAATGCCCCATCCGGCAACGCCAATCCTGGCTGCCGGTCGTCTTCGTCGGGCCGCATTTTCTTTGCCGTGGCAGTAACCTCCGGTTTCAAGCGCCGTCACAATGGGTTCATGAGACGCCCATCCAGCCCGCTTCTCTTCGCAGCACTAGCCCTGTCCGCGATCCATGCCACCGCGCAGACGGCGGCCCCCACCCCGACGCCAACCCAGGATCCCACCGGGTTCGCACGCCCGCTCCCCGGCATCACGGAGGCTGAAAAGGACGCCTTCGCCGCGGGCAGCGCCGATTTCAACACGGTCGAGACGCCCGAGACCGGGCTGGGCCCGATCTACAACAACGTGTCCTGCCTTTCGTGCCACAATGTGCCGGCGCTAGGCGGGAGCAGCGTCACCACGGTGACTCGCTTCGGGGAGACCGCCGGAGGGGTGTTCAACCCGCTCAAGAGCCTCGACGGGTCACTGCTCCACTCCAAGGCCATCGCCCCGATACTGCAGGAAGCGGTGCCCCCCCAGGCCAACACAACCGCGCTGCGCATCACGCCGGCCCTTTACGGCGACGGGCTGATTGAGGAGATCCCGGATGCCACGATCATCGCCAACTCCCAGCTCCCGAAGCCGGCCGGCATCGGCGGCCGCGTCGCCATCATAACCGATGTTGCCACGGGCGAGACCCGGGTCGGTCGGTTCGGGTGGAAGGCGCAGCACGCCACCCTCCTGGGAATCAGCGGCGATGCCCTGAACAACGAGATCGGGATCACGAACAGGCTCTATCCCAAGGCGGCGGCTCCGGACGGCAACGAGGCCCTCCTCGCCGAGTTCGTGAGCCCCACGGCGCCGATCGAGGACCAGCCCAATCCAATCACCGGGTTGTCGGAGATCGACCGGCTCGCCAACTACATCCGCTTCCTGGGCCCGCCGCCCCCCGGGCCCGCGTCAACCGCCGCAGCTGCGGGCCAGCAGCTCTTCGCATCCCTGGGCTGCATCAGCTGCCACACCCCGTCGATGAACACGGGGCCAAATCCGGTCGCGGCCCTGTCCAACCAGACGGCGAACCTCTACTCCGACCTGCTGCTACACGACATGGGCTCCCTCAACGACGGAATCGCTCAGGCTGACGCCGGCCCCAACGAGATGAAGACCCCGCCCCTTTGGGGAGTGCGGGCCAAGAGCGCCTTCCTGCACGACGGCCGCGCCGCCACGCTCGACGCCGCGATCCTGGACCACGCCGGAGAGGCGCAGGCGGCGAGCACCGCCTACTCGAAGCTCAGGCTGGCCGAGCGGCAGGATCTCATCGCCTTCCTCCGCACCCTCTAGCCGGGGGCGGCCTGATTTCCCGGCCTCGGAGGCGCCCAAACATCAAAAAAAAGCGCCCTCCCCGGTGGGAGGGCGCTTCGCGGGAAACTAAGCCGAGGCTCAGAACTTGTAGTCGCAGTCTATGTAATAGATGCGCCCGATGGCGCCGTTGTACTCTCCAACGTCGCCGTAGGTGTTCGGAAACGCGTTGTAGGCCGGCGGAATGTTCCGATTGAACGCATTGTTGATTCCAGCCGTGATCGTCAGTCCCCTAAACGCGCCGTTGAAAAGCCCATTGCCGAACTGGTAGGAGGCCGCGAAATCCTCCTGGATGTAGGATCCCACGTGGGCCGGGGCCGACGCGGTTGAACCTCCGGTCCCGATATCCTCGACCGAAGGAATGAATGTGTTGCCGGCCACCAGCTTCACGGAGCGGTACTTCCAATCCAGCGTTGTGTAAGTCCGGTAGCGCGGCGTCGTCCCTTCGTTCTGAGTCGCCGTACCCGCGTATTGGTAGTAGTTTTCCGACGGAATGGCCTGGTAGAGATAACTGTTGTAGAAGGTTATCTGCGAGGTCAGGTCGAACTTGCCGTACACCGTTGTGGGGAAGGTGTAATTGACCGTGGCATCCCACCCCTTGATGGCCGTGGCTCCCACGTTGATTTCGCTGTCGAAAATCCAGACGGAATGTGACGGATGCGCGCTCACCTGACCCGGAGCCGTGGGATTCGGACCGCTGATGTTGCCGAAATGGACCAAACTGTTATACGGCGAGGCAGGGCCGAGGTCCTCAACGCTCTGGATGATGGTCTGCTCGGAGATGCTTCCGAAGAAGTTATGGGTCACCGAGTCATAGTAATCGAAGGATATGTCGAGGCCCTTCACGACCTTCGGGTCCAGGATGAAGCCCACGGTCCAGGCTGTTCCCGTCGCAGGCTGGAGGTGGGCGTTCGAACCGGTCTCAGCCTGGAACTGGACGTTGGTGAGCGTGGCGGTTTGCCCGTAGGGAATGTAATTGATCGAATTGGATGCGCCCTGATTGGTGGGGCCGTAGAGGTCATAGAGCGGCGGTGCTAGGAATGACTTTCCGGCCGTGGCCCGCAGTGCGAAATCGTCCCCGAGCGGCTCGTACTTGACCGCGATCTTGGGGGTCCTCGAATCGCCGACACCATAGTAGTCGTCGTTGCGATATGCGGCATCCAGATTCAACGAATAGACACCGGGGAATCTGAATTGCTGGCCGACGATAGGAATTTCGACCTCGCCGAAGAACGACAGCCATTTGCGTTGCTGGTCGATTGGCAGGATTGTAGGCGCGTCGACCCAGCCATTGGTCTCGGAGTTTAAATCCGCGCTGGCATTGAGCACCTCGCGGCTATAGCTCACTCCGAGGGCGAAACCCAGCTTCCCGCCGGGCAGGTCCAGCGGCGTCCCGTTGAAGATGAATTCCGCCGTGGTCAAGTCGCTGACGCCATCGATGTAGGCGGTCCCAAGGAGCTGGTTCAGCACTCCGGGCGCCTGGTTGATCGCAAACGGATTGAGCACACCGTCGAGCAGGTCCGCCTGGAAAGTGATCGCGTTGATCAGGTTCTGATTCTCGTAAAGAAGCTCCTCGCGGCTGTAGTCGATCGAGGCGGTCCAGGAGTAATTTTGCGTTATCTTCCCTTCGAGCTGCCCCACTATGTTGACCTGCGTCGAGGTATTCTGGAAGATGCGCGGATAGTCTACGAACCGGTTGTGGGCGGTCACGTCATTGCCGCTCGCAAGGGGTCCGTACCCAGTCGGGTCGTAGCTGTAGGTTTCGCCCTGGGTCAGGTACGAATAGGTGAACGGATTGGTCGGGGCGGTGTAATAGAAAAACTGGTCGCCCGCAGCAAGCGTGGGATTACTGACGCCGAAATCGAGGTTTTCATCAAGCCAGGGATCCGTTGGACTGTCGATCTGCGGATAGACCGGCTGTGCGTTGAGTGTCGTGACGGTTATCGACCTGGAATACAAAACGGAGACTGACCCCGTGAGGGCATCGCTGAAACGATGTTCCATATCGACCGTTCCGCTCTCGCGCTTGAGGCTCGACGTCAGTGTCTCGTGAGCCGCCAGATTGAGACCCGAATAAACCTGCTGGAGTACCGATGCGGCGTTGGGACCCTCCGCATTTCCAAGATCCACGTAAATGCCCATCGAAACAAGCTGCGGCATCGTGTAAGTTCCGCCTCCCGGAGGAGCATTGACCCCCGGAGCGAGTTTGTAGAATTCATCCCCGCCACCACCGCCCAGCGGAAGGGAGCTGCCCCCCACTCCTCCCGGGACCTGGTTGTAGATATCGACAATCCCGGCGTAGTTGACGCTCGCGCCGTACACCTTGGTGTCCGGACGCTGGCTGAAAAGGATGTAGGGATTCTCCGTATACTCGGCAGACACGGTTATTGAGGTCTTCGCGTTCGAGACCCCGCCGACAATGGAGAAGGACCGCTCCGTATAATGGCCGTCGTTTGGGCTCTCTCCCCAGTGCGTGTGTGCTTCCCAACCGTTGAAGTCCTTCTTGAGGATGATGTTGATCACGCCGCCGAGCGCATCAGAGCCATAGATTGCGGAGGCGCCGTCCTCGAGGACATCGATCGACTGGATCGCAGCGGGAGGGATCAGGTTCAGGTCCACGAATGAATTCGCTCCAACGGCCTCTGCCGAGTTTGTCGCGACACGTTGTCCATTGACCAGCACGAGAGCGGGAAGGCCGTGAATGAACATCTGCGCCCCACCGTAGGTCGACGCCGTGCTAATAGTCGCATTCTCAGAGCCAATCCCGGAGATTGACGGAGCCATCTTGCGGAGAATATCGAGAGTGTCCGTCTCCACCCCGCTATCTTGAATTGCTCCGACATCAATGGTGACGACGGGGACAGACAGGGCATCGGCTGCGAGCGGGATGTTGGACCCCGTGACGACATACTTCTCGAGGACTTGAGGCGCCTCAGAGGATGTCGGGGCGGCAACGGGCGCCGTCACCTGAGCGGTGGTCGGCGTGGTCGTTGTCGTTGTGGTTGTTTCGGCTTGGGAATAGCCCGTGGATGTGAATAGACCGGACGCTGCAAAAAGCAACGGCACAGCCAAAAACTTCCGAGCACGGAGGTCTTTCATAGCTTGTTGTAGTTTATGTTGTTGTGTTAAGCCCACACGGCCTGTGCCGCATTATGCTTGCCACGGGGAATGAGCCAAATTTACCAAATTGCAACCCCATTTTCACTGATCCGTAATGCGCGGAGAGGCGTCGGTCTTCCGTAGTGAGGCATTGCCGTGTTTTTTCCGGACCCCCAGCCTGGCCGGAGGTGTCGTAAGACCTGTATTCAGGGCCTAATTATTCTTCCCTTTCTGAGGGGCCGTCGCTCTGCCCATTGACCGGGCAGGATCCCACCTTGCAGGGGTGTTCCACTTGAACTGCGCCGCTTGCCCGCCGGGACCCGAGGGTGATTCGCCAACCGCCTTTGAGGGATCAGGATTCGCATGTCTGGATGCGGAATGGCGCCCAGCTCGAATCGCGGGCTGCCACGCGAGGTTAATTAAGGGAATGCCTGCCCCGGCGCCATACATTTCATCCTTCCATGCTCTCCGCATTGGGGGACGAAGAACAATGGTGGAAAGGCACAATCGTGACCCCAAGCCTCACGTGAAAGGATCGGCCCTGAGAATCGCCTGCCGCTTGTTCTCAAGGCCAACCCGGATTGCCAGTTGGCCGGCCTCGTTCACGGAAACCGGGTTGAGTGCGAATTCCGTCACCCTGGATCCCAGCAACGGTTCGCCAAGCGAGATTATCCTGTCCGAGACCGGATCCGGCCCGCTGAACACTCCGAGCTGCCCCCCTCTTGGCGTGGCACAGAAGGCAACCAGCCCATTACAATTGATCAACGCGCTGCGATAACTCTCGAACAGGCCACTCTCGCCGACAAGGGGGCTGATCCCGTCAGCCGTTGCGCCGAAGACGCCAGGTCCCGTCTTCCTTCGTGTGCCGGCAAAGGCCACGGCGCCCCGGTCGTCGATGGAGGGGAAAGGCGCCAGGTCGACGAACTCGTCACCGGTTTCAACGATCGCCCTGACGCCCCCCCCCTCGCTGGCGCAGATCGCTTTGCCGCCTCCGCGCAGGTCGGCCATGAACGCCACGGTCCCTCCCTGATTGATGACGGGCAACCCCTGGAACCCGCTGAATTCGCCGCCCGTGTCGGCGATGGTGGCAACCGACTCGCGGTTCCCGGCAAAGATCCCGGCCCGACCGGAGCTGAGGTTCGCCCGGAAAGCCAGCGTCCCACGGTCATTCAAGGTGGGTCCGAGGGGACCGATCCCTTGAAACTGTCCACCGTCCCTGGCGATGGCAACAAGCTCTCCGCCAAGGGCCAGAAACGCCCCCTGCCCTCCGGTCTTCAGGTCGGCGTAGAAGCCCAATTCGCCGTCGCGGCTCACATCGGGGTGGCTGCGGATGGCGCCAAGGGGGCCGGTGGTCGAGTCGGCGACCGTTAGAATCGACTCGCCATCGCCAGCGAAGACCCCGCTGCCCCCGGTTCTCATTGCGGCCTGGAACGCCACGACACCCGCGTCGTTCACAGATGCGACGTAAGGGGCGAAATCGTCGAAGCGCTCTCCGGTCTCCGCAATTAGCGTTAACCTGAATGCGCTGGTCCGCGGCAGTCGTGGCACAAGGTATCTCCCCCGAGAAGACCCCCGATGGCAATCCCGCACGCGCCCCGCGCCGGGGCGTGCGCGACAGCCTTGTTGCCATTCAGCCTTATCAGCTCTTTCCTCCGAGGTGCCGGCGATTCCAAGGCCGCGTGTCGCCGAATTCTGAACCACAGAATCTTTCAATGAAGCCCGCCCATTCGCATTTTCCGCCTCTGCTGGGAGCTCTGGTTCTGGGAATGCTTTCCTCGGGTTGCGTGAACGATTTTCAGCAATCCTATAAGCGTTCCAGCGTGAGCCCCGACGTCGCCCTGCTTCCCTATTCCGGGAGCACTCAGGTCATTGGATCCGGCAATCTCCGCGTCGACGGGGCGCGCCTCCAGCAAGAGGGGTACGCCCTGATCGGGATCGCCTCGTTCCACGCCGGCGGCGAGGTTTCCCCCGACGAAGTAAAGGAGCAGGCAAAAGCTGTCGGAGCCGACGTTGTTCTCTGGTCAGATAAGTATGGTGAAACTCGGCAGGAGGACCTGCCTTTCACACAGAACCGTCCCGCGGTGCTTGGCGTAAGGAACGCCTACGGAACCGTGAATTCAGCAGCAAATGCGTATGGCAGCGGCGGAAATTCAAATGGGCCTGGGGCGGCGAATCTCAACACTTCGCCGACTCCTGCCAATCCTGCCAAGCCAGATGGCTTTGGCAGCGACACGGCCCCTGTCACAATCCAAACCTATGAATACACCGCGGAATTCTTCAGGAAGGCAGAGAGCCTCGTTTTTGGTGCGTTCGGAAGCAACATGCCCGAAGAATTGCGGCAAAAATATCGGCGAAACGGAGGCGTTGTTGTGTCCGCCGTCGCAGCCGGCTCACCGGCGTTCAAAAGCAACATCCTGCCGGGCGACGTCATAATTAAGATCAACGACTTGGACGTTAACACAGTCGAAGAGTACAATCGCGCCATCAGCTTGGAGCGCGGGAACGCGCCAGTCATTACGTTCATCCGCGACGGTGAGATCGATAGCGTGTCAGTCATCTTCAATCCATAGGCCCTCGCGAAGGAGACACGGAGCCGATCGTTAGGTGCCGAAGACAGTCTCAGGCACGAAGGCCCAAATGGAGGTCGCCTGCGGCAAGGATGCCACGGCCGGAAACGCAGAAGCTGGCAGAGTGCACGGAGAAAACGGCCTTCCTTATTTGACCTCCCTAAACGTCAGGAGCAGAGCCGTCCGGGGCGCCGCGGCGGTGAGCGGAAGACCCGCCTCCATCAGCTCCTTGCCGCTGAATGCCGTGGTTCCGCCGCCATCGCGATTGGTGAATTCGTAGCGGACATCAGCCTTGAGTCCCCGAAGCTTCAACCGGATTTCGACGGCCGTGCTGAATTCATGCCGGAATGCCTGGATCATGCCGTCCCCCTTCTCCGGCCGCACAAACTCCCAAGCGATCCAAGCATCCGCCGCCCTGCTGTAGGGGGTCAGGGGATAGTAGTCTCCATAGAAATAATCCGCCACGGCGCAATAATCGGAGACTTGCCGGTATAAGGCGTTCCAATCGGGTCTTTCGAGGTGGGTTCCGACGCCCATTTCTGCAGAGAGATGGCTGCGGGCCGAATATACGTCTTCGGCGTACTCTCCAGTGCCAAAGTAGGGAATCCAGAGACTCAGGCCATAGGTGAACCCCTGGTTCGCATCGAATACATCCGCTGTCATGCCAGGATCCCCCATGCTCGGAGCTTGGTAATCGGATCGGCACAGCGACAGGGCCCTGCGCAGCGATTCAAGGTCGAACCGCCGTCCGCCGGACGCGCATGAGTCGATGATCATGTCGGGGAATCGCCGCCGAAGCGCGTCCCAGTACTCCAATAGGCCCTGCACGTAGAGATTTTCCGTCATTCCCTGCCGGTCCGGCGCATCGTTGTTTTGCCACGCTTTCAAGGGAGCCACATTGAAATCCTGCTTATAGATGTCGGGGCCCGCCTGCGCGATGGATTGGGTGAGGGTGTCGGTTAGCCATCGCAGCGCCGCCGGATTACCCAGGTTCAGCAGGCGGAGATCCTTCATGCCCGGATCGTCCCATTTGAGCAGCCAGTCGGGATGGCTCTCCCATAGAAAACTTCCGTTGTAAACCCGTTCCGGCTCGTACCAAAGACCGAGCTTCATTCCGCGGTCGTGGGCATAGTCCGAAACCTCGCGGATGCCGTGCGGAAACCTGATGGGATCCGGCGTCCAGGTTCCGACTCCCTTGGCGGCCCACCAATCGCTGCCTTCATACCATCCGGCGTCCATATGCCAGTAGTTGATGGCCACACCGCTCTTCACATAGGTGTCGATGGCCGCCTTTTCTCCAGCGGCTGATTGATGAAGCCCCATGCAGATCTCCGTATATTTCCCCGGGAGCCTTCCATTGTACCGTGGCATATTGTGCGCGACGAACCAATGGCGCCAGAGATTCTGTCCCACGAGCCAGTCCTCACCTTTCCAGAAGAGCACAGCTACGAGTGGCGTGCGGATCTCCTCCCCCGGCTGCAGACTCAAATGGGTGGTCTCTTGCCCTCCGCGCACCTTTGCGACGTTGTTTTCAGACGCAAACTGCGCCTGCCACTGGCCGGGCCAGCCCAAGGCGAGGAAGACGCCCTCCCCGCCGGAATCGAGATTGAAATATGGCCACGCTTGGTCCGTTGGGCGTCCCCCGCTGGGTTGGAAACCTCTGGGCTTGTTCTCCAATTTGAACTCCAGCGGCTCGTATCCTGTGGGTGAGTAAAAGTCTCCCTGATTGGTTCGCAGGATCGTTTCCTTTCCTATCCCAAAGTTGGAGTCGATGCCGCGCACCTCTTCCAGGATCGGCGTCGCCGCGGCGCCCCCATTTCTCATGTAAGCGGTCCATTCCACCGCAGGGTAGTCGCCATACTCCACAGCCACCACCCGCACTTCTAGGCCCGTAACTGGGTCCGTCCATCTCATGACGTACTGCGTCCGTCCGTCCGACAATTGCTGTGTCTCAATCGGCGTCTTCCGCCAGCCGGCCAGAAGCTGCTCCGATGACGTCCCGTTGTACCTGAACGACACCACCGGATGCTCCGGCGAGAGGAGCGTATGCTTAACCCATTGGGCTTTTGCCGACATCTCATCCTGCGTGACCCATTCGTCGGCTCGGGCCACGCCATTCATTATCAGGATAGCAATCCAAGAAGCGGTTAGGGTGGCAAAACGGCGTATTTTCATTTTAGGGGCTCCCATCCTTATAATTCCCATTCTAAGCGATTCCTAACCCGCTTGGTCTTTTCAACACTTCAGGTCTCGATGTGATTTTTGATTCGTGAATCCGTATCGCTTGAGTGCAGGTGGAGTGCAAGCCGGACATTGTCGAAGATCAAGGCATGGCGGCAAGCGCCGCCACAGGCCATCGGCAGGCTTTTTAAGCGGTCCCTCTGTTCAAAATCAAGGGAGTGTTTCCACTTCTAGGGTTGCGAATTACCAGTGCGTGCGCTCATCCAACAAATGTCGAAATAGACAACGGCAAACAGCCCCCAGCTTTCTCATCAATGAATTTGCAAAGGATACTGCCTGGCGCAGTTGAACGGGCGGCGCACGCGGTCAAACTGAGTGCCGACCGCGAGGCGTATGGTAGCTTCGGGTTTTCCCCTTTCAGAGGGAGAAAATGGCGGGATGGACGGGACTCGAACCCGTCTTACACTCCGCTTGGTTGGTGAACTCAAAATTCATATTTGAGAGAGGAATATCACTCCATACGATAAGAATATCAAGGACATTCTAAGCGGCACCAAACGGTACAAACAGGCACCCATTATGAGAGGAGTTGAGAGGAGCACGCAGCGTCATCAAAATATGTCGAACTTTTGGTCGGTCGCGGTGCTGTTGGCTATGTCGTCGATTGCAGCTCGGAGTTTTTTCGGCAATTGCTCGGCGAACTCCGGGTTTCTGGGGGTCATGTTTTTCCCGATGCTGTCCGATTTATCTCGATAGAATAGCAGGACCCAACGTTCCGGCAGGATCGCTCCCGTCCCTGCAATTGTCACCTCAGGGTGCCGACAGAAAAACAGAAGCCGCCGAGCACCTCTGTCAGTTGTCGCATAGAGCTTATGGAGGGTTACTCGCGCTGGTAACCCCGGAGAAGCGATGCCGACAGCGATGGCCGGCTTCTCCTTCAGCTTGGAGAAAATCTTCCGTGCTTCCTCGGGAACTACCGCACCAAATTCTTTTTTCTTTATTTGGTGCGGGACGATGATTTCCATCAATGGGCGGGTAGCTTATCCAACGCTTCTCCCAGTTCCTGCATCAATGGGCGAACCTCTTTGGGCGCTTCGACCCGCTCGATTCTGTCGATCCTGGGCTCCAACGTGAGACGGAGGCGATACCCAAGGCTATTCGCCGTCCGGACGATGGTGTGCAGCGTTATGGACGTGTTCTTTTCGTCGAGCACTCGTCGAATCGCTGTGCGGCTGGTTCCCGTGTCCCGTGCAATGGATGCGATGGTAACCCCTTTCCGCTTCAGACGATAACGCAATCCATTGGAGATCTTCTGCTTGATAGCGACCTCCTCCTTAATCAACGGGTCTTCGAATGTCTTCATGCTTGGAGGATGGTCCAATTTTGGACCGCCGTCAAGCCGAAGTGCTCGCGTCAAAGTAGATGGCTGTCCCCGCCGACGGGTGCGATAGCCCTATCCTTTGGAT
>Ga0182030_10020524_pt1 | contig 12455 bp, 6 predicted proteins | sample 812S3MmetaG_FD_121299 | JGI IMG/M metagenome (GOLD analysis project Ga0182030, IMG submission 121299) | Permafrost microbial communities from Stordalen Mire, Sweden - 812S3M metaG (Illumina Assembly) | ecosystem: Environmental > Terrestrial > Soil > Wetlands > Permafrost | place: Sweden... | reverse complement strand
CAGGATTTCCTCGATCTGCGGCCGGTCCGAGAAGCGCACCGGCGCACCGGTGGCGTAAACCGAGAGTTGCCGCGTCAAATTCCGCGCGATGGAATCCGGGTCCGCCAGCAGCAGGCGCTTCAAATCGCGAACATCGCTGAAATTGCGGCCATCTGGCAATTTGCCCGTGCAATCCACGGGAAGCCCATAAAAGAAGGCGAAGCGCTGGCCGTCCAGGCCGAAGCCCGGGGCGTTGGTGGCGCCTTCCTTCGCGGCCCGGTAGCGTTCGCGGTAGCCACCCATCACGTCGAAGCTCTCCAAGGCCAGGCCGGGCGGGTCCATTTTATTGTGACAGGAGGCGCAACTCGGATCGGCGCGGTGTTTCTCCAGTTGCTGGCGGATGGTCACCGCGCCGCGAATGTCCGGCTCGACCGAGGGCACTTTGGGCGGTGGCGAGGTTTCGATCCCGAGAATGCGCTCGGTGATCCAATGCCCGCGCAGCACGGGCGAGGTGGTCGTTCCATTGGCGGTGACTTTCAAGACGCTGGCTTGCGTCATCAAACCTCCCCGGAGGCTGTCCGGCGGAAGGCTGACCTTGCGCAGGACGGCTCCCGTCACCCCAGGCACACCATAGTGCTGGGCGAGGCGCTCGTTGAGAAAAGTGAAATCGGAGCTGACGATGTTGCTGGCGGGCAAATCCGCCCGCACCAGCTCCTGGACAAACAACCTCGTCTCCTCGAGCGCGGAAAGTTTCAAGGCATCGTCCAATTCGTAGTCGTTATAGAGCGTGGTGGAGGGCGACGTGTCATCCAGCTTCCGCAAGTCCAGCCAATAGTCGGTGAACGCCTCGACAAAACGGCGGGATTTCGGGTCATCCAGGAGGCGGTCGGTTTGCGCGCGCAGGATCTCGGGGCGGTGCAATTCGCCGCGCTCCGCCAAGCTGCGCAAGGTCGCGTCCGGCTCCGAGTTCCACAGGAAGTAGGAAAGTCGCGAGGCGAGGGCGAGATCATTGAGGCGGCCCGGGGTGTCATCGAAGTAAAGGAATCCCGGGGAGGAGAGGATGGCGGTGTCCGCTGTGATCATGGATTTGGCAAAACCCAGGCCCTGGTCGTATTGACTCTTAAACAAGCCGGCAAAAAGTTGCACCTCGGCCTCCGTCACCGGGCGGCGATAGGCCCGTTGCAGGAAGCCGCGCAGCAGTCTTTCCGCGTCCTCTTGCGGATGCTCGGTGACCACCTCGACATTCACCTGGCGCAGGCCACCGCCCCGTCCCCCGCGCGCGCCACGGCCAGCACCAGCACCAGCACCGCCGCCGCCGCGACCACCCCGGCCGCCTCCGCGTCCGCCAGCCGGGGTCGCCGGCACGATGTCCAGAGCCAGGCCGGTTTCACCTTCGGCCAGTTGTTTCAAGGGAAGGTCGCCAAAAAGAAGACGGTAGCCAGCCCCCTGCGATTCATCGTAAAGCGGGCCTTCCACCTCCATCCACTGGATGGCGTAGCCCGGCATTCCGTCCGGCTGCGCCAGCGGATTGACGTATTGCTCGTCCGAACCATTGACCCGCGTCCGGAAGAGCCGGGTGCCATCCGTCCGAACGGCTTCGCCCGCCGCCAGCAGGACCTCGATTTCGTGAACGGTGGGTTCGGGCTTGAAATCGAACGCTGCAACCTGCCGGTTTTGGCCGGAACTGGAGCCAAACACGCCGATTGGCTCGTCCCGCCGGCCCGGCCAGCATTCATCCAAATTCGGGCGATGCCAGAGGGGGAGGTAATAGTAGGGCGCTTTCTCTTCGCCAAAACCTTCGTAGAACCATCGGCCAATGCCGCCGCCGCTCACCCAAATAGTATATCCCTTGAAGCGCAGGCGATAGCGGGCCGCGACCGGGGCGCGGAACTGGCTCCAACTGTAGCCGCCCGCGTCGCTGAAAATGCTGGAAACCCGGCCCACCGCCTCGCGCTCGCGCGATTCCGGGGAGGTGAGCGGCGCGCGCCCGGCCCGGACGTCCGGCTGCGCGTGGGAGTCGAGCACGGGGAACGACATCCGGTCGGGCAGTGTCCCGTTTTCGCGCGGATGGAAATTGCCGGTCAGGCTGAACTCATCGCGGGCATAGTAACGGTTGGTGGTGGTGGTGGGATGTTCCAACTGCGCGCTCATCGCCTGGCGCAAGGCGTAATCGGCCACGCTCATGTAGCGGGACAACTGCACGTGGGAGACGTCCAAAGCCTCGCCGATCTTGTTGAAGCGGTATTTCTCACCGTCCTCGGGCAGGCGGTCTTTGATTTGAATCCAAGGCACGTCGAGCAGATCGCGCAAGGTGTCCTCGTACTCGTAGCGGTTGAGGCGGCGCTTGACCGCCCGGCCGCTTTTCCCGATGACGGCCATCTCGGAGTCGCACAGCGCGGCGGTCAGGTTTTTGACGAAGGCATTCAACTCCGCCGGGTCGGGACGCGGCTCGCCTTTGGGCGGCATTTCCCCGGCTTCCAGCCGGTCATGCACTTTGACCCAAGCGGCAAAATTGGTTTCAACCTGCGGCGCGAAGTTCAGGTCGGTCAGGTCAAGGCCGCCTTTGAGTTTCGTTTCGTTATGGCAGTCGGCGCAGTATTTTTCCGTGAATTGGGCGACTGGCGGAACCGCGTTCGTCTCCTGGGCCGCAGGCGCGACGGAAGCCGCGAGAGTAGCGGCCGCGAAACAAATAGCGAGGAGCGATGCCTGATGGGCCGCGCGGCGAAAAGAAGACGAAGATGGCGGCGAAACGAACATGGCGTTGGCCTTTGGCGGCGCCGATGCGGGAGCAGGTTGGCGGCCGCCAGACTCAAAGCGACGGCCCAAACCGGTGTTGTGGACAACGACAGACACACTCATTGCTGGGTTGATTGCTCGGCTGACGACGTGAAAACTAACACAGCACCGCCGCGGGGGCAAGTTGCGATTCAGGAGAATTGATGAGATGGAAACGTGTTTCTACCCCGCGTTATTTCACAAAAGCCTCGCCTTCCGGGGTGCGCCGCCAGGCAAAATAGCCGTCCAAACTCTGGAGAGCTTCAGCGCTGGGGACGGGGCCGGGGTGAGGGGTTTGGGAGAAGTACATGACTGCGGGATTCGCGTCGCTGAAGGACGGCCACTCAGGCAGGCCCCCGCCATTGGGATCGCCGTGTTTGGCAAAGTTGACCCAGTAAGAGGACATGGCGTCGGAGATGGCGAGATCCGCTTTGGTGGTTTGGGGATTGGAGGAATTGAGGTGTTGAAAAACATAAGACACGTCCGCGCCATGCGGTGAGCCATAGCCGAACCGGGGCGAGCCTTCGGGATATTCCTGATGTTGATCAAAGTAGTAGTAGAAGGCTTTGGATTTTCCGATCTTGGACTGCAGGCGCGCCCAAATCCAAGTTTGCCAGCCAAAGGCGGAATCGCGGGCCAGGTCGCGCGCGGTTTTGGGAGGCGTTCCGTTGCCGGCGGGATAGGCTTGCAGAAGATTTTCGGCCTGCGGGCCATAACGGTTCTTCACGCTGGCGATGTAGTCCTCCGAGGTGCGCGGAGGGGAGAAACTCGCGCCCTCGTCGGAGTTGTAGCCGACCAAAATGGGCGTGTCGTTGAACCGGCCCGCTTCATAAAGTTTGTATTGGTCGTCGGGGATGACCCAGCCGTCAATGATCGGCCAGGACATGCCCAAGCCGCGCCCGGCCGCCGGGAGTTGATCGGCGGGGATCTTGCGCAAATCCGCGATGGAGGCAAATCCCGCGTTCTTGACATAAGCGGCCCCGGAACGCTCGGCATCCGCCAGGCGTTTCAGGTTCTCGCCGGGCATGGTCGTGGGGCGCGGCGGGCCAAACGAGCCGCCGCTTTCGGAGATGGCGCCCTGGATCAGCCCCTTGGCCAGCGGCGAGGCGCACAACATGCTGACGGCGATTCCGCCGGCCGATTCGCCGAAAATGGTCACCTTGTCCGGGTCGCCGCCGAAGGCCGCGATGTTCTTCTTGACCCACTGTAGTCCCGCGATCATGTCCAACAAACCGTAGTTGCCGGAGACGTGGTTGGTCGTTTCGGCGCTCAAGTCCGGGTGGGCCAGGAAGCCGAGTTGTCCGACGCGATAGGCGATGCTGACCAGCACCACACCCTTTTTGGCCAATTTCTCGCCGCTGTAATTCCGCTCCGAGGTGGCCCCCGCGCTGAAGCCGCCGCCGTAAATCCAGACCAGCACGGGCACACGCTCGGCGGCGGATTTGGCGGGAGTCCAAACGTTCAGATACAGACAATCTTCGCTCATGCCGGAGGGAGGCTTGGAGGCTTGCATCGCGCCGGGGGCAAAATTGGTGGCCTGTCGGACGCCGCTCCAAGTGGCGGCGGGCTGTGGCGCGCGCCAGCGGAGGTCGCCAGCGGGAGGAGCGGCGAACGGAATGCCGCGGTAAACCGCCAGACCGTCTTCGGAAGTTCCCCGCACCCGTCCGCCCTCAGTGTTGACCGGTGCGGGTTGCTGGGCTTGGACCAGTCCGGCGGCGAAAGCCGCCCACACGGCAAGGAGCAAAAACTTGTTCATATTATTCGTATCCCGGATTTGGTTTCGATCAGACTCGGTTTCTTTCAGACCGCTCTTACTTTCCCCCGCCGGCTTCTATTTTGGGGTCGCTGGCGGTTTGCGCTGAGGCCGGGGCAATCCACTTCGGATTCGGCTTGGCTTCGTAAATGCGGAAATGCCGAAAATCGTGAACGCAATAACCGGAGCCGAGCGGGACGCTGGTTTTGGGCAAACCGAATTTCTCGAAAGTTCCATACACGGTCACGTCGTGGCAAGTGGCGAGAACGGCATTGCCGATCAACTCCATGCGCGCGTGATACCATTGATCCGGTTTGAGGGCGAGTGGTTTGCGGTCCACGGTGGTGATGCCGTTCCGCCTCCATTCGTCGTGTTCCAGCACCATGCCGGGCTGACGATCCATGCTGTCCTGGTTCGCCCAAATGGACGCGGCGTAAGCATTTGGATTCAATTTGAAATTCGTCGGTGAAATGCGGCAGGCCGCGCCGTTGTTCGTGCTTTTTGAGTCCGCATCCCGATGAAAGCGAAAATCCACTTCGATGATGACGTTGCCCAAGGGTTGCTCGCAATCGAACTCCAGCACCGGCATGTGGCCGCCGCGCCAGACACTCTGCACACCGTCGCGGGTCTTTTTCCAATTCGAATGGGCAACCTTTACCGTCCAGCCCGGGGCGACGGACTGCGACTGGCTGGTGTAGTTGGTCAGCGTCTTGAAATCGTCCTGGAACAGGAGCTTTCCCTTCAGAGCCATTTGGGCGCGAGCATCGGCAGCCGACAAGGCGATGGCACAACCTGATAAGAGCTGAAGGAACATTCTTTGGAGTCTTTTCATTTTATTTCCTGATCCGGGCGCCGATCGAAAGCGCGGGCCAACACCTCCGGCAGAGTTCGTCAGCAGCGTTCATAGCGCAAGCACTTCAGCCAGCGACCCTTTTGCAACAAATAAGCGGGGACAAAAGAATACGCATGCTTGCTCTCCAACATATTCGGCTCGGAGTCGGCGTCAACCGCAAAACGCAAACATTGCCCGCGGCGGGCGCATGAGATAAGGATGATGGCGGAGACGTGTTTTCCGGGTTCGGCATCCGGCAAAATGGGATTGTCTCACCCCGGCGTTTGTGGTTCAATCGCCTGTCATGACCCCTTTCCCTTCAACCGGCGCGGCGAGAGCCTTGGCGCGGTTGGCTGGAGGCTGGCCGGCTCTAATATTTAGGTCTCGGGCACAAAGTCGTGGCCGTGGATTAATCTGAACAAAAGCAAGGGCATGAACGCACCTCTCATTTTGAAACATTTGACGGCGCCGGCCATTTTAGCGGCCGTCATGGCCATCGAAACGAACGGCCACGCAGCCGATACCAGCAGTTCTGCAGCCGCCCCGACCACGAGCGCCGCGGTCAAAAAAGTCGCCGTGGTGGTGGATTCCGCCTTGGGTGGAACAGGCCAGTATGGCATCCGGCAACTGGAAACGGCGTTACGCGCCAAAGGCATTACGGTTTCCGAAGGCCAAGAACAGGCGCACCAAGCCGATTTCGTCTTGCTCGCGGGCATGGGAGCCGGCGGCAACCCAGCGGCTGCGGCCTTGGCCGGGTTGAAAGTGTCGGTTCCAAATGGGGCGGAAGCGCTGACCATCCGCACCGGCGCGCGATATGATGGGAAACCCGCCATCATCCTGGCGGGTTCGGATGACAGCGGATTGATGTATGCCGCGCTGGACCTCGCTGACCGGGTCGGTTGGAGCACCAACGGTGCCGATCCTTTCCAGTTCGCCAAAGATGTCTCCGAGACCCCTTACCTCAAGGAGCGCGGCGTGGTGATGTTCACGATGAATCGCGCCTATTTCGAGAGCCGCCTTTACGACGAACAGTTCTGGGCGCGGTATTTTGACATGTTGGCCAAGGACCGGTTCAACCGCCTGGTGCTGGTGTTTGGCTATGAAGACGGCGGTTACATGGCGCCTTTTTATCCTTACTTCTTCGATGTGGACGGGTTCCCGGAGGTTCACGTCGTGGGCCTGGCGCCAGAGCAACAAGCCAGGAATCTCAAGGCATTCAAGAAAATGATCCAGTTGGCCGCCGAGCGGGGGATTAAAGTGAAGCCGGGTATCTGGGACCACATTTACCGAGCTGGTATTCAGGCTGGAGGAATCCCGGGAGCATCGAATGGCCGAACGGCCGTGATCGGGCTGGTGTGGGGTCTTAACGCCACCAACCTCGTGCCTTATACCGTCGCCGCCTTGAAGCAGTTTTATGAAACCTTCCCCGAAATCACGGAGACGCAATTCCGCATGCACGAGGAGTCCGGGCTGCGCGCGGCCGAAATCCCATCGTTCTGGCACGATGTCTTCGGCTTCTATCGCACCAACAAACCGGACCAGCTTTTGGAACTGCGGGTCAAAAATCTGCCCAAATCTGTGATCAAGGACGCCCAGGCCCAGGGCCTCCACATCGAACTGGACACGAAATTCTGGATGGAGCAGATGGGCCTGCCTTACCACTCCACCCACATCAACCGCGAGGATCAGATGAACGCGCGCCACAGCTACGCGGACCTGCTGGAATATCCGCAGACTTATCACATGAACTGGACCTTGTGGGACGGTGGCACAACGCGGCTGCTGCTTTGGTCCGATCCCGATTACGCTCGCCGGCTCGCCGGCAGCGCCCGCCTTTACGATGGCCAATGTCTGGTCGTCACCGAAATGGAAGCGACCAAAATGCTCGGGGCGCCCCACGATGCGAAGCCGATGGATTTTCTGAATTCCAAATACCGCTATTGCGATTACGAGTTTGAGCGGTATTGGGCTTTCTATCGTGTGTTCGGACGGCTTTCCTACAATCCGGAAGCCACGCCGGATGTTTGGGAGCGTGAGTATGTCGAGCGGTTCGGCACCGAGGCCGGCCCGCGGGTCATGAAGACGGTGCAGTTGGCCAGCCAAGTTCTGCCGAGGATCATGGCCGCCAGCGTCCCTTATAGCATGTTTCCGACCACGGCGGGCTGGGTGGAAATGATGCATTTGGGAAGCCTGCCTCGTTACGCGCAGATGGAGGAGGGAAGCGATATCCAGCAATTCATGAATGTGCGCGACGAAGCCGCGAGTATTCTCCAAGGCACAGACACGGCCCGGCGGCGACCGGAGGAAACCAGCCGCTGGTTCGCCGAAACCTCGGATGCGATTCTGGCCGGGGTTGCCGCGGCCGAACAAGCCCTCGGCGGCCGCCCGAGCGGCAATGAGTTCAAGTCCACAATGACCGACGCGAAAATACTGGCTGCCCTAGCGCGCTATCATTCCTGGCGCCAGCTCGGCGGGGTGAATTACAATTTATATAACCAGGGAGGGGATCTGGCCGCGTTCGACGAGGCGGTGGCCGATGAACGAAAGGCCGCGCAGGCCTGGCACGAAATGGTGGCGGCGGCCGGCGATTTCTACACTGACGAAATGTGGTTTGGCACGACGGGCCGGGGCTTCCCGCATCATTGGAAGGACGAGGCGAGGACGTTGGACTCGGAACTTGACGCATTGCTGGCCGAACGTCAATCGGCCACCGCAGGAGCGAGTGCCAAGCCGGCGCGAATTCCAGCGCGCGATTTAAGCACCCAGATGCCGACGGTGACTTTTGTCCAGCGCCCGCCGACCCCGGCGGCACCGGGACGGGATTATGTGGTTAAGGTGAAGGTCACGGCGCCGGAAGGTTTGAAATGGATTCATCTTCGGTATCGGCATGTGGATCAGACCGAGGATTATCAAACCGCCGACATGGCGCTCGAGGCGCAGACCGGCTTGTATGCCGCGAATATTCCGTCCGCATTCATTGATCCGCGTTGGGACCTGATGTATTTCATCGAGATAGTGGACCGGAGAGGCAACGGCCGGATTTATCCTGACTTGGAGGTGGAAACACCCTACCTTGTCACCGGTGTGCAACGTTAAATTCATGACAACAAGACATACAGTTTTTGCGACGCTCGTCCTGGTGATGGCGCTGCTGGGAGGCGGCCGGGTTGGCGCGCAAGAATCGCCAGAAGGCAAGCCAATTGTGCTGCCCGCCTCGGACGCGAAGGTTACCGGTGCATTGAAGATCCAAGGCAAATCGGAGACGGCCACCATCCATTTCTGGAACAATACCAACGATGCGATCTCCTGGGTGTGGGTCGGGGCCAAACCGGGAAATTACCGCGTCGAGTTGAACTATTCTTTGGATCCGAAAATGACCGGAGGAAAGATTCTGTTTAGGGCGGGGGATCAGCAACTCATCGCTCCGGCCCCAGTGACCGGCAAGTGGTCCGATTTCCACACTTTTGAACTCGGGGTGGTGCAGGTGGGTCAGGGCGGCGATATCCCGGTGAAACTACAAGCCGCACAATTGCCCCAGGTGCCCGGTGCCGCGTTGCCAGATGTGGGTTGGCTGTCATTCACGGCGACCAAGGCTCCCGCCACCTCCAATCCGGTGGTTCAACCGGGGCACGGCCGTGATTGAGCATACCTGGTGAAAGGCATTCGCCGACTGGGCAGGAAGTTGGACTGGTTTTGCCACAGGGACGGCGCGGGAGCAAGGCCGCAATCGTGCGTCTCCATTTTTTCGAGTTCTTTTCCCCGGCCCTGAAGGCCGCCTCCGGCGCTTGTTCGAACTCTTACATCCCGGGTCTGGGAGGTCATCGAAAGCTCGCAAGTCATTCTTCCTTGCGACACCGGAATCTGGTCATCGAGTGGAGCGCAGGATCCATGAAGCCGGCTGGCCGAAAAATTGAGGCGTGGCTCGTGCTCTGGTCGAACCTGGGTGCGACTCTGCGTGGAAAAGTTCTTTTAAACCAGTGAATGACAGCTAACTTACCCGCCGATCTGAAAAACTCCAAATGAGTGCCAAGAAGCGGGCTTGTTTTGCCTGGAACTACCGCATCACCGTAGCGGCAGCCTTGGCGGCCGCCACATCCGCGATGTCCGCCAGTGTGCAGGTTGAAGCTGGTTTGGCTTTTCGCCCGAGCGGGGACCATGCCGTCCGCATCTCTTGGGCCGCAACCTCCTCTGAACTCGCGCTTAATCCCGGATTGGTGGACGGGAAACCTGCCCGACCGGCTTTGCAATTAAAACCCGGCCAAACCGCAACCCGCGCTCGTGTCGGTGCTTTGCGGGTCACGGTGACAGCGGCTCCGCTGAAGGTTTTGGTCGAAGACGCCGAGGGACGGAAAGTGCAGGAGTTGGAGTTCGATGTGCAATCCAATCACCTCACCTTTGCCGCGGATGGTCCCATCCTGGGACTGGGCGAAGGCGGCGACCAGTTCGATCGTCATGGGGTGAATTTTCCGCCGACGCGGACCGGTGCTGTGCCCAACGGTCAGACGGGACCAGGAACCCGGCTGCCCGAACTAGGAACCCGCATCACCTCGCCGTTTCTGCTGGGCACGAAAGGTTGGGCGCTGTTTTTCGCCTCGCCCTACGGCACGTTCGACTTGCGAGGGGACCGTGGCCTGTTCACTCCGGTGCAGGGCTCGACGCCCGGCCAGGAGGATTTGTTTGTGATTGACGCGCGCTCGCCAGGGGACGCCATGAGTGAATTCATCCATTTGACCGGGGCGCCGGCCATGCCGCCGAAATGGGCGCTGGGATATATGCAGTCGCACCGAACCCTCACCACTGAAAACGAGGTGTTGGAGGAACTCCGCACCTTCCGCGAGAAACAACTTCCCTGCGATGCCGTGATTTATCTGGGCACTGGCTTTTGCCCGGCAGGCTGGAACTTGGGCCACGATTCATTTCAATGGAACACCAACGTGTTCACACGCGGGCCGGACGAGGTGTTCAAAGACATGCACGCGCTGCATTTCCACGTGGCTTTGCACATTGTGCCCTTGCAACGCGATTACCCAACGCTCCACGGCGAGATTCCGTCCGCGGACGCAGAAAACTTGGATGCCCGGGATATCGCGAGCTACTGGCAACGCCATCGCGGACTGTTCGCCGCCGGAGTGGACGCCTGGTGGCCGGACGAAGGCGACTGGCTCGATGTGCCAAGCCGGATCGCGCGTCATCGCCTCTATTACGAGGGGCCGCTGGCCGATAAGCCGAACGCGCGTCCCTGGGATTTGCAGCGGAACGGCTACCCGGGCATCTCGAAATACGGCGGCTGGTATTGGTCTGGCGATGTCGAATCAAGCTGGAAGACACTGACCGCGCAAGTGATGGTGGGGCAGAACGCGTCGCTCAGCATATCCCCTTTCTGGGGCACCGACACCGGCGGTTTTTTCCCGCCCCAGGACCGCGAATACACGGGGGAGCTCTATGCGCGTTGGTTCCAGTTTTCGACGTTTTGCCCGTCGTTCCGCTCGCATGGGCGCACCTGGCGGTTGCATTTGCCCTGGGGTTGGGACACGGGAGGAACGGGCTACGTGGAATCACGCCCGGCCCCACCGGACTCCGAATTGCATAACGCCGCCGTCGAACCGATTTGCCGGCAATACCTGGACCTGCGCTACCAACTAATGCCCTACACCTACACCATCACCCGCGAGGCGCGCGACACCGGCCTGCCGCTAATGCGCGCCCTCTGGTTGCATTACTCCGATGATCCGAAAGCCGTCACGCTCGGCAGCGAATATCTCTGGGGACGGGATATTCTGGTCGCGCCAGTTACCCAACCCTCCGCCACCAACCGGGTGGTTTATTTGCCCAAAGGCGATTGGTATGATTGGTGGACCTCCGAAAAAACCACCGGAGGCCGGGAGGTGGTTCGCCAGGTGGACTTGAATACCATGCCTCTCTATGTCCGTGCCGGCGCCATCATTCCTTTCGACCCAGTGCGCCAATACATGGACGAGCCCGCCAGCGGTCCCACCACGCTCCGAGTCTATCGCGGCGCGGACGGCCATTTTGTCCTCTACGATGACGATGGCACGAGCCAGGATTATCTCAAACCTGGCGCAGGAATTTGGACGGAGATGACCTGGAACGACAGCGCCAAGCGCCTGGACATCAAACTCGACCAACGCACGCAATCCAGGCAGGGCGCGTCCCGACAATTCGATGTTCTCTTGTTGCCGGATAACCAGCGCCATCTTGTCAACTTTGCCGGGCGCGACGTTCAAGTGGTGTTCTGACCCGTGGGGCTTGGGGCGCCCCGGGAAAAATGGCCATTCTCCAATTCGATCCCACCGCTTGATCTCCATTGGGGATGGCGAAACCTGGCCGAATCTGTTATCGGGCTTTGGGGTGAGTTGGACCACCGCCATGTTCAATTCCGTGAGCAAGCGTGAAAAGCCGTCCTCTGCGGACTTGCTTCCCTTGGTCTGCGAGGATTTGCGGAGGTGGGTGGCGGCGCGGATGGCGCTGGAGGCGGCTGAGCATGCGCGGCCGCCAGCGGCGTTGGTGCACGAGGCATGGCTGCAATGGGTCGGCGCGGGTCAAACGCCCCCGAAATCGTGTCTGTCAGCCATAAAGGTTTACAGTGGCGCTTATTATGAGAACTTTGTTTTGGGGAAATTAATGCGTCATCGGTTCCGGGATCGAGCCATCAGTGACCACCGAAACGACCGTGTCGGCAGGGTGAATTTCCCGATCCAAGCCGGTGATGTGAATGGAGCCATCCGCATTTTGAATCCACGCCAGCGGTTTGCGGGTGAGCAGATCGAAACAACCGGTGACTTTTTGCGAAACTGAGGGCGTGGTGAACTCGGCGCCTGAGAAGCCCGGCAAAATGTGGAGGAAATACCTGCCCGGCTTGGACGTGAAACCGTATTGCCCATCCACCGGGTTCCATGGACCGCCGCGTGTGCCGTAGATGCTGTCACCCACCACCGCCAGCCACGCGCCGAAATGCCGCAGCAATGCCGCATGCGTGTCCGGAATTTTTCCGTGCCGGTCCGGCCCGACGTTGAGAAGGACGTTGCCGTTGCGCACGACCGCATCCACAACGTATCGCGTCAGTTTCTCCTCGGACATCAATCGCTGCTGCGTGTT
>Ga0182030_10020523_pt1 | contig 12456 bp, 13 predicted proteins | sample 812S3MmetaG_FD_121299 | JGI IMG/M metagenome (GOLD analysis project Ga0182030, IMG submission 121299) | Permafrost microbial communities from Stordalen Mire, Sweden - 812S3M metaG (Illumina Assembly) | ecosystem: Environmental > Terrestrial > Soil > Wetlands > Permafrost | place: Sweden... | reverse complement strand
TACGTTACACGCCAGTGATTAGAGGGAAAAGCCACTGATGCTTCCATCCGGTGAACAGATTGCAATTGCCCACGGCGACCAGCGGGCCGTCATCACCGAGGTGGGCGCGACCTTGCGCACCTACGTGAAGGGTGGCCTCGCCGTCGTCGAAGGATTCGCCGGCGAAGAGGTACCCACCGGGGCCCGCGGGCAGATCCTCTATCCGTGGCCCAATCGAATTGGTGACGCGCAGTGGTCATTTTCGGATCGCATTGCCCAACCCACGGTTAATGACGCCCACCAGGCGACCTCCATCCACGGCCTCGTACGTTGGCGTCCCTTTCGTGTTGAATCGGTCAACCAGAATCGCTGCGTGTTGGTGCTCCTACTGCACCCCACGCCCGACTATCCCTTCTTGAGCGAGATCGTGGTGGCCTACCACCTGGGGTCCCTCGGTTTGACGGTGACGACCACGGTCACCAACCGCGACGACGTGCCCATTCCTTTCGGCGTGGGTTTTCACCCCTACCTTTCCGTAACGACGCCCACCATTGAGGGGGCCGAACTTGAGGTGCCGGCGAAGGCGTACGTGGACGTGAACGAACGTCAATTGCCGACCGGTGAGATTCTGCCCGTGGCGGGCCACGCGCTTGACTTCACGAAACGCAAGTCCATCAGTGGCCACGAGCTCGACGTCACGTACACCGAACTGATCCGTGACGATTCCGGTCTAGCCAACGTCGTGCTCGTCGACTCTGCGGGCGGCGAGGTTGAACTGAGCATGGACCGAAACTTTGCCTACGTGCAACTCTTCACTGGCGACACCCTCGAGCGAGGACGCCGTCGCACCGCGGTGGCGGTTGAACCAATGACCTGTCCGCCCGACGCGTTGCGCAGCGGCAAGGACGTCATCGTGCTCGAGCCCGGGCAGCATTGGGCCGGGTCGTGGCGCCTGCGAAGGAAGTAACACGTGGGCGTGGTCTTAGTCACCGGCTCGACGAGTGGCATCGGCGCGGCCACCGCACTGCGTTTCGCGGCCGCGGGCAACACGGTGGTGTTCAATTCCGCGCGCAGCGTTGAGGCAGGTCAGCAACTCGCGGCTCAGCTCCCGGGATCTCTCTACGTGCAGGCGGACATTTCTAAGGGTGACGACTGCACACGACTGATTAGCGAAGTACTGGATCGCTACGGACAACTCGACGTGCTCGTGAACAACGCGGGCACCACCAAGATGATCCCGCACTACGACCTCGATGCGGCGAGCCTCGACGTCTGGCGAGAGATCTTCGAGGTCAACGTATTCGGTACTTGGAGCCTCTCGGTCGCCGCGATGGAGTCCCTGCGCGCGAGCAAGGGATCGATCGTCAACGTCTCTTCCGCGGCGGGACTTCGTCCGACCGGTTCTTCCATTCCCTACGCGGCCTCCAAGGCCGCCGTCAATCACATGACCGCGTTGTTGGCGAAAGTGGTGGGTCCGGACGTGCGCGTGAACGCGGTCGCACCGGGTTTGGTTGACACACCCTGGACGGCGCAGTGGGACACCATTCGTGCGCGCGTCAGTGAGGCGGCGCCTCTAGGTCGTACGGGTCTGCCTAGTGACATTGCCGACGTCATTGTGCTGCTCGCGACAACGCCCTATATGACTGGTCAGGTCGTGGTTGTCGACGGTGGTCTCACGCTGGTGACGTGACTCGACGCGGTGGCGGCACGGCCGCGTGCAACAGCCCACAGGCCAGTTTCGTGACGGGGCGAATGAGGAGCGCGTTGACCACGGGCCGAAAGCGCACGTCGAGCAGCTCTCGCGACCAGGGATCCATGAGCGCATAGGAACTAGTGACGAGGAGCCGGTAGACAAATCGCTGTCGGGCACTTTCCAAGAACCCGCGAATCACCCAGTCGCGAGCGACAACGCCGTCCTGGGTGAGTCGCAGCTCGCTGCGGTAGGCCTCGATCTGGGCGTCAAGTTCGGCCACGGACGTCGGCGGGTTCTCCGCGCCTAGGTCGCGCGCCAGGGTCGCCATCTCGTTGACGTAAGTGTCGGCGTCGCTTCGTGAGATGTTGTGCTGGCCAAAACTTTGGTACGCGCGCAAGAACATCGACACTTCGCAGGCGTGAACCCACGCGAGCAAGTGCGGGTCGTTGGCGCAGTAGGGCTCACCATCATCGGCGACGCCCCTTACGCCTTCGTGCACAGCGAGGACGCGCTCGATGTTCGCTTGGGCCGTTGATTGTGAGCCGTAAGTGGTTCGGCCTATGAAATTTGCCGTCTGCAAGAGTCGTCCGCGAGGATCGCTCTTGTAACGCGAGTGTTGGGCAACGCCGGCCATGGAGTGGGGGTGGAGCATCTGTAAAAAGAGCGATCCCAATCCGCCGATAAGCATTGACGCGAGGTCACCGTGCACGACGCGCGCCACGCCATCGATGGGGAAGTACGCCTCAGTGGGGTCCGTGCACGGCGGCAGCGGGCTCTGGTTGAGCCCCACGGCGCGACGGATGGAGTGGGCGGCGCGAATGCGAAGTTGTTCGGGCGTCATGGCGGCCAGCTGCACGTCGTATTCTGACCTCTCCTCGAGTCCCCTCCACCCTACGGCCGCGTACTTTCATTTGCCGCGTCGTTCTGGAACACTGGAGGGATGGTCCCGGAGTACTCATCAGGTGAAACGAAGGGTGACACCGACGTCATTACTGAGAACATCGTCGTCACGAAGCTGCCGTGGAACGTAGTGGTATGGGACGATCCGGTGACACCGATGCAGGTCGTGGTGGTCATCTTTAAGCGCATTTTTGGTTATTCGAATAACAAGGCCACCCAACTGATGTTGGCGGTCCACCATGAGGGTCGGGCCATCGTGTGGTCGGGACAACGCGACCGGGCCCAGGCCTACTGCGTCAAACTCCAGGTGGCGGGCTTGCAAAGCACAATTGAACAGGACTCTTAGTGGCGGGACGTCGACGAATGTTCGTGCGCAAACGCGACGGGCGCGTTGAAGTGCGGCTCAACGACCTTGGACGTTCGGTCGCGCGCGAGGCTTTCGGTCACGTCGTCGCTGCCGAACGTGACCCCGAGCACGAATGGCACGTGACGCTGAGCGCTCCGATTGATCCCAGCCGTGATCAGGATGATCCACTTGCCGCCTTGACGCGACAGAATGAGACGTCCACCAACGCGGAACTGGCCGTGATGACCCTCAACGAACAATTCTTGAACGATGGCGAGGCGTGGGCTTGGTTGAGCACCTTGCAAGTTGCCTTGCGCTCCACCGCGGTCGCGAATGGCCTGTTGAGCGAGGATAAGTTGGCGGCGTGCGAACCCGAGTTGTTGAACTTCATCCGCACCCTGCAGACCTTCCTTTTCGAACTGGCGGAGTGCTTGTAAGGGCCGTACCGACGTTGTCGTTGCGCCGCCATGAACGGCGTTTCGGATGGGGTTATTTTCAGGTCCCGTCGGTAGACTCGACCTATGCCTCTCGCCCGAGATGGATCCTCTCCTTCTGAGCCCGTTAAGCGGGTTGCGGTCGGGCGAAGGGTCTTCATTGGCCTGGGGGTCTTGGGTGCGGCCGGTGTAGCTTTCGGCGCCAGTGTGCAAAGTTTCATTGGCAACGTCGTGGGTTCTGGATTCGGTGGGCTCCTGCCGGGTGGCGATCATTTTCGCATCTACTCGATTACCGGCAGTTACCCAAAAATAAGTCGTGATACCTATCGATTGAAGGTGAGCGGCCTCGTCCACCACCCCAAGACGTTCACGCTCGAAGACCTAGAGGCGATGCCCTCGACCGCGTTCGTGAAGAACTTTCAGTGCGTGACGGGATGGAAGGTTCCCGACGTGCATTGGGAGGGCGTGCAACTGTCGCACATTTTAGAAACCGTGGGTGTCAAGTCAAGTGCCGTGGCGCTCACCTTTGAGTCCTATGACCGCGCCGACACCGAGAGCCTGAGCCTCGATCAAGCGCGATTGCCCGACGTCATCGTGGCCTACAAGATGCTGGGTGCCCCGGTGACGACCGAACACGGCGGGCCGGTGCGCCTCTACGTCGCGCCGATGTTTGGGTACAAGTCGCTCAAGTGGTTGTCGGAAATTCGTGTGGTCGACGAAGTGCAGCCGGGTTACTGGGAAGAGAACGGTTACCCCATCAACGGCTGGCTCGACGGCTCGACCGGCCCCGTCAATCCCGATCCCGGCCTCACGTAACGACATGGCAATTGCTCAACCAACACTCGACGCGTCGCTACGGTTGCTGAGATTTGACCGGGTGCAGCGCGGTGCGCACTGGGCCAACGCCCTCCTCTTCGGCGTCCTCATGGCGACCGCCATACCGCTCTACTTCGGATCTTTCTTTGGTCTCGTGCTTCCACGCCACGATGTCGCCGAGATACATCTTTGGACGGGTCTCGCGTTGCCGCTGCCCATCATCATCTCGCTGTGCGGGCCCTGGGGGGCGGCGATGCGACGGGATCTGCGTCGCGTGAACCTTTGGACCCACGCCGAGATTCGCTGGATGAAGACCCTCGGTGAGACGCCCATCATCGCGGACAAGTTCAATCCTGGTCAGAAATTGAACACCATATTTATAGGCGCGTCAATTCTTGTCATGTTGGTCACTGGCTCAATGCTGCAATGGTTCCGATTTTTTGCTGTTCCGTGGCGCCAAGGCGCCACCTTCGTGCACGACGCCTTCGCGCTCGCCATCTTTCTTGTCGTCATTGGGCACATCGTGATGGCACTCACTCATCCCGGGTCACTGCGATCGATTTTCACCGGCTCGGTCAGCGAGAGTTGGGCCGCCCGCCACGCTCCCGGTTGGCTCAAGGAAGAAAAGGCGAAGAGCGAGTCCGCCGACTGATGCACACGGCGCTCAACCCAGCCGACGCCAACTTGGTGTCGTGGTCGCGATACCAAGTGGCATGCTAGAAAACGCAGTGGCTACGTCGAAGGCGACTCGAGAGACAGTGCGCCGATGAACCTCATTTCAAGGGCCACGTTCGTGACGCTGGCCGCCACGCTCGCAGTCGGACTCTTTATTGCCGTGCCGGCCTCAACGTCAACGCAGAAACGTGCGCCAGGACACGCGACGTTACGATCGCGCGTCGCACCAAGCGGATCCGACTGGCTTGGCGAGATCAACCTGTATCGCGAGGCCGCAGGTCTTAATCCGGTCACGGCGCAGGTCACCTGGGGTGGCGCACTCGCGGACCACCTCACGTACATCGAAAAGACGCCGGACATTTACTTGACGGGCACCTACGTCAGTGAGAACACGGAAAACCCTTCCAGTCCCTACTTCACCGCGGCGGGGGCGCAGGAGGGGGCGACGAGCGACGTGGTGGTGGGCGTTGGCGGCGAGTCCGACGTGGCGGTTATTGACGGATGGCTGAGCGAGCCCTTTCACGCCGTGGGCCTGTTGCGCGCGAACCTGGGCCAAGTGGGATTCGCCGATCAGGACGGTGATGCCGCACTTGACGTGACCAGCGGTCTCAGCGGGAATGGCGCGGTGACCAGTCCCGTCTTGTTCCCGGGTTCGGGAACGACGACCGACCTCACGACGTACGCCGACGAGGCACCCTCGGCCTTGCAGACTTGTAAATGGTCGGGCACGTCCGCCGTGGGACTGCCGCTCATTGCCTTGCTGAGTTCGCCGCCAACGACGGGCCTCACGGCGACCCTGACATCAACGTCGGGCGTCAACGAGTCCAGTACCAACGGGTCGCTCTGCATCGTGGACGCCAGTAATTTTGTCTCTACGGACAGTCTTAACGGGCCGACGGGACTCAGCACTCTCCAGAACAACAACGCGGTATTCCTGATTCCCAAGGTTCCCCTCGCCGAAGGGTCCTTCACCGCCACCATCGATCAAACGGGCCAGGGTGACATCAGCTGGACCTTTAACGTGGTCACGCTACCCAACGTCACGACCAGGACCCTCGCAGCCGCCCGAGTGGGCCGCGCGTATCACCGCTCCCTTGCCGTCAATGGTGGCCAGGCCCCCTTTACGTGGTCCATTACCTCGGGTGCATTGCCAGGGGGCGTTCGACTCACGCCGCAGGGCGTGCTCGTGGGCGCACCCAACCTCGTGGGCTCGTACTACGTGCAAATTGTCGCCACTGACGCTCTCGGCTACGAGAGTCCCGTCCAGGACCTCGTGCTTAGGGTTAATCCGCGATAGCGAGCCAGTGAGCTGTGGGATCTCGGATCAAACGAAGAGCTTGTGAGCAATGAAGCCCGACGCCACATTCCCTCTGTCGTTGTGCGACAGAGGGAATGTGGCGTCGGGCTCTCCCACCAGTCCAGTGGAAACTGGCAAGAACTATTTGTCGGTCGACAGTGGTGAAGGCTCGGTGATTTTCACCGCGCTCGCGAGGGAATCACTCGTTGTCTTCACCGAACTGATGCCCTTTTCAAACTCACTCTTGGCCTGACCCAGACTGCGAGCAAACTTCGGAATGGCCGAACCACCAAAAATCAGTACCGCGACCAGGATGGCCACGATCAACATGTCCGGGCCAAGAATCTCTCCTAAAAACATTTCATTCTCCTTTAACTCGTTGCTTGATGCGTGTGTGTCGATGCGCCGTGGCGGTGCGCGGGTGCTTCGTTGGTCGTCGCGTCGTAGTCGACCTCGGTGACACGTCCACCCAGGATGGCGATGCGCTGACCAGTGCCCCGCACCGTGTAAAAACCGGCCTTCAAACTGGGGTAGACCGCCGCGTAGGAAACGCCGCCCACGAGACGGCGTTCGCGAACCGCGCTGTGCGTATGCGGCGCGCTCTCGTCGTCAGGATCGAGGTCGATTTCGAGGCCGTTGAAAGCTGGGGGGGTGCGGAGCATGAGCGCTCCGACATCCCCCCCAATGTCGAGGACCACGCTGCCATCCCAACTCGGGGGGAGTTGAACTTCTTCCACGGTGATCACTCGTTAGGCCGGTACGTTGTAGCCGCTGTAGGGCGTGCCCAGGTACGGGAAGCTCGGTAGGAAGGTCAGGCCGGCGCCGGTGACGCCATCACTCACGTCCTTCAGTGCTCCGTCGGGCGTGAAGCTCTTGTCCACCAACGGAATGGTGGCGCCCGCGACGGCCATCAATTCAATGGTCACTACGTCGTCCATGATCCTGCGTCCGTTGGGGAAGCCAGCCACGTCGCCGCCCACCACACCGAGGGGGTTGGGTGTCGCGGTCGCCGGAATGGCCAAGTTGAGGCGCAACATGTCCGCCTGCGTCGTACCAGTGAAGGTGGAGAACGCGGGCGAGACTACGCCCGCGGGAATACCCGTGAGCAGGATGGCCTCCAGGTCGGCGCGGGGCTTGGTGTAGGCCGCCAGGTTGGGGAACGCACCCGGGTAGAGCACGTTGAGCAGTCCGGCGAGTTCGGGGTGGGCCACGCCCGCCGCGTACGCCTTGTCACCTGAAGGTGGCTGCGCGTTCCACTTGTCCTTGGCCGCCAGGGGCACCAGCACCTCGTTGAAGAGGGGATTGCCCAGGCGCGAGACCTGCACGTAGGGCCCAGACTCGATGCCTGTGCCACCGCTGGAGTCGAGCACCCTCGCCTTGCGGCGACTCGCCGTCGTCCAGATCCCGACGTTTGACGCCGTCGCCGACGTACTGGTCGGCGCGGTGCCATTCTTGGCCAGGTCACTAATCGGTACCTGTATCGCGATGCTGTGCACGTTGACGTTGGCCGTGGAGTTCACGCCGTTCGCCGCGGACAATGCGGGCAGACCGAAGGTGTTGTGCAGGTTGGCAATGGGCCGTAGGTCGCCCAGGTCGAAGATCGCTCCGAGGTCAACGAAGAACGCCTCCGCACGCTGGCCGGCAAAGACCGTGCGACCGTTACCAAGGGCGTGCACTGCGGCGCTGGCCAGTGCGGGGTAGTCCGGCGTGGAGAGCGGTCCGATGTTGCACGGGGGACAGGCGAGGTTCTGGGCCAGCATTTGCGTGCGTCCATTACCCGATACCCGCGCGACGGAGTAGAACTGGCGTCGGTTCCAGTTTTTACTGTCGAGCGACTCGATAGGCCCGTCGTTGTAGAGGAACGTGGTGGGAATCGTGTTCTCGCTACGGAAGGTGAACTGGTACGAGATGTCGGCAACGCCGTCACCGTTGTTGTCGATGTGAATCTCGTAGAGCACGTCATCGCCGAACTCGTAGAAGTTGGGCCCGGCGGCCGGGCCTTCGAGCGGGATGTAGTTGGCGATCATCGTGACGGTGCCGGCGGCATCGGGACTGACGAAAGCGTAAAGGTCGGTGCTGTCGGCGACCGGGTCCTTGGCAATTTCTGGTGCTTCGCGGTGTGAAGACATTATGTATTCCTCCTATCGAGTCGCGCGAACGAGACGGGCGGCGACCTTGCGGTCATGGATGGTTACTTCTTTGTGACCAATAAAGAGGCTGATCTCCCCAGTGCGAGCGTTCTTGACGTGCGCCACGAGGTTTTCGCCGGAACGTAGGTCCTCCTGAGCCGTGAGCTCAGACTCCTTAGGACCCGGGGCACTGGTTGCGGCTCCCGCAACGGCGTTGGCGATGCCCAGGGGCCCCACCACGACACTGCCCGCGACCGCGGCGACCGCGGCTGCGGCTCCCGCTTGCTTAAAAAACATCCTTCTGCTTACCGCTTCCATACCGCCTCCTTAGGTGGGTTCCTTATCTATTCGGAGCCAACCGGGATCCGGATGAGCAAAAGGTAGGAATTGTCGGCGGTCGTTAACCCCGCGTGTTTGTGAGTTGTCCACCACCAAGGTGCGGACGACGAATGAGGCGACCACTTCTAGAAACAACGACGGTGCGACGTGTTTTCGCCGTGAGCGAGGGGTGCTAGCACCCGGTGCAAATGTGCGGTCACCTCATTGGACGAACTGGTGCGGTAATGCAAGATGAGATGGTCGGTGCCGAGGCGGGGAGGGAAGTGCGCACATGAGTCGAGCCCTTCGCGTGTGCGCGTACCGATTCCGCACGAGCTTCACTCGACGATGGCCCGGGTATCTGGCCATCGTCTTGCTCATTGGCGCCATTGGCGGCGTGGCGCTGGCGTCGCTCGCGGGCGCGCGCCGCACGGAATCGTCGTTCCCACAGTTCCTCGCCAGTACCAACCCTTCGGAACTGTCAGTGCTCACCGGTCTGTACCATCCCGATCCCACTGGCTACGACCCAGGTTTGATACAGCAGATCGCTCGCCTGCCCTACGTCAGCCACGTCGAAAGTCGGGGCGGCTACGAAGCCGAAAAAGTGGGGGCCAACGGCTGCGCGGTCCCCAGCGGATTGACCGGTGGTGCGAGATCGGTAGGGCTGTACAGCAGTGTTGATGGCCTCTTTTTCGATATGGACCACCTCGTCGTCCTCCGGGGTCGCATGCCCAATCCCCAGAGTCCGACCCAGGTCGCGATGACGGCCCAGGCGGCCCGGATCCTCGGGTTGCGTCTCGGTGGCACATTCCCCTTGGGAGTGGTGAGCAATCTCCAAGCCAGCTCCACTTCGAATTCGAACTCGGGTTGCCCACACGGCAAACCGTCGCGCACCGTGAAGGTGAAGCTCGTCGGCATCGTCACTTCGAGCAATCAGTTGGTTGTGGATGACAACGACATCAGCCCTACGATTTTTGCCACCCCGGCCTTCACGAAAATCATGCTCAAGTGCTGCGTCGATCCCACTATCTCCTCACTGCAAATTTCCGGTGGGCCTCGCAACGTGGCGGCGGTCGAGTCCGAGATCAGCCATATTCTGCCCAAGGGCCTACCGCAACTGATCACGCAGAACGCGTCCGCCTCCGAGGCAGCCGCGCAGAGTGTCATCAGGCCCGACGCCATTGCACTGGGCGTGTTCGGCCTCATCGTCGCGCTCGTCGCCTTGATCGTCGCGATGCAGTTGGTCGGGCGTCAGTTGCGCTTCGGCGCCGACGAACTGGACGTCGTGCGCGCGCTCGGCGCCAGCCCGTTGGTCACCTCGTTGGACGGGCTCGTCGGTGTGGTTGGTTCCATCGCGCTCGGTTCGCTACTCGCCGGGGTGGTGGCGTATCTCTTGTCCCCGCTGGCCCCCATCGGACCCGTGCGACCCGTCTATCCCACGCCAGGACTGAGCTTCGATGGTCTCGTCCTGGGGCTGGGGGTGTTGGTGCTCGTTGTTGTCTTGACGGGCGCAGCCGTGTTCATTGGTTTGCGTCGCGCTCCGCACCGCGTCGCTCGGCGTCGCGTGCGTAGCGCCACCCGATCCTCGGCGTCGGTGAGGGCGGCCATGGTTGCGGGTCTGTCGGCCTCGGCAGTGTGTGGCATCCGCTTCGCCCTCGTGCCGGGCAATAGTCGACAATCATCACCCGTTCGTTCCGCCATCGTCGGCGCCATCGTCGCGGTGTCGGTGGTGGCGGCGACCCTGACCTTCAGTTCGAGCCTCTCCACCTTGGTGTCACGTCCTGCGCTGTACGGCTGGAACTGGACGGTGGGCCTGTCCGCGGCGGGCGGGGTGGGCGTCATGCCTGAGAAGAAGACAAGGAGTGAACTCAATAGCGATCCCGACGTCATCGCGTGGTCGGGCGCCGATTTCGCGCAACTGCAGATTGATGGCACGGCCGAAGCGGTCCTGGGCATCACGCCCGGCGCCAAAGTGACGCCGCCGCTGCTCAGTGGACACGGCGTGGAGGGACCGGGCCAGATCGTACTCGGAGCACAGACAATGTCCGAGCTGCACAAGCGCGTGGGCGAGTCGGTGCGGGTGCGCGACAATAAGGGAAAGTCAACCTCGCTACGGATTGTCGGCACGGCGACTTTCCCGGCCATCGGGGGTCAGCAGCACACCTCGTTGGGCACGGGAGCCCTGCTCGACTACACGTTGATACCCGAGAGTTCCAGGAACCTCTTCGATCTTCCCGGCGGGGGACCGAACGCGATCTTCGTGAGAATGAAGTCGCCGACAACGCCAGCGGCATTGGCGCGAATGCACAAGGTCGCGCTTGCACTTCAAAACGCGGCCCAGGACGAGGTGGGAGTGGTTCCTGTGCAGCGCCCAGCGGAAGTCGCCGACGCCGGCACGTTGCGCGCGACTCCTTCGTACCTCGCCCTGGCCCTGGCCGCGGGGGCAATAGTGGCGCTCGGTCTCGCGCTGATTGCCTCGGTACGCCGACGACGTCGAGACCTGGCACTGTTGAAGGCGCTCGGATTCACGCAACGCCAATTGGCGGCCGCCGTGGCCTGGCAGGCAACCGTCGCGGCCGTCATTGGTTTGATAGTCGGAATTCCGATTGGTGTGCTCGTCGGACGAGAATTGTGGACTCTTTTCGCACGCAGCATCCACGTGGTACCCGAACCCACGGTGCCGGCGCTGGCCATTGTCCTGCTCGCCATCGGCGCACTGATTTTCGCCAACGTGGTGGCGTTATTACCTGGTCGAAGCGCCGCACGAACGTCCGCCGCGCTCGTCCTGCGTTCAGACTAGAAAGCGAAGGCAGTCGTGGCGTACGTAAAGACGCAAAACTTCCGCACTGCGCCTCGGTGTCAACTCGAAGCAATGGTAAGCGCTGCTTTTAGTTGACGTCGCATTACGGCAGTGCGAGCGCGATGTTCGAGCGGAGCATTTGATTGATGATTGACGAAGACGCCGCGCTTGATGCCGCGGGCAGCGTCGTGGTCGTCGTGGTGGCACTCGGCGTGGTCGTCGTCGTAGTAGTTGGAGGACTGGGCTTGGCGCGTTGCAATGTCAACGTCACGACGGAAGGAATTTGCGAGTTGCCCGCATTCGTGATGCGCAACGTCGGCTCGTCACCGATGTAGGGGCCGCCTTGATGCAAGATCCTGACATTGGGTCCCTGCACCGATAAGTGCAGGACGTAGGAACTCGCGAGCGAACTCTTTTGGAGCGAAATCTGGTATTCGCCTTGGACGCCGCCCGCGCTGAGGCTGGTGACGGCACCGGGTACTACCACTCGTGCGCCGCGGCTCGTGAAGGTCAGGTCGTCGTTAGCGAAACTGAGCGGCGAGACGCGCACCACGATGTTGGCGGTGATCGCCAGGGCTGCGCTCGTGAGTGCCTGAGGACCGTTGGTGGTGGGGGCATTCGAGAAATGAATGAAGTCGTTGGGCCACGTCTCCCATTGATTCTGCGAGGGCGTGGGGTAGATGACGGTCCAGTCGTAGCCGTCGGGCTCGTCGAGCATGTGCTGCTGGGAGATGACGATGTAGGAGTTGAGCGGCCCCACGGCTTCGACGACGGCGACGTGGCCCTCGGCGGGTATTCCCGAACTTGCCCCGGTCCATACGGCAACTGAACCCACGGTGGGCGTATGGTTCACCAGTACCCCATTTTGGGCGGCGGCCCCGGCCCACAGGCCCCCGTCGCCGAGGTCGAACGTGGGCGTCGCCACCCCGTAGACGGTCGATTCGACGAAGGCCACGTAGTTGGTGCAGTTATTCCCGGGATACATGGTCCAGTAAGAGTTGCCGCTACTGGCTTGGTAACCGTGGGTCGAGAAGGAACCCTGGCTGCACAGTGTGTAGCCGCTGCAGAG
>Ga0182030_10020522_pt1 | contig 12456 bp, 12 predicted proteins | sample 812S3MmetaG_FD_121299 | JGI IMG/M metagenome (GOLD analysis project Ga0182030, IMG submission 121299) | Permafrost microbial communities from Stordalen Mire, Sweden - 812S3M metaG (Illumina Assembly) | ecosystem: Environmental > Terrestrial > Soil > Wetlands > Permafrost | place: Sweden... | reverse complement strand
TGCGCGGCGATGGCCACGGTCGGGGAGATTTCGGACCGGCTGCGCAACGTATTCGGGGAATATCGGGAGACCTAGCGGTTTTGGATGATATCCGAGGACATTTTTTGCATCAGGGCGGTGATGTAAGATGAGGCTGTATGCCTCACTCTGCTGCACGTAGCATCAAATCATCTCCGCGGGAGGGCAGGCCCTCGATTAGGAAGGGTCCGCGCAAGTCCGGCTCCCGCCACACGGTCGGCCTTGAAAAACAGGTTGCTCGCGACGTGGAGCAATACGCCGAGATGACCGATCTCAGCATAAGCAAGGCAATTGCGGCTCTCGTCCGCCTTGGCCTGGAAAGCCAGGAGCGCCGCAAGAAGGAGTTTTTCGGGAAACTGAAAGCGAACCTCGCCAATGACGATCCTAAGCAGCAAGATCGCCTGGTGGACGAATTCCGCAACCTGATTCTCGGCCGTTAAGGCGATGCCCAAGATTCAATGGGAGCGGCTGCCCAGAGCGAAGTGGACACATCTCCGCGATCGCGCCAAAGAACGAAAAGTTTCCGCAGCGGACCTGTTCGAACTTGCCGATTGGAAGGCTTCCGATCCGGAGGTGCCGGACGGCGACTGGTATAAAGATTTTGGAACGTTCAAGCTCTGCGGCACGGGCCGCTATCCGAGCACGTTCTTGCTTCCCGGCCAAGTGGCCACGGGCAAGAAGCTCTAGGGTTGTCCTGCCTCACTTCACTTCGGCAGGCGTGGACGTCGCCGGGCCCATGCCGACGATTTCCAGAACCGTGTCGCCCTCTTTCGATCCGTCGTAGTGGATCTGCTTGGCGTAGTGGGTCACAAAGCTGCCGGCTTGTATGGGCTTCGTGCTGTCCGGATCGTACTTCGTGCCGGTGCCGACCCACCACGTTCCGGAGATCACGTAGATGTAGCGATCGTTCGGATGAAAGTGCGGACGGCTCATATGGCCGCCGTGCCACTTGGTGAGCTCGACGTAGATGCCGGGCTTGGTGGGATCGCCGGCCAGGATCGCGTTCGCGGCGCCGCCGGCGCCTTCCACCCATTTGATGTCCTTGGGAGGCGTGATCATAATGGCGGCGGGGTTCAGATCCGCGGCGTCCACCGCTCCCGGCCCCTTCCAACAGACGGCGGTGATGCAAGCAGCGGCAACCGAAAACTGCAGCGAAAAACGTACGAGCCAAGTCTTAGACATGCTGTCTCCTGGGCGGGCGCAGCGATGAACACTGCCCTGCATTTCCTGAATCTCAAATCGATCATACAGGACGGACCGGGCAATTGCCAGCGACCAGCGGCGCGGGAATCACCACGATAATGAAGAAGGATGCCCTCAGCGCCGAATCAAACACAACCCATTCACGTGATCGGCGGAGGGCTTGCCGGATGCGAGGCCGCTTGGCAGATCGCGCGTGCAGGAGGCCGAGCCATCCTTTACGAAATGCGCCCCGCTAAGAGCACGCAGGCGCATAAGACGGACCAACTGGCCGAGCTCGTATGCAGCAATTCGTTGAAGAGCGAGCAGGAAAACACCGCGCCGTGGCTCTTGAAAGAGGAGTTGCGCCGCTTAGATTCGTTGCTGATTGGTACCATCGCGCCGCGCACGCGAGTTCCGGCGGGACACGCGCTCACCGTGGATCGCGACATTTTCGCTGCCGACGTCACGCGCATGATGGAGGCCGACCCGGCGATCGAGATCCGGCGCGAAGAAATTACTTCGCTCGATTTCGTTCAGTATGACCCCGGCGCGATCTGCATCGTGGCGACGGGTCCGTTGACGTCGAACGCGATGGCGCAAGATATTGCGCGGCTCACGGGCGCGGAGCGGTTGTATTTCTACGACAGCATCAGTCCGATTGTCGATGCGGAATCGATCGATCTATCCGTTGCGTTTCGGGCGTCGCGCTACGGGAAATCGCTCGACGGCACGGACGACTATCTGAATTGTCCTTTCGACAAGCCGCAATACGAGGCTTTTCTCGATGCCTTGCTCGCGGCCGAAAGCGTTCCTGCGCACATTGAGGATGACCGCCTATTGCATCAGCTACCGGCGGAGACCGCGGGAAGCGAAATTGAGCATGTTCGTTTTTTCGAGGCGTGTCTGCCCATCGAAGAAATCGCGCGGCGCGGACGCGACACCTTGCGTTTCGGTCCCATGAAGCCCATGGGCCTGACGGATCCTCGCACGGGACGGCGTCCTTACGCAGTGGTTCAACTCAGGCAGGAGAATGCTCGCGCGGGCAGCTACAACCTGGTGGGATTCCAAAATCACATGCGTTTCGGCGAGCAGCAGAAAGTGCTGCGCATGATCCCGGGACTGGCACGCGCCGAAATCCTGCGCTACGGTCAAGTGCATCGGAACACGTATATCAACGGTCCGGCCCTCCTGACCGCGACGCTGCAATTGAAGACGCAGCTGAATATCTTCTTTGCGGGCCAGATTTCGGGCGTGGAGGGATATGTAGAATCCATCGCGACGGGCCTCATCGCGGGGCGTGCCGCGGCGGCCCTGGCGGCGGGAGAAAGCGTGCAAGCGTTTCCAAGACAGACCGCCATGGGATCGCTGTGCGCCTATGTCACCGGAGCCGATCCGGCGAACTATCAGCCCGCGAATATCACGTTCGATCTCTTGCCGAAATTGGAAAATCCTCCGCGCGATAAGAAAGTCCGGCAGACCGAAGTATGTCGGCGCGCGCTGGCTGCGCTCGAAACTTATCTGCTCGCGCCGGTGCCATAATACGAGCAAATTGTGCCGACGACGCAGCAGAGTTCGGAGCTAGGCTCGGCCATTGGCCGTTATATCGCAGAGCTTCATCGAGAGAACGCGTCGCCGCACACCATTCGCAATTACGCGTCCGATCTGGAGCAACTGCTTGAGTATTTTTCGCCTCCGGGCGCAGCGCCGCCGGCGCTGACCGAGATCAAAGCTCCGGTGCTGCGCGAATGGCTAACGAACCTGTTCGATCGCGGGTTGGATCCCATTTCGATTCGGCGAAAGCTGGCCGCCGTACGCTCGCTGTTTCAGTTTCTGGTGCGGGAGCGGACGCTGGAAATCAACGTAGCCCGGCAATTGCGCACACCGCGCGCTCCTAAGCGTATTCCGCAAGTTCCGACCGCCGAGCAAACCAACGCGCTGGTCGAGGGAGTCGCCGCGGAGTTATCGTCCGGCGCTCGTTTCGAACGTCCTCATCCGGAGCGCGACCTGCTGCTCTTCGAATTGCTTTATGGCTGCGGTCTGCGCGTGAGCGAATTGGCTGGATTGAATCTGGATGATTTCGATCCGCGCGAACGCTGGATTCGCGTGCGCGGCAAAGGCCGCAAGGAACGGCAGGTTCCCTACGGATCGAAAGCGGCGGAGGCTCTGGAAAAATACCTGGCGGTGCGAGCGGCCAAATCCGGCCAACCGGCGCTGCTATTGAGCGATCGCGGCGCAAGACTGGCCGATCGCAGAGCGCGTGAGATCGTCAAGTTCTACGCGCGCATGATTTCAGGCGATGCTTCCTTGCATCCTCACAGCTTGCGCCACGCGTTTGCGACGCACCTGTTACAGGACGGCGCGGATTTACGCGCGATTCAGGAGTTGCTGGGGCACGCAAGACTCGCCACGACGCAAAAGTACACGCAGGTGTCGCTGGCGGATTTGATGTCCGTGTATGACAAGGCGCATCCGAAGGCCCACAAATAGGCTCTTACGCGCGTTTCACGTTTGATAGAGCGGTCCTAGGCCCGCTCTAGGTACGCCATTTCCGACGTCGATACGCGGATCTTTTCGCCTTCGCCGATGAACGCAGGCACTTGCACGACGAGTCCGGTTTCCAGCTTTGCGGGCTTGGTGACGTTCGAGACCGTCGCGCCCTTCAGTCCGGGCTCGGTTTCGACGACGGTCATGTCAACCGAAGGAGGCAGCTCGATTCCCATGGGCTTGCCTTCGTAGAACTCGATGGCGACCTTCAGATTCGGAATCAGGAAGCCGGTGGCGTCGCCGAGAAAATCCTTCGTCAGGTGCATCTGCTCGAAGGTCTCGGTGTTCATGAAGTAGAAGTACTCGCCGTCGTCGTACAGGTACTCCATTTCCTGCTCTTCGAGGGCCGCCTTTTCTACCTTGTCTTCGGAACTGAAGCGATGCTCCACCATGGTGCCGGAGGTGAGCTTGCGCATCTTTACCTGGACGAAGCCGCGCAGGTTGCCGGGGGTACGGTGCTCCATTTTGAAGATGGAATAGAGCTCGCCGTTCCACTTGATCACCATGCCGGGGCGCACTTGTGTTGCTGCAATCATAATAAATTGTAGGGAAATTACAGTCTAGCAGACGCGCCGGTGAGTTGCGGGGCACGACGCGCGCTCAGGGGCTGGCACGTTTCGCGTCACACGGTTGTATCATGAGAAATACCCTGCCATGATCCCCGATACGATCCCGGAAGGCCTCACTTTTGACGATGTACTGCTGTTGCCCGCGCACAGCGACGTGGTTCCGACCGATTGCGATACGCGCACGTGGGTGACGCGCAACATTGGGCTGAATATCCCGATTGTCAGCTCGGCGATGGATACGGTGACCGAATCGCATCTGGCTATCGCGCTCGCACAGCAGGGCGGCATCGGCGTCATCCACCGCAACATGACGATTGAACGGCAGGCCGAAGAGGTCGACCGCGTGAAGCGTTCGGAGAGCGGCATGATCGTCGATCCGGTGACGATCGACCCCGAACACAAGATCAGCGACGCGCTGGAGGTGATGAAGCGCTACCGCATCTCCGGCGTTCCGGTGACGAAGAACGGGAAGCTGGTCGGCATCCTCACGAATCGCGATCTGCGATTCGAGACGCGCTACGACATCCCCGTCTCCGACGTGATGACGAAGGATAACCTGATCACGGTCGGCGTCGGTACCACCCTCGAAGAAGCCGAGGCGATCCTGCATCAGCACCGCGTGGAAAAGCTACTCGTTGTGGACGATCACTACAACCTGAAGGGCTTGATCACGGTCAAGGACATCCAGAAGAAGTTGAAATATCCGAACGCCGCCAAGGACGCGCAAGGACGTCTGCGAGTGGCCGCCGCGCTGGGATCTTCGGGAGATTTTCTGGAGCGCGCGCAGGAATTGGTGAAGCGCAAAGTCGATCTGCTGGCGATCGATTCCGCGCACGGCCACAGCAGCCGCGTGATGGATGCGATTCGCGCGGTGAAACAGGCGCTGCCCAACGTGGAATTGATCGCGGGCAACGTGGCGACGTTCGAAGGCGCGCGCGATTTGATCGCGCTGGGCGTGGACGGCATCAAGGTCGGCATCGGACCGGGTTCGATTTGCACGACGCGCGTGGTCAGCGGCGCGGGCGTTCCGCAGATTACCGCCATCTCCGAATGCGCGAAGGCAACGAAGGGCACGGGCGTCCCGCTGATCGCCGATGGCGGCATCAAGTATTCGGGCGACGTCACGAAAGCCATCGCCGCGGGAGCCGATTGCGTGATGATCGGGAGCCTGCTGGCGGGCACCGAGGAATCGCCGGGCGAGACGATTTTGTATCAAGGCCGCACCTTCAAGAGCTATCGCGGCATGGGTTCCATCGGCGCGATGTCGCAAGGCTCGGCGGACCGCTATGCGCAGGAAGCGTCGAGCGGAGGCAAGCTGGTTCCCGAAGGCATCGAAGGCCGCGTGCCGTATAAAGGATTGCTTTCGGAGCTTGTCTATCAGCTGGTCGGCGGCTTGCGGGCAGGCATGGGGTATTGCGGATGCTCCAATATTTCGGAGCTGCGGCTGAATGCGAAATTTGTCCGGTTAACTTCAGCGGGTCTGCGCGAAAGCCACGTGCACGACGTGATTATTACGAAGGAAGCTCCGAATTATCGGTTGGAATAGGGACCGTTATTCGAGGTCGAGCTGCTTTTTGACCTTGGCCCATGGGATCAGGGGCTCAGTGCCATTACGGCGGACGGCCTCGTTGAGATCGCGCAAATCTTCCAAGTCTTCCACGCGTTCGCGGGGATTTGTCACCTCGGCGGCAAGCTGAGCCACGGTTGGCTTTTTCGGGCGGGTTTGTTGCGGCCTATTCATTTATTCTGCCTTTCACGGATTTTTTCGGGGTTGGGGTCCGAGCTCCGCGCCACTCTCCGATGACGGCACGCGAAGGCTCGCTCCAATCATCCGCAACCCTTGAGATTAGACGGCAGGGCTCACACCGAAGCTCGTGCTTGTTAAGTCCTTTGTCTGTGGTCGCTGTCACCGCCCATTTTCCACCGCAGCCGGGGCAGCGTCGCCGAGCTTCGCCTGCCCTTCGGCCCCAGTAGCGCAGCAAATAGTAGTATGTCGGCAGTCCGGTGGCAGTTTCGACGGTCTTCGCGAGTTTCCGCCCACGCATAGAAAAATCGCTCTTGGGATCTGCCAGCTGGCGGTATGCCGGAACCTCGAGGTGTCCGGAGTCAAGCCAGACTTGATCAAGGTGGCGGTACATTCTCATCCACCAAAACAATCCTTCCCGATCCACCTGTTCGATTGGCAAGAGGTAGAGAGGTACTGCCGCTCCGTCATCCGCCCTGCAAACAGGTGATGATTCCTTGAATGCGTGTGTGAATAGGTAAAGCCCAGACGAGGGCCAATCTGTTTCGGCAGTGTCGGCCTCAATCGCCCTGTCATCGACCACGCGCCACCTGGGAATTTGGGAGCACAACGCGATCATGAGGCCGAGTTCGTGTCGGACTGAATGCGAGTCGTATTCTGCAGCCAGAGAGTTACTTCGTGGAACTAGGCAGGACAAAACGAGCGCCCCGTCAACCCATCCAAATGTCTTCTGGCCCCACAGTTGGCCGTTTCGGGACAATGCGGCGGCGAGCCCGTATGAGGCGTCTTCAAGCGCCTCACGCGATGTGCCCGTCTTGGGAAAGAATTTGTATTCGGTGAGTAGCATGCATTATTCCTGCCGAATGACTTTCGCTGCTAAGCCACCTCTCGCCAACTGCACCCGGACTTCCGATCCTACCGGAGCACCTTCCGCCGATTTCACGACTTTTCCGCCCCGCTCGACAATCGCGTAGCCGCGTTCGAGAATCCCCAGCGGGCTGAGCTGTTTCAAGTGCGCTTCCAGCGGCGCGAGTTCGTTACGCGCATCGCTTAAACGGAGCCGCATCGTCTGCGTGAGCCCAGTCTCGGAAGCTTCCAGGCGTCGCTGCACCGCGGCAAAACGCAAACGCAGATCGAGCGACGAGAGCTGAGAAGCAACCAGGTCGAGCGCACTCTTACGTCGCGACGCCGCGAAGCGCCACTGATCCTGCATGCGATCTTCCAGATCGTCGACCATCTGCGCGTGCCGTCCAATGAGCTGATGTAGGCGGATGCGATCGATCTCCACGCCGTGCAGCGCACGGGCGCTCAGCGCAATCTTCAAGCGGATGCATTGCAGCAGCTTGTGCTCGGCGACGTTCATCGCTTCGAGCAGGCTTTCCTGCGTGGGCGCGACAAGTTCGGCCGCGGCCGATGGCGTGGGCGCGCGCAGATCGGCCACGAAATCGGCGATGGTGAAATCGGTTTCGTGACCCACGGCGGAAATCACGGGCACGGAGCAGGCGGCAATCGCGCGGGCCACGCGCTCTTCGTTGAACGTCCACAGATCTTCCATGGATCCGCCGCCGCGCGCGACGATCACGACCTCGGCCCAGCCGGATTCGCTGAAGTAGTCGATGCCGCTTGCGACCTGCTCGGCTGATCCTTCGCCTTGTACTTGCGCCGGATACACACGGATGTGCTTGCCGGGCGCGCGCCGCTCGATCACGTTGAGCATGTCCTGGATCACGGCACCGGTGGGCGACGTCACAATGCCGATGCGGTCGGGAAATGTGGGCAGAGGCCTTTTGCGCTCCGGCGAAAATAATCCGTCGGCTTCGAGCTTCTTCTTCAGTTGCTCGAACGCCAGCTGCAGCGCGCCGTGTCCTTGCGGCTCGATGGCTTCGACGATCAGTTGAATTTCGCCGCGCACGTCGTATAGATCCACGCGTCCGCGCACCAGCACGGCGACGCCGTCTTGCGGCTTGAACTTCAAATACCGCGCGGTCATCTTGTAGCAGGCGCACTTCAGCTGCGCCGCTTCGTCTTTCAGCGTGAAGTAGTAGTGGCCGCTGGGGGCGAGCTTGGTGCCGGAGATCTCGCCCGCTACCCAAATATCGGTAAAGTATTCGGCGAACACACCGCGCAGAGCGGTGGTCAGCTCACCAACGGAATAATAGTGCGGCTCCGACGACCATTCCAGCGCGATTTGTTCCACTGTTACAAATGTAGCGCTGACGGCCACGCAGCGTTCGCGCCGTGCTGACTCCTAGACGGTTATGATGAAGATACATATGAGCCACAAGCCGAAAACTCCGAAGGACGTCTTCGATTACGTCAAGCAACATGAGGCCAAACAGCTCGACTTGCGCTTCACCGATTTGCCGGGGCTGCAGCAGCACATCTCCTATCCGGTGAGTCAGCTGGACGAGGCATCGTTTGAGGAGGGTTTCGGCATTGACGGCTCCAGCATTCGCGGATGGGCCGCCATCAATGAAAGCGACATGCTGCTGATTCCCGATCCGGACACCGCGTTCATCGATCCATTCTACGAAACGAAGACGATCGTAATGACGGCCGATGTCATCGATCCCATCACGCGCCAGCATTACGACCGCGATCCTCGCTGGATTGCCAAGAAAGCCGAGATGTATCTGAAGAATTCCGGCATGGCGGACACCGCGTTTTTTGGGGCCGAAGCCGAGTTCTTTATTTTCGATAGCATCCGCTTCGATCAAACGCCCAATTCGGGCTTCTACTTCATCGACGCCGAAGAGGGCCGCTGGAATTCGAGTCGCGTGGAACACAATCTCGGCTACCGTCCGCGCTACAAAGAAGGCTACTTCCCGGTGCCGCCGACGGATCATTATCAGGATCTGCGCGCCGAAATGGTCCAGATCATGATCAAGTGCGGCCTGGACATCGAATGCCACCATCACGAAGTGGCCACCGGTGGCCAGTGCGAAATCGATCAGCGTTTTGACACGCTGCTGCGTTCGGCCGACAACATGATGCTGTACAAATATGTGGTGCGCAACACGGCGTATCAGTACGGCAAGACGGTCACGTTTATGCCGAAGCCGTTGTTCGGCGATAATGGCAGCGGAATGCATACGCATCAGAGCCTGTGGAAAGATTCCAAGCCGTTGTTCGCCGGCGATATGTACGCGGGCCTCAGCCAGATGGCGCTGTGGTACATCGGTGGATTGCTGAAGCATGCGCGCGCGCTGTCCGCCATCATCGCGCCCACAACCAATAGTTATAAACGTCTCGTCCCCGGCTACGAAGCTCCCGTGAATCTGGCGTATTCGCGCCGCAATCGTTCTGCGGCGGTGCGCATTCCGATGTATTCGGCGAGTCCAAAAGCGAAACGCGTCGAATTCCGGCCGCCGGATCCTTCGTCGAATCCGTACCTGGCCTTCGCGGCGATGCTGATGGCGGGTCTCGATGGGGTCATCAACAAGATCGATCCAGGCGAATCGCTCGACAAAGATATTTACGATTTGACGCCGGAAGAGATGAAGTACGTGCCGTCGATGCCCGCGTCGCTCGAAGAAGCACTGGGCTGCCTGGAAGACGACCACGCCTTCCTGTTGAAAGGCGACGTGTTCAGCGAAGAGCTGCTCGAAACGTTCATCGCCTACAAGCGCAAGCACGAGGCGGATGCCATCCGCTTGCGTCCGCATCCGTACGAATTCGCGCTGTACTACGATATCTAGGGATAAAAATCCGTTGGCCGATCACCACAGCGAAGGCTCTGTCCTGCAAATCGGCGTTTCCCAGGGCGGAGTGCCGAAGTTCGCGGTACCGCGGGCTCGCGTCACCGAAGAAGGGCTGGAGGGCGATGGGCACGCGCATCCGGAGTTTCATGGCGGACCACGCCAGGCGCTGTTGTTCATCGCGGCCGAAGGAATCGAGGAGCTGAAGCAATTGGGTTTTCCGCTCTTTCCGGGTGCGCTCGGCGAAAATATTACCACCACGGGCCTCGAACACCGCACCTGGCGCATCGGACAGCGCTGGCAGGTGGGCTCGGAAGTGGTTGTCGAATTTACCAAGGTTCGCGTGCCGTGCAAGACGCTCAACCGTTATGGGGCCGGTACGATTCAAAAAGCCGTTTACGACGATCTGGTCAAGGCGGGTGATCCGTCGTCACCGCATTGGGGTTTAAGCGGTTGCTATGCGCGTATCTTGCAGGGCGGCGTCATTCAAGCGGGGGATAAGATCGTCCCGGCGTGAACGAAGGCCCGGCGGCTGTGCCGCTCCTCACGATCAATACTCAAAACCATGGACCGGCTGAAACAGCTCGCCTACCGAGATCGCGCGCGCTCCCTGCGCGAAATCGGGGAGCTTTTCCGGGCGCTGCCGCCGGGCGCCGTGAATCGTTTCGACCTGCTGCTGGCCTACTCGCCCGCACCCGAAGAAGGCCTGCATTTTTTTGCGCGGCTATGGGAGCAGCATCGGGATTCCTTTCAGCGCCTGATGATTTCGACGCAAGGCATGCGCTGCCTGATCGCCATTTTTACCTACAGTCCGTTTCTCTCGGAAGAGGTTTTGCAGCATCCGGCGTGGGCCGAGCAATTGCTGGACGCCGACGCTCTGCAACGCGTCCGCACAGCGGACGAAATCCGCGAGATGTTAGAGGCCGCGCTACCCGCGGGACCCGCGTGGCCTTTGGATTTGGCGCGCTTCCGGCGACAGCAAATGCTCCGGATTCTGGTGCGCGACGTGCTTGGGATCGCGAGCCTCCCGGAGATTACGGGAGAGCTCACGGCCCTGGCGGATGCGATTCTGGAAGCGGCGCTCGCGCGCATTGAAGCGCAGTTGTACTCCGAATTCGGGATCCCGCGAACAGCAGCGGGCCCGGAAGCCCGCTTCGCGGTACTTGCGCTCGGCAAGATGGGTGGCCAGGAGTTGAATTACAGCTCCGACATCGATTTGATGTTCTTGTATTCCGAAAACGGCGAAACCTCCGGGCCGAATGTCATCGCCAACAAGGAATTCTTCAAGCGCATCGCCAACGCTTTGACCGATTTGCTTTCCACCTACACGGCGGAAGGGATGTGCTATCGGGTCGATCTGCGGTTGCGGCCCGAGGGCAGTCTTGGCGAGGTGTGTATTTCGCTCGAGGGAGCGCGGCAGTATTACGAGCAGAGAGCTCGCGACTGGGAATTGCAAATGATGATCAAGGCTCGCGTGGCGGCGGGCGATCGCGCCATCGGCCGGGCACTTCTGGAAGCGGTCGCAACGAAGACCTATGCCACCACCTTGGACTTCTCCGCCATTGAAGAGTTATCAGCGACGCGCGAACGATTGACCGAAAAACTTGTCGCGCGGCAGCGCGCCAAAAAACGTCCGCAAAACCATAGCAACGGCACGGCGGTCGACGTAAAACTGGAGCCTGGCGGGATTCGAGACATCGAGTTTCTGGTCCAGTGCTTGCAGCGCCTTTACGGCGGAGCGGACACATGGGTGCGACACGGTGGCACCATGCTGGCCCTGGCGCGTTTACAAGATAAGGGTTTTCTTTCCGATGCCGAATACGGACGGCTGGCGTCGGCGTACCAGTTTCTAAGGCACCTGGAACATCGCTTGCAATTCGCCGACGATCGCCAGACGCACACCTTGCCGACGGAGCGGGGTGCTCTCGACTTGCTGGCGCGGCGGATGCCGGGAGGAATCGCCTCGGGGGCGGCGCTACTCGAAACCACGCAAACGCACTTCCGGCATGTGAAGGAGATTTACGACCGCGTCGTTCACGCCGGTTCAACCCTGACGGAATCGAGCGACGATATTCCGGTTTCACAGGCCGCGAATGTTGTCCGCGTGTTGGAACAGCGCGCTCCTCGACTTTTCGGAGCGCTCGCCAAAGCCGATCTGCATCGGGGACGGCGCGCGTTTGAGCACTTTCTCGAGAGGATCTCGACCGAAACCGATCTTCTGGAGCGGCTCGGCGCACGCCCGGAGTTCGCCGCGCGCACGCTCGATTTGTTCGAACATAGCCCCTACTTCGCGGAAGAGTTGATCCGCACGCCGGAGCTGGTCTACGAAATTGCCCGGGCAGGGGACGCGTCGGCGACCACCGCTTCGCCTCCGTTGATGGTCGATTTGCGACGTTGGTACCGGCGGGAAATGCTGCGCATTCAAGCCGCCAGCGTGTGCGATGCGCGGCCCATCTTCGACACACTGGCGCGGACGTCGGATCTGGTGGAAGCCGTGATCGCGCGCGCCTATGAAATCGCGATCCGCGAAACTCGCGCCAGCCGTCCTCCGGCGGATCCCGCGTATCATCCCGCGGATCAACTGTGGGTCATCGCGCTCGGCAGGCTCGGCATGCGCGAGTTCGACATGGCCTCCGACGCAGACCTGGTTTTCGTTCTCGCGGACACCGACGCCAGCGAACTGCTGTTCTGGACGCGCGTC
>Ga0182030_10020521_pt1 | contig 12457 bp, 11 predicted proteins | sample 812S3MmetaG_FD_121299 | JGI IMG/M metagenome (GOLD analysis project Ga0182030, IMG submission 121299) | Permafrost microbial communities from Stordalen Mire, Sweden - 812S3M metaG (Illumina Assembly) | ecosystem: Environmental > Terrestrial > Soil > Wetlands > Permafrost | place: Sweden... | reverse complement strand
CTGGTAGACTTCGATGCTTCTCAGTAGTTCTGCAAGCTCCCTGGCATCCACGCGGGCAAAGTTCACCTTGCGCGTGGACTTGAGGATGTCGCTAGGGCGAATCTCGTTGGATGGGTTGCGTTTCGAGTAGCCGTGGGCAATGCTATAACGGAAGACCTGCCCCACTGTCTCCAGCGCACGTTTGGCAATATCCAGTGCGCCGCGATTCTGAATCGTGTTGGCTATCGCCACCAATTCCGGCGCTTCGATCTCGGCAATCGGACGCGGGCCGAGGCAAGGCAGAATATCGGCGTCCATACGCCGCTTTATATACTCCACATGGCGCGGACTCTTTCCAACCTGCCAATGCGCCAACCACTGCGTGGCCACGCTCTGGAAGGAATTCTCGACCGCGATTTTCTCCGCAGTCTTTTCGGCCTTCCGCTGGGCCATCGGGTCAACGCCAGAAGCAAAGAGCTTGCGGGCTTCGCAGTGCCGTTCCCTGGCCTGCGCCAAAGAAACATCGGGATATTTCCCCAATGACATGAGCTTTTCTTTGCCGTCGAAACGATAGGACCAGCGCCAGAGTTTCCCTCCGGTCGGCTTGACCCAGAGGTAAAGGCCGCCTCCATCGCCAAGGCTGTATGCTTTTTCCGCCGCTTTGGCCCTTTTGATCTCCGTATCTGTCAGTCCGGACATGCCCCATTCCTCCTCGTCTAGGAAAAGTACACCCACCTCAAAAACAGAATACACCCAAAAGTACACCCGTCAAAACACGGCTGCACCTGGACGCATCTGGACGCAGAAAGACGTAAAGCCTAGCATTTGCTAGGCTTTACGTCTTTCTGTCAGATGTCTTTGGATGTTCTTGGAAGGTGTCTTGGCGGAGGGAGAGGGATTCGAACCCCCGATGCCCTTTCAGGCACAACGGTTTTCAAGACCGTCGGTATCAACCGCTCACCCATCCCTCCGCAAGGGATAAACTCTTGATCTTTTATTGCTTTGCGAGAATGTTATCTTCGCTTTCAGCCTACCCATTTGCATTTTAGTCGCTTAGTCGCTTTGCTGAGAGCCTGACTTGATGATAGAACCCAGCGGCTATACAACTTCTGCCATTGTATATGACTCTTGGGTTTCGACCACGCTGTTGCTGGATAGAATTGGCAGAAAAATTTACCGCGAAGGGGGATTTTCTGCATTACGTCGCAAGGATTGGAAACCCTCCACGCACTCTTTTCCAGAAAAGGCGAAGAATGGGTGGATAGATTTTACTGTGCACTTGTCCCCGGCAGTGGCATTGTCAGTACATTCGAATCTAGCAGCGAGGGATAGAGGTCTTTGTAATAACTCAGGCACATCACTGAAGTTTGAATCCCTTCGGTACGTATTCTCCGCCGCTTGCGGCGGGGTAGTTCATTGGAACTGCCGTTGACACTGGCGGAGTAGGGGTAGATGTAATTCCCGTTTGCCTGTTGGATGCCGACTCCGATCAGTTCCATATTGACAGTATCCGCATGAGCGCGAGTCGGGCTGAAGATGGCCAGAAAGCAGAGCAAAAAGATAGCTGAAAATTGTTGGTGCGCACATGAGCTTCATTGCGTTATTCATCCTCAATCCGAAATTAGTTGCACTGCGAAGTGCGAGTAACTTCTTGGCTGAGACATATAACTCGCGAATAACTTCTATTGAAGTGACTAAAGTATCTCTGACCTGGGCAGATATTAAGGGAATCTAACTTTAAGTGCCAGAGTACGGGGTATCGGGACTTAGGTAATTTGATGTATAGAAACAGGACAGTTGCGCCAGCTTCTAATCTGGATTCTTGATAGCCCCTAAGCGAGCAAAATACAGGTGATTCGGTATCACATAGGGTGCCAGAGATTGAGGGGTTGGTTCCAGATTTCAGAATTAAAATCTGGAACCACGAGATTTCTAGCGTCGCTCTTCTTTCCAGAAATTCCAGAGCACCCAGAGCAGAAATGCCACCGAGAAGACCAAAAGAATCAGCCATAACAAACTGAATTGAGATTCCTGCATTGCATTGCCTCCACATCCGCGTTCCAGCGGCCAGGGATGGTTGGGCGTGCCTTGACTGGCGAAACGACTTCCATTTCAAGAAGAAATCTGTGGCGGGTAGGATGGCGAAAGGAATCTGTAAGAGCTTTATAAATGACTGCCGGGGGAGGAAATGAGCAGTGTAAAGAGGTGAAGCGGGGCAGTTGTGGGGCCGGACACCTTGACACGGCCCCGGCTGCGCGTATCTTATCTTACGAGGCACTCTTTTGGGGTCTGGACGGAACCTGTAGGGCGGCAAGGTCTGGTTTCGTATTTGGATTCGGTGTTTTGAGAAGGCTGGATGAAGCAGGAAGCATAGGCAGTGGGGTTTCAGGCAGTTTTGCGGATTAGTTTTTGATTCGGTTCGCAGCAGTCGGAGCTTCCTTCCAAAGCCCGGGCCGGTAGTATTTGGCGGCTAGTGGCGTTTCCGGAGAAAAATTTTTGCGGGTGGCCGGCTCAATGCCGGCTGAGCCTGTGCTCTGAAAGGCAGCGGTATGTTGCGGCCAGGAGCGAGTAAAGGATGAGTGTGGCTACGAGTATTGCTATGTTGGCAGGTGGATTAGGCGGTTCAGGCGGAGGCATTCTGGGATTTCTGCCCCTGTTGGTGATGGTCCCGTTCCTGTATTTTGTGATGATCCGTCCGCAACAGAAGCGCCAGCGGCAGTGGCAGCAGATGTTGGCTTCGATCAAGACCGGTGATCGGGTGACCACGGCGGGTGGCGTTCGCGGCATCATTGTTTCCATCAAGGACGACGCAATTATTATCCGTGTGGCGCCCGATAACATTAAGATGGAAGTGGCCAAAACTGCGATTTCTTCGGTGACAACGCAAGACGGACCTGAAGGCGTCTAGGTCTGTTCGTCGTTTTTTGAAGGTTTTGGCATTGGTTCTCGGGGCTTTCAGTTTTGCATGATGGCTTTCAGATTTGTAAGGTTTTTAGCTTTTCGGAATAGAGAAACGGGAAGATGAAGAAGAATCTCAACAGTAAAATTGCTCTGATCGTAGCGGTGCTGGTGATCTGCGTCTTTGGCATTCTAGGAGTGCCATCGGGCGTAACCGGCCCAGCTCTGACCGACGCACTGGCCAAGCGGATTCACCTGGGTTTGGATTTGCGCGGCGGCGCTCACCTGATTCTGCAGGTAAAGGTTGCGGAAGCTGTGAGCGCGGAGACCGACAACACGGCGGCTCGCATACAGCAGGATTTGAAGACCGCCAGCCTAAGCTTCTCTCAGGTCTACAAGCCGGACCCAACCAAGCCGGAATTGATTCGCGTGGAAGGCGTGGCGCAGGGTAAATCCGGCGACGCTCGTTCGCTGATTGAAACCAAATACGGCAACGAGTATGACGTAACCGGCGGCGGGGCTGACAATAGCCTGACGCTGACGATGCGTGCACCTATCGAAACTGCGCTCGAAGCAAAGACCGTTCAGAATGCGATTGAGACGATTCGCGATCGCGTGGATGAACTGGGTGTGAGCGAGCCGAGGATTGAAGAGTACGGCTTGGGCAAGAATGAGATTCTGGTCGAGCTTCCTGGTATCAGCGATCTGGATCAGGTGAAGAGCATCATCAAGTCCACGGCGCGGCTGGAGATTCACCCAGTAGTGGGTGGTCCTTACAAGGATGAGCAGGAAGCTGCTGCCAGTACGGGTGGCGCGACTCCTCCAGATCAGATGTTGGTGCATGGTTCAGGTTCAGTGGGCAGCGGCTCAGACTCTGACAGCATTTGGCTAGTGCAGCGTGCTTCGGTGGTGGCGGGCAGCGATTTTCGCTCTGCTGACCAGGGCACCGATCAGGCCGGACGCCGCAACGTTCGCTTTACGTTGACCAATGAAGCAGGCGACCGCTTCTATGACTACACCAGCAAGAATGTCGGCAAGAGCATGGCCGTGGTGATGGGCGGGCGTGTGCGCGAAGTAGCCAACATTCAGAGCGCGATTCGCGACAGCGGTGAGATTACTGGCAGCTTCACTCCGGAAGAAGTTCAAATCCTGTCAAAGATGCTGCGGACGGGCGCGTTGCCTGCCTCACTCGACGAGATCGAGACCCGCACTGTTGGCGCATCGCTGGGTGCGGATTCGATTCATCAAGGCGTGACGGCTGCCTTCTGGGGCATCGTTGTGGTGATGGCCTTCATGTTGTTTTACTACCGTGGATCGGGCATCAATGCGGATGTGGCGCTGGTTCTGAACCTGATTATCCTGCTGGGCTTCATGGGCTTTTCTACCGCGACGCTGACCTTGCCTGGAATTGCCGGAGTGATTCTTACCATCGGCATGGGCGTTGACTCAAACGTGCTGATCTTCGAGCGCATTCGTGAAGAGATGCGGGCTGGCAAAGCGCCTTCGGCTGCTGTGGATCAAGGTTTTGCTCATGCGTGGACGGCGATCTTTGATACCCACGTGACAACGATTTTTTCAGCGGCGATTCTGTTTGTCTTTGGCAGCGGACCGGTGAAGGGATTTGCAACCACACTGACAATCGGCCTGGTGGCGAATCTGTTTACCGCAGTCTTTGTCTCGCGTGTGATCTTTGATTGGCACTTGAACCGGATGAAGGCTGGCGAGCAGATTTCAATCTAGTTTGTCTCGAGAGATTTTGCAGTAGCGCCGCACGCGATGTGGCAGAAAACATATGAACGCTGGAGCTTCGGTGATGCTCCAGCCCCCAGGAAGGGGAGAGAACAAAGTGGAATTATTTCGTGGCGTGAACGTGGATTGGCTGGGAAAGAAGTGGTATTTCCTCGGCTTTTCATTGATCTTCAGCATCTCTGGCATTGTCTCGATGAGCATGCACTATGCTCAAACCGGTAGTCCGGTTCCGCTGGGCGTTGACTTCCGCGGCGGCACGCAGGTGCAGGTGCAGTTTCAACATACCCCGGACGTGGAAAAGGTTCGTCAGGCGATGTCCGCTGCAGGCATTAAAGACGCAAGCATTCAGAACTACGACGAAGCGTCGAACAACGAAGTGTTGATCAGCCTGCCGGAACAGCAGGATGAGGCTTCACTTGATGCGGGGCAGAAGCAGGTCGTTGACGCGCTGCATGCAAATTATGCTGGCAATGCTTTTGCAGTGCGCAATGTACAGGTAGTTGGGCCGACAGTGGGCAAGCAGCTTAAGAAGCAGGCGCTGTTGGCTACGCTGTATTCGCTGGCCGGAATGCTGGTTTATCTGTGGTTCCGCTTCCAGATGATCTATGGCGTTGCCGCTGTGGTTGCTGTCTTTCATGATACATTGATCACGGTGGGCGCCTTTGCTCTGACTGGGCAAGAGATCAGCCTTACGGTGATTGCTGCTATTCTGACGCTGATTGGCTACTCGATGAATGACACGATCGTGGTCTTTGATCGTATACGCGAGAACCTGAAGCTGAGTCGCCGTGAGTCGCTACCAGATGTGGTCAATCGCAGCATCAATCAGACACTGAGCCGAACTGTGCTGACATCGGGACTGACGTTTCTGACTGTGCTTTCGCTCTACATCTTTGGTGGCGCGGTGTTGCATGGGTTTTCATTTGCGCTGGTAATAGGAATTTTGATTGGAACTTACTCATCCATTGCTGTGGCGGCGCCGATGTTGGTGGCGTGGCAAGAGTGGCGAGGACAGCGTGACGGAGCAGCGGCTTTACCGGCAGCCAAACGTGCACGTGTCTAGGGTTTTGTCGGCGTCGTACCGGTATTTGACGCCGATTTTGCGTCCGTTGGGGCGATTCTGATAGAAGTGATGTGCGCCTCTCTGCAAGTTTTCTGACACCGGGAACATTTTTCAACTCCGCGGTGTCTAAATAGAGGTAACCAAACACCCGATTCGAGGCTGGCCATGTTTGAAGATTCCACATTTGCATCCGCGAACAGAATCAAGAGCAAGAGCGGTCGTTACATGATCGTGACATCGATCGTCAACGGCTCAATTTTGCTTTTGCTGATTCTGATTCCGTTGATCTATCCTGATGCGCTGCCCAAGGCTGCCATGACGACGCTCTTGGTTGCGCCACCACCACCACCTCCACCGCCTCCACCACCACCACCGGCAGAAGTTGTGCACATCGTCCATGTGCAGTCGGAGATGATGAACAATCAGTTGATGGCACCGACCAAGATTCCGCATGACATCAAGATTGTTGCTGAAAAGGAAGCCGCTCCCTCGTCGTTTGGCGTAGCGGGCATGGAAGGCCTTGGCGGCAGCGCTGGCGGCGTAATTGGCAGCGTCTTCGGCAGCGGCAGCGCACCGACAGTCAAAGCAGCAGTTCCAAAGAAGGTTGCTATCTCGGCCGGCGTTGCCATCGGCTTGTGCATTCAGAGAACGCAGCCTGTCTACCCGCCCATCGCTCGCGCCGCTCGCGTCTCTGGCACAGTGGTGTTGCGCGCAACTATCTCCAAGACTGGTGCGATTGAAAATCTTGGCGTTGTCAGTGGTCCAGCCATGTTGCAGCAGTCTGCACTGGATGCGGTCAAGACGTGGCGCTACAAGCCATATCTGCTCAACAACGATCCGGTGGAAGTTGAAACCCAGATTAACGTGATCTTCTCTCTGGGTGGATGATGATTTTTCTGGCCCCTTCCTGCTTTTACGAGGATTGTGCCCCACTTTTGAACCTGAATGCGGAGCCGAACGGAAACGCATTCCCAGCAACCACAATGTAGTCGTAGCACACAAGAAAACTCCTTAGGAGGAACGATTCAGTGATTCTCGCTCAACTCGCGCACTTCGCTTCGCATACAGCCGCCAACCTGGCATTCTTCTTCGATGGTGAAGATCAGCAAGTCAGCTTCTCGGTTATGGGACTTTTGCACAACATGGGATGGTTGGCCAGAGGTGTGGCTGTCGTCCTTTTCGTCGAGTCAATCTGGTCTTTGGCCGTGATGATCGACCGTTATTTGTACTTCTCGGCAGCCCGTAACCAGTCGCGCGAGTTTGCCCCCAAGGTGGCTGGCGCTTTGAAAGATGCCAAGCTGGAAGAAGCCATCAAGATCGCTGACCGCAACAAGAAGTCGCACCTGGCCGAAGTGGTTACGGCTGGTTTGCAGGAGTTCCGCTCCTCGGCTGGCTTGCCTATTGAGCAGACGATTGAGAGCTCGGGCCGCGCACTGGAGCGTGCTGAAGCCATTGTTCACGCCAAGCTGAAGAGAGGCCTTGCGGTTCTGGCCACCATCGGCGCAACGGCACCGTTCGTCGGCCTGTTCGGCACCGTCGTAGGCATTCTGAATGCCTTCAACGCGATTGCCACGCAGAAGACTTCGGGCATCGGCGCAGTTGCCGGCGGTATCTCGGAAGCTCTGGTTACCACGGCTTTCGGTTTGATCGTCGCCATCCCGGCCGTTATGGCCTTCAACTACTTCACTGGCCGCGTTGAAGCATTTGACGTGGAAATGGATAACTCCTCCAGCGAGTTGGTTGACTACTTCATCAAGCAGAGCCACAAGCGCTAAGCGAAGCAGCTTTGGCCTGAGCGAGATACTGCGGAGGGCGGGAGAACACTCTCTCGCCCGCCGGTTCCAGTCTCGCCAAGGTCGGTAGGTTTTTTAGTTATGCCGGATGGGATCCGGAACAAAAATTCAGAAACTCGGAGCCCTGACAATGGGAATCGCGGTTCGCAACGAAGGTAGTAAAGTTAGTTCGAATATCAATGTCACCCCCATGGTGGATGTGATGCTGGTTTTGCTGATCATCTTCATGGTCATCACCCCCATGCTGCAGAACAAGGTTTCAGTGGATATGGCCAAGGTGGAAAATGCGACCGCCATGCCGGACGCTGACAAGGAAGACGCAATCGTCGTTGCAGTTACGCGCGATGGTGGAGTCTTTTTGGGACAGGATAAGGTCGCAGTCACTGAGTTGGGTAAACTGGTTAGCGACAAGCTGGCTGACAAACCCGGCAAGACGATCTATGTTCGTGCTGACGCGCGGGCGCAGTATCGCGCTGTGGAAGACGCCATTGACGCAGTGCGCACGGCGGGCGTGGACGATGTGGGTTTGCTGACGCAGAAGCGTGAAAACGGCGCTGCGGGCGGCGAGTAACTCGGCGCGAACATTCAACTATTTTGAAGAAACAAGGAGTTTGAAGCCATGGCTATGTCAATGGGGGGCGGGGGTGGCTACTCGTCCGACATCAATGTTACGCCAATGATCGACGTTCTTCTGGTGCTGCTGATCATCTTCATGGTCATTGTGCCGGTAGTACCCAAGGGGCTGGATGCGCTGGTGCCCCAGCCACCCAAGGATCCAACCCACAATCCACCACCGACTGATCGCACGATTGTAGTGCAGATACTGCACGTAGGCAGCGGACCGGCTCAGTACAAGATCAATGAGACACCTTACGCCAAGACGGACCTGCTGGCCCAGTTGACAGGCATCTATTCCAACCGCGCCGAGCGCGTGATGTTCGTTCGCGGTGACGATGAAGTCAACTTTGCGTTGGTTGCCGAAGTGATTGACATTGGTCGCGCCGCTGGCGTGGATCATATCGGTCTGATGACGCCGAAGATCATGGCTGGTCAGTAGTTGGCTGAGTAGCTATTAGGATGAGAAATGAGGGTTGGGGTGGAAACGACGCCCCAATTATCCTGACGGTTTCGGTCCCGCTTGGCGAATCTTTGTTTGAGCGGATGCAGGAGTACAATTTTCTATTCTGGTTTCGGTGACTCGCACCAGCAGCCGGATATCAAGAGATTCCAGGCACGCAACGATAGATGCGACCTGAAGGAGAAGGATACGAAGATGAATGGACCCGCACGAATTACGGCGCTCGCGGTGGCTTTGGCCGGCATGGTGCTTTCCATGAGCGGGTGCGACAAGCTCGCAGCTCGTGACCAGTTGAACAAGGGAGTGGCTGCGTACAAGGGTGCCCACTTTGAAGAGGCAATCGGGCATTTCCAGAAAGCCACTCAACTCGATCCGAGTCTTCCGATGGCGAAGAGCTATCTGGCAACCGCTCTGGCGCAGAATGTGGTTCCCGGCCTGGATACGCCGGACAATCTGAAGAGCGCGCAGCAGGCGATCGACATCTTTCAAGAGGTTCTGGACAAGAATCCATCGGATGTGAACAGCCTCAAACAGATCGCCGGTATCTATTTCAGCATAAAGAAGCTGGATGATGCCAAGGCGTACCAGAAGAAGGTTCTGGCCGTCGATCCCAAAGACCCTGAAGCTGCTTATACGGTTGGCGTGATTGACTGGACCGAGGCACACAAGAACGCACTCACCGCATTGGTTCCTGTCGGCATCAACGACGATGGCGAGGGCAACACAAAGGCTCCCAAGAGTGTGATGCAAACCATTCAGCAAGAGAATGCTCCGCTGGTTGAAGAAGGGTTGCAATATCTGAGTCAGGCTATCGCAAACCGTCCCAATTACGACGATGCCATGTCTTACCTGAATCTGATTTATCGTCGCAAGGCTGACCTGGATTACGGCAACCCGGATGCGGTCAAGGCCGATGTGGCCGCCGCGAAAGACTGGAGCGCCAAGGTCATGATTACGCGCAAGCAGAACGAAGAGAAGAAGAACAAGCCGTCTGGCATCACGATGGACTCAAGCGGTAATCTGAAGTAGACCTGAATTGCATGAGTTGGAAGATGAACGGCCTCCGCCACCTGCGGAGGCCGTTTTGCTGTTGAATCATGCAGGTTTATCGTCGAGATAATCGCGGCTTGTGATCGAGCTGCTTGCTATGCCACTACGTGCACTGGTGCCAACCAGGTAGAATGCGGCAGACCCACCCTTGTTGGCTCCCTCACCGGGTATTCAATTTGTGAGCAAGAGAACTCAGTATCCCACAATAATGTAGGTCTCAACGAAGCAAGCCCAGGTCTCAAATGAGGCCTGGGCTTGCTGTATCCGAAGTAGATTGAGTCACAAATTCTTTGTGCGAGTTCGACGCTGAAACTGATTACTGTGCGCCTTGCTTCAGAATCTGGTCGGCTAGGTAGTTGTGAATCTTGGCTTGGTCGTTGAGTACTTCAAAGTAGGCGTTCTTGAGTAGTTGCGCATGATTTTCACGCAGACTCTGACGGATGTTCTGCTGTACGCGCGGATCGTTCAACTCCCGTTGACCGGCTGGCTCACGTGCAATCAGTTTGTAGATCGTGTAGCCAACAGTATGCCGAGCGGGGCCAGCTCCGTCGTAAACGGGAAGGATCTCAGAGATTTCACCGGGCTTGAGCTTGTTGATTGCACTGTAGACCTCTGGATCGCTGTGCTGGATTGCCGATTCAGTAACAAAACCCACATCGCCGCCGTTAGAGGCCGTATTCAGCTCAGAAAAATTCATAGCCACCTCGCCAAAGTCTTCGCCGCTCTTCAACCTGTTATAGAGCGTTTGAATTTTCTTCTTCGCATCGGCATCGCCAGAGGCTTTGTTGTTCTGCAGGTTGCCTGCCTGCGGATTTGGCCCGTTGGTGACCCCGATCTGGGCAAGGTGATATTGCGGCTCAATCAAGTTGAATTCGGATTTATGAGCAGCATAGTAACTGCTGATCTCCGAGTCAGTAATGTTGATTTTGGATTCGATTTCCTTGTTCAGCAGCTTGGTCTTGGTCAGCGATCGGCGCAGGTCACGCTTGAGGTCATCGACAGTGATGTTCCGATCCTTGAGCTGCTTATCAAACTCTTCTTGTGTCCATGGCGTCTTCATTTCGGTCAGCTTGGCATTCACATCTTCATCACTGGCTGCAAGATTCAGCTTGGCTGCGCGTTGCTGCAGAATCTCATCCACAATCATCTCTTTGAGAATGTTGAGTCGAACAATGTCTGCCTGCTCGGCAGATGGTGCCTGTTGAGAGTCCCCAAGGTTGTTCTTGTAATACTTCTCAAGGTCTGCACGCAAAATATCCTTGCCATTCACAGTGGCCATCACGTCAGGCGAAGGCGGGTGGTGACATCCAGCGACAGAAGCCAATAGAGCACTACTTAGAAGTAGAATGATGGCAAGACGAGAGCGACTGACAAAATCAGCTTGCAAGCGGGTATCTCCAGTGGGGCCACTTAGACCCCAGTCTTCTAGGATAAATCCACGGGCTGGCGCGGTGAAAGACATGCACGGAATCATTTAGCCGTACCGGCTTCAGCGGTGGTGGGTAACGGCGGCTTGGTTGGCGCGGGTGGCTCGATTCCGGCAGCACGCAAGGCACGGTCAATGACCAGCCAGAGTTGATCTTCAGGGACGACGCCGTCGATCCGTTCTCCATCAACAAAGATCGCGGGCGTGCCTTCGATGTGCAGTGCCTCTGCCTCCTGGACCGAGGCCCGGACATGGCTGTCATCTTGTTTGGTGAGGCATTCACTTAGCTTAGCTGCATCCAGTTTGGCGAGCGTGGCTTCCTGATTCGCAATGCGATCAAGCGCAGCGAAACTGTTCTTGAGATTGCGGTCGGTGCCTGTGATCTCCTGGCCGTGCGCATGGAGGTAATCGACATAAGTCCAGTAAACCTCAGCGCTTTGGGCTGCCACACAATTGGCGTCTACGGCGGCGTGCATCGCCCAGGGGTGCATCTCCGCTGGAAGCGGGTCATCTTTGTAGACGAAGCGAACTGTATCTTTATAACGCTCCTGGGTGGCTGGAAAAAGTGTTGTGTGCATACGGGCGCAATAGGGGCATTCGAGATCGTCAAAATTGATCACGGTTACCTTGGCATCGGGATTGCCGCGAACGGGACGCCCCGTAACATCAATGGAAAAAACCGGGTCTTTATCAAGACTGAAGGTTTCCATACGGGCCAATGTCTTGCTGTCGGTCGAGATCAGAAAGTCAAAGTTCTGGGCGTGCTGGCCGCGTGAGAAAGTTACGGGCAGCGTTTGAAAGCCGACCACTTGGCTTGGCTTACGGGCACCAAATGTCACAGCATAATCCTGCGGTACATGAAACTGAGAGCGGACAAGAACCTCAATATGGCGGTTGAGGGCGAGATCGGCATGCGTGGGCGGGGCAGGCTGGGCCTTGCAGCCAGCAGCCATGCTTAATGTGAGCAGGGAGATTAACAGAAGTATGCGTGACAATTGAAAATCCTCTCTGGCAAGGATACTCCAGTGGGCGGCAAATTGGAGCCTGGATATATCTATGCACAGTTGACAAAGAATGGACGCACGAACAAGCAAAAAGCGATGGTATGGGCAGCAAAATCAAACCGAAAAGCCAAAGAATTGAAATCGGCGTAGAATGGAAATATGAAGCAAGAGCCAGTTGTCCGGCTCGCATCTGAGCATCTTCCTTTAGTGGGCAAGATGCAGTACCGAATGGGGGCGTCACGGTTTCGACGGGATTGATTGCGGCTTAGGAGTCATGTCAGGGTGTGGGCACCTGTAATCGCCTGCAAAAACAAAGTTGCCGACTACAGTCTGCCACTTGCAGCTTAATTAAATAAGCTGCCGTCTTCCACGGCTTCGCCTATGGGCTGTGAGCGGACGTCATACAGTAGGCTGGCG
>Ga0182030_10020520_pt1 | contig 12457 bp, 7 predicted proteins | sample 812S3MmetaG_FD_121299 | JGI IMG/M metagenome (GOLD analysis project Ga0182030, IMG submission 121299) | Permafrost microbial communities from Stordalen Mire, Sweden - 812S3M metaG (Illumina Assembly) | ecosystem: Environmental > Terrestrial > Soil > Wetlands > Permafrost | place: Sweden... | reverse complement strand
CGTGCATCTTAACCGGGCTATCAAGAAGTACGACCTCAACATGTTCTACATTGCGGGACCCGGACATGGCGGCCCAGCGATCGTCGGCAATGTATATCTTGAAGGCACCTGGAGCGAGTTTTACCCAAACGTCACCCAGGACGAAGCTGGGCTGAAGAAGCTGTTCAAGCAATTCTCCTTCCCCGGCGGCATCTCCAGCCACGTTGCGCCGACCACGCCGGGATCAATTCACGAGGGCGGCGAGCTAGGCTACTCGCTCAGCCATGCCTTTGGAGCAGCGTTCGATAATCCGGATCTCGTTGTCGCCTGCATCATCGGCGACGGTGAGGCGGAAACGGCGTCCTTGGCGACCTCGTGGCAGTCGAATAAGTTTCTCGACCCAAAAACTGATGGAGCCGTGCTGCCAATCCTGCACCTGAACGGCTACAAGATCAGCAATCCCACCGTGCTGGCTCGCATAGAACACGAGGAGTTGGACCAATTCCTGCGGGGATGCGGCTGGATCCCGTATTTCGTCGAGGGGACTGATCCGGATGCGATGCACGAACTGATGGCCGCCACCCTCGATAAGGCAGTCGAGGCCATCCAGAAAATTCAGAATAATGCACGCAGCAACAACGACACCACCCGGCCGCGCTGGCCAATGATCGTGCTCAAATCGCCCAAGGGCTGGACCGGGCCAAAAGTTGTCGACGGTCTGCAGATCGAGGGAACATTTCGAGCTCACCAAGTCCCGCTGCTGGTCGATACCGATCATCCCGATCACGTCAAGCTGCTCGAAGAATGGATGAAGAGCTACAAGGCAGAGGAACTCTTCGACGAACAGGGACGTCTGATCCCCGAACTGGCTGAGTTGGCGCCGAAGGGCGATCGCCGGATGGGAGCCAATCCACACGCCAACGGCGGCATTCTTCTGCGCGATCTGCGGATGCCCGACTTCCACCAGCACGCGGTTAAGGTGACTTCGCCGGGGGCGGTGGAGGTGGAGGATACGCTCATCCTTGGTTCGTTCCTGCGCGATGTTGCCAAACTGAATCAGGACAAACGCAACTTCCGCGTCTTCGGGCCGGATGAGACAGTCTCAAATCTCTTGCAGGCCGTCTTCGAGGTCACCAATCGCCAATGGGATGCGCAGGAATATAGCAACGACGAGTTTCTCGCGCCGGCGGGCCGGGTCCTGGACTCGATGCTCAGCGAAAACCAGTGCGAGGGTTGGTTGGAAGGGTATCTTCTGACCGGACGGCACGGGCTTTTTAACAGCTACGAAGCCTTCATTCGCATTATCGACTCGATGTTCAGCCAGCACGCCAAGTGGCTGAAAGTCTGCAGGGAACTTCCATGGCGGCGTGACATTTCCTCGCTGAACTATCTGCTCGCCTCCCATGTCTGGCAGCAGGACCACAACGGATTCACCCACCAGGACCCGGGATTTCTCGACCATGTCATCAACAAGAAGGCCGATATTGTGCGCGTCTACCTTCCGGCTGACGCCAACTGCCTTCTGTCCGTCTTCGACCACTGCCTACGCAGCCGGAACTACGTCAACGTCGTGGTTGCAGGCAAGCACGCGCTCCCCCAGTGGTTGACCATGGATGCGGCGGTTGTGCATTGCACCGAAGGAATCGGCATCTGGCAGTGGGCCAGCAACGACCAGGACAGTGAGCCTGACGTGGTGATGGCCTGCTGCGGAGACACGCCTACACTGGAAATCCTTGCCGCAGTCTCGATTCTTCGCGAACATCTATCCGAGTTGAAGATCCGTGTCATCAATGTCGTAGATCTGATGAAGTTGCAGCCCAGCACGGAACATCCGCATGGCCTTACTGAACTTGAGTACGACTCGCTCTTCACCAAGGACAAACACATCATCTTTGGCTTTCATGGATACCCCTGGCTGGTCCATCGGTTGACCTACAGGCGTACCAACCGCAACCTTCATGTGCGCGGTTACAAGGAGGAAGGCACGATCACAACGCCTTTTGACATGCGGGTGCAAAACGATCTCGATCGCTTTCACCTGGTACAGGACGTTGTGGACCGGGTGCCGAATCTGGGCTCCAAGGGCGCCTACCTGAAGCAGCAGATGCAGGACCAGCTCATCGAGCATAAGCACTACATCGACGCACACGGCCAGGACATGCCGGAGATACGCAACTGGAAATGGAGCAATACCAAATGAATACGCAAGCGCTTGAATCGACCGCGCAAAAGATGGTCGCCGACGGCAAAGGACTGATCGCCATCGACGAGAGCATCGGGACGTGCAACAAACGATTTGCCAAGTTGGGTATACCACAGACCGAAGAGGTCCGGCGGCGGTATCGCGAACTGATCGTAACCACGCCAGACCTTAGCGAATCGATCAGCAGCGCAATTCTCTTCGATGAGACGATTCGGCAGCGGACGAACGATGGCACACCCTTCGCCAAAGCTCTCGCCGATGAGGGGATCATTCCCGGCATCAAGGTCGACGTAGGTGCGAAACCGATGGCCGCCTGCCCCGGCGAGAAGGTCACCGAGGGACTGGATGGACTCCGCGCACGCCTAGCAGAGTATGCACAGATGGGCGCGCGCTTCGCCAAGTGGCGGGCGGTGTTTTCCATCGGCGATGGGACGCCTAGTCGCGCTTGCATTGAAGCCAATGCTCACGCGCTGGCTCGCTATGCGGCGTTGTGCCAGGAGGCCGGACTCGTTCCTGTCGTCGAACCGGAGGTGCTGATGGAAGGAGCGCACTCTCTCGAAACGTGTCGAGAAGTGACGGAAAATGTTCTGCGGAGGGTTTTCAGCGAACTTCACTCGCAACGCGTGAGACTGGAAGGGTTGATCCTGAAGCCCAACATGGTGCTACCTGGATTGACCTGCCCCACGCAGGAGACGGTGGACGAAGTCGCTGACGCTACTGTGAAGTGCCTCCTGCGTGTCGTCCCTGCGGCTGTTCCGGGGGTTACGTTCCTGTCGGGCGGCCAGTCCGGTGAACTTGCCTCAGCGCGTCTAAACGCCATGAATGCAAGGTTCAAGTCGCAACTGCCCTGGGGGTTGGCGTTTTCGTTCGGCCGCGCCATCCAACAGCCTACCCTGGAGATCTGGCATGGCGAGCAGACGAACACAAAGGCGGCGCAACAGTCTCTCTATCATCGCGCCGCGTGCAACAAGGCTGCTCGCCGCGGCGAATATGACGCACTGATGGATCACGACGAGACCACACTCTTTAGAACCACCTCCGATATCTATGCAGGGAGTTCCCGATGAAGACGCACATACGACAGAGGTTTATTGTCGGCAATTGGAAGATGCACACAACTTCCTTCGAAGCTCAACAGTTGGCCAAGGGCATTGTCGATGGCATGGGGACCGCCGACCACGTTACAGCCGTCCTATGTCCGCCGTTCCCCTATCTCGCGCTTGTGGGGGACATGCTGAAGGGTAGCTGTGTTGCGCTTGGGGCACAAAACATGTACCCCGAAGCGGAAGGAGCATTCACTGGCGAGGTCAGCCCGACGATGCTCCTCGATCTTGGCTGCAAGTATGTGATTCTGGGACACAGCGAGCGCAGGCACAAACTTGGCGAGTCGGACGCGTTCATCAACCAGAAGGTACGCTGTGCTCTGGCGGCCGGTCTGGACGTCGTCCTGTGCGTTGGCGAGACACTGCAACAGCGCGAGTCCAACCAGACGGAAGCTCTGCTCGATCGGCAACTCAAACTTGGGCTGGCGGGCGTCCCGTCAGAGTCCTTGTCCCACCTGAGCATTGCATATGAACCAGTGTGGGCGATCGGCAATGCCGACCACCATGCGACCCCGCAGCAGGCACAGGATGCCCACGCGGTCCTGCGACGCCAGTTCAGCCAGATCTATGGCGAGACGGAAGCCCACAGGCTGACCATTCAATATGGCGGCAGCGTCGTAGCGGATAACACCGCGGCATTCCTCAGCCGGCATGGCGTGGACGGTGCGCTGATCGGCGGCGCCAGTCTGAAGGCCGACGAGTTTCTGGCTATAGTGCGTGCTGCGATCTTTGAAATAGAAGCGGAGATGCAACCGGCATGAAACAAATGGAGGCAGTCGCCAACCATTCGCCCCATGCATGTGAGGCTCCTAAGTCCGGAACGGCAAGTTCACCTCACGCCTTGGCATCCCGCAGCAGTTTTGTCCGCCGCTCTTCGTACTCCTCACTTGTGATCTCCCCGGCGGCATATCGCCGTTGCAGCAGTTGCATCGGCGATTGCATTGCTCGGTAAGTTACACGCCTGATTGGCGTCATGAAGGAAAAGAAAACGATCCAGAGAAATATCCAGAAGAACCACCAATAAAAATGCATTCCCCAGTAGTAGGACATAGAACCCTCCGTGCGACATGTGACTAAACGCGCGCTCTAACGGTCGACTTGCTGTTCTGTCATACTTAAACTGCAAGAGCTTCCATCGAGTGCTTCTCAAGGAAGATTGTTCCACTTTGAAAACGCCGGGTCTGTTCACTCTTGCTCACCCGCCGGTTGAAAGACTCCAACTGCCTTCGAATGACTTGTGTCAGCTAACTTGTGTTGCCTGCCGTATGGAGCATGATGATCGAGCGCGGGTTGACCTGGTACCTATAGCCGTCAACGCGGATGCCGCTGCCTACCTCCGCAACGTCGAACGGCGATGACAGAGAAGTATCCACCATCCGGAGCCAACCAGAACTCTTCTTGTCATCCATGGGTGGTAGCTCAAAGTCCAGGAGCTTCCACGACGCGTTGATCGCGATGTAACGCACCTGGCTCAACGCGTGGTTGTGCAGGGTCACCGCAACGGAATGCGAGTCGCGTCCCCAGTCCGGTTGACCGAGCGTTATTCCGTGCCACTCAATATGCGCATTGCGGAGATAGTCTTCGAGAGCAATCGGGTTGCCTTCGGTCCCCTGGTCGAAATGAAGGCGAATGCGGATCATCTGCTTCACGAAACGAAGGATCCCTGCGTTGCTCTTGCACAGACTCCAATCGAACCAGCTGACGTCGCTGTCCAGACAGTACGCGTTGTTGTTGCCCAGCTGCGTACGCCTGACCTCATCGCCCATGAGTAACATTGGAGTGCCGACAGAGAGCAGGTTGAGCACGAAAAAGTTCTTGATCTGCTGAACGCGAAGACGCTCTACATCGAGATTGGTGGAAGGCCCTTCGGCGCCACAGTTCCAGCTGACGTTGCTGTCGGTTCCGTCTCGATTTTCGTTTCGGTTGTTCTCGTTGTGCTTCGAGTTGTAGGAGACGAGGTCGTTCAGGGTGAATCCGTCGTGGCAGGTGATGAAGTTAATGCTCTCGCCGGTGGGGCGGCCTGTCTTGTATATGTCCGGGCTGCCAATGATGCGCTGGTGGACCTTCCATGCCGTATCTGCATCGCCCTTGAGGAAGCTGCGCACATCGTCACGATAGACACCGTTCCATTCTTTCCACTTGTCTTGTCCGAAGCTACCAACCTGGTAAAGGCCGCCGGAATCCCATGCCTCTGCGATCAATTTGGTACCGGCGAGCACAGGATCGGAATCGATCTCCCAGACGATGGGCGCGTTGAGCACGGGCTGGCCCGATTCGCTGCGGGAGAAGATTGAGGCAAGATCAAAGCGAAATCCGTCTACGTGCATCTCTGAGACCCAATATCTGAGGCTGTCGAGAATCAGACGCTTCACCACGGAGTGGTTCGCCTTCAGGGTATTGCCGACGCCGGTAAAGTTGGCATAGGTCGCCTTGTCGCGGCCCAGAATGTAGTAGAAGTTGTTTTCCAGTCCACGGAAGCAGAGCGTTGGACCGTGCTCGTCGCCTTCGGCGGTATGGTTGTATACCACATCGAGGATCACCTCGATGCCGGCGCGGTGCAGGGCCTTCACCATGGTCCGAAACTCATCGAGGCAGCCGAGCGGATCGTTTTTGTTGGTGCCATACGCCAGATGTGGAGCGAAGAACGAGATTGGATCGTAGCCCCAGTAATTGACGAGCCCGGGAGGTGCGTCCGTTGCATCGAACTGATAGACCGGCAGGAGTTCCAGGGCGGTAACGCCAAGGTCCCGCAGGTACGGAATCTTGTCGATGACTCCGAGATATGTGCCGCGATGAGCGTCGACAACACCGGAGGATGGGTGGCGCGTAAGGCCACCCACATGCATCTCATAGATGACCGTGTCCCGGAAAAGCCGATGAATCGGCCTGTCACCCTCCCAACCGAAGAGTGAGAGATCGGCAACCACGCTCTTCATCGAAGCCGCGGCATTGTCGCCCGGCTTGCATGCCGCGCCGCGGCTGTAGTTCTCGCCGATCGAGACACTTTTACCGTAGGGATCGAGCAGGACCTTCTCGCGGTCGAAGCGCTGACCGGCTGCCGGATCGCACGGCCCGTCGGCACGATAGCTGTAGAGCTGCCCACACTTGATCCCAGGCAGGAAGGTATGCCAATAGTGAGAAGTCCGGTTTCGCACAGGATCGAGGGTGATCGTCTGCGCCGGACGAGGAGCGTCAGGGTGATCGAACAGGACTAGCTGCATTCCCTCGGCGCTCGCCGAAAAGATGCTGAAGTTGGTCCCTTCCGGCGTCACGCTCGCGCCTAGCGGATAGGGACAGCTCACCGGTACATCGGAAGCAACGTGGGTGTGATCTTCGGATTTCATCGTTGCCAGAGAATCTGCGAGGCTTCGAGAGGGACGAGAGCACCGGCGTGAGAGGGCACGACGCGTGCGGTGTAGTCGTCCGCAGGTCGCGTTGCCGGGCAGCATACGGAATAGAGCAACGTGCCCGAGGGACCTACGGAGGAGTCGCACGCAGGGATGACCTCGGGAGTGCGACCGCCTGTAGTGGTCTGCGCGGCGTAGAGTTCCACCCGGAACTGGTCTGCATGGAGTCCGCCAGGCACGATCTCTACCTTGAAGCGGTGCTGTCCGTCCCCGGTCTCGGAGGTAAACGTCCCGAAGCTCATTGTGCTCCATTGATCGGCGAGACTGTGCTGCCACTGGACCAGATCGGCGCCAAGCTTGCCGTCGCCGGCCGCGCGTCTCTGATAGCCTGCGGCCGCCGGCAGGTAGTGATCGTTGGTATATTGGCGAATGGCGCGACTGGCGGAGAACTCGGGGGTAAGTCTCGCCATGCTTTCCCGGACGCGTTCGAGCCAGCGGGTTGGCAGTCCTTGCGCGTCTCGATCATAAAACTCCGGAACAATCTGCTGTTCCAATAGAGTGTAGAGTTGCTCCACCTCGGCGGCGTCCCATGCAGTATCTTCCCCGTGTTCCTTGCCATCACCAATGGCCCATCCGACCTCAGGGACGTAGGCCTCCGCCCACCACCCGTCCAGCTCGGAGACATTCAATCCGCCATTCGCAAGCACCTTCATTCCGCTAGTTCCGCACGCCTCCCATGGGCGTCTTGGTGTATTGATCCAAAGGTCCATCCCCTGCACCAGTTCCTGCGCCATCTGCATGTCGTAGTCGCTGAGGAAGACCACACGGCCTCGCACTTCGGGGCGCTTTATGAAGTCGTTCCATTGCTTGATGAGTGCCTGTCCAGGCTTGTCCTCGGGGTGGGCCTTACCGGCAATCACCAACTGCACAGGCCGCTCCGGATTGGTGAGCAGGCGAATGAGCCGCTCAGAATCGTGCAGCAGTAGATCGGGACGCTTATAGGTGGCAAAGCGACGGGCAAATCCTGCCGTCAGCACCCCATCCTTGAACCCGCCTGCGACGTCCAGCGGCGAGCTGCCCTCGGCGGAGATCTGCCGGACATAACGATCGCGCACCTGAACGAGCATCTCCCGCCGCGCCTCGGTACGCATCTGCCACAAATCGGTGTTGCTCAGCCGGCGAACGTCATCTGAAATCGGGCGATCGTACCGCCAGCGGTCCGCTCCGCAAGCCTTCGTCCACAGCGCGTCCGACCCCGCAGAATCCCAGGTGGGCACATGAATGCCGTTGGTGACGGAACCGATCGGCACCTCGGCCTGCGGCCAACTAGGAAACAACGGCTGAAAGATGTGCCTGCTCACCTCTCCATGGAGCTTGCTGACCCCGTTAACCTGAGCGCTGCCGCGCAGCGCCAGGTAGGCCATGTTGAAGGGCTCCGACGCATTTCCCCCGTTCTGCCTTCCAAAGGCAAGGAGGCGCTCCATCGGAATGGTGAGTTCGTCCTTCGCATAGCGGGCGAGGTATTTGCGCACAAGTTCGGGAGCGAATCGGTCAAATCCAGCCGGCACCGCGGTGTGGGTTGTAAACATGTTTCCGGCTCTGACAATGGTGAATGCAACCTCAAATGGAACACGATGGTCTTCCATGTAGCAGCGCGCCCGTTCGAGCACTGCAAACGCCGCGTGGCCTTCGTTCAAATGGCACACCTCAGGATGTAGACCAAGTTCGCGGAGTAAGCGCCAGCCGCCAATGCCAAGAACAATCTCCTGCTTGAGCCGCATCTCCGGATCGCCACCGTAGAGTTCACTGGTGATCCCGCGATGCGCGGCGGTATTGGCGAAATCATTGGCATCGAGCAGGTAGAGCTTGTTTCTGCCAACATTCACCTGCCAACATCGCAGCCAAATCTTCGCTCCTGGAAGTTGAATCTGCAGCCGCAACCACTCTCCATCCGGACGGCGGACGGGCTGAATAGGCAACTGACCGGGATCGTTGACGGGATATAGCGCCCGTTGCCGTCCATCTGCGTTGAAGTCCTGCCGAAAATATCCCTGTCCCCACAACAAGCCCACGCCGACCACCGGTACACCCAGGTCGCTCGCCGCCTTCATCTGGTCGCCCGCAACATTGCCCAGTCCCCCGGAGTAGATGGGCAGCGCTTCGGTCAGCATAAACTCCATGCTGAAGTACGCGACCGCCGAGAGCACGGCGCCGCGATGCTCCTTCTGAAACCATGCGTCCGCTGAAAAATGCTCGCGTTTATGCTGCAGTAGCTTTGATAGCTGCTCTTGGAACTTTGGCGTGGCCAGCAGAGCATTAATCTTGTCATGCGAAACTGTTCGCAGAATGACCCAGGGGTTTTGTGTGGTTTCCCAAAGATAGCTATCCAGAGCCTCCCAAAGCTCATCCGCGGCATGGTTCCACGACCAGTGCAGATTGAGCGCAAGCTCTTTGAGCGAATCCATTCCTAGCTTGTTGGCCGGTCGTTCCGTTGCTTTGGGAGCCGCGTTTCCGGTCTTGCTGATCTCCGAATCGCTCATGCTGTCTCCTTGAGTTGCAACGGCGCATGAGCTGACTTACCAAGCGCAAATGCTTTGTTCACGATGGTCTGCGCCTGGGCCTCGATCTTTGCCAGATGGTCCTCTCCCTTGAAGCTCTCCGCGTAGATTTTGTAGATGGCCTCTGTTCCCGACGGCCGCGCGGCAAACCACCCGCTTGCCGCCACCACCTTGACGCCGCCAATCGGACTGCCATCCCCGGGTGCGCTGGTAAGTATGGTCACCGGCCTCTCTCCCGCGAGATCGCCAACCTGGATGCTCTTCGCAGTCGCATGTTCGAGCGCCAACTTCTGCTCACCGCTCGCAGGCGCCTCCGACCGGCGATAGAGCGGATCGCCAAGTTCTCCGGTGAGTTCCGCGTAGAGTTCGCCCGGGTCGTTCTTGCACGTCGCAGTAATCTCCGCCGCGAGCAGGGCCGCAATGATGCCATCCTTGTCCGTGGTCCACACCGAGCCATCCAGGCGCGCAAAGGACGAACCGGCGCTCTCCTCGCCCGCAAAGCCAAGCTGACCGTGAAGCAGTCCTTCAACAAAGTACTTGAAGCCGACCGGCACCTCGTATAGCTTTCTGCCGCGCTTCTTCGAAACGCGATCGATCATGCTGCTGCTGACTACCGTCTTGCCAATCAACTTCGGTACATCAACGAGGTCGGTGGCCGTCGCCAACTGACCTGCCCTGGGATCAATCTTCATCTGTCCACTCTTTCTCTTCCTGCTACACGATCAGGCGTCATCGCAGTGTTACTTCGCCAGCAGCTTGCCAATCGCCAGCAATTCCGCATGACGTTTGGCGGTGGTTTTGGGATACGCCATCTTCAGGCTCCTGAGAGCATTCAGGACAATAGCGGACACGATTAGACGGGCGTTCTCTTTGTCGTCGGCGGGCACAACATACCAGGGCGAGTGACGAGTGCTGGTTGCGTTTAGGCATTCCTCAAACGCCTCCATGTATTTGCCCCAGTACTTCCTCTCGTGGATGTCGGCAGCACTGAACTTCCAGTTCTTGTCGGGCTCGTCGATGCGCGCTAGAAATCGTTTGCGTTGCTCGTCCTTGGAGAGGTGGAGAAATATCTTTACGGTGCGGGTCGAATTGCCATGCAGGTGTTCCTCCATATCGACAATTGACCGGTATCGCTGGGTCCAGATGTGCTTGTCGTCGCGCAACTCTGCCGAGAGACCCTCTCCGTCCAGAAGCTCCGGATGGACCCGCACCACCAGCACCTCCTCGTAATACGACCGGTTGAAGATTCCAATCCGCCCGCGTTCGGGGAGCCGACGGGTTGAGCGCCAAAGAAAGTCGTGCTCTAGTTCCTCGGCACTTGGCTGCTTGAAGCTCGCTACGTCGCAGCCTTGGGGATTAATCCCTGACATGACGTGGCGAATGGCGCCGTCCTTACCCGCGGCATCCATCCCCTGAAAGATCAGCAGGAGTGCGTAGCGATTTGACGCATAGTGCAGATGCTGCAGATCGCTGAGTGCCTCCACGTGTTCATCGAGAAGTTTTTTGTACTGCTTCTTCGACTTGCAGATAGGCTTGACATCCGTCGGCCTGTCGCTCAGCTTGAACTCCGAACCGGGATTCACACGGAAATCCTCTGAACTGATTGTGATCTTCGATTTTCCGGTCATGTAAGCCTCACTGTCCCTGTCTGTTTATTTCTGGGATTTTGTTTTTCCGGTCGCCGGATTAGCTTTCTCCCAGTCCTGAACAGTTTGAACGTCCTCACGCCCCAACTCCTCGTAAAGTTCATGGACTCGTTTGACGAGCTGCGGCGTTATATCGGATTGCTCCTTGTCTTTGTCCTCCGGCTTCGCATCGTCAGCTTTGTCCTCTGGCTTTGGCTCGGCCTTGTCCTCTGGCTTTGCATCATCAGCTTTGGCCTCCGGCTTCGTCTGGTCAGCTTTGTCCTCTGGCTTTGCATCGTCCGCTTTGGCGTCCGGCTTCGGCTCGGCCTTGGCCTCAGGCTTTGGCTGGTCAGCCTTGGCCTCCGGTTTTGCATCGTCAGCCTTGGCCTCCGGCTTTGCATCTTCTGCTTTGTCCTCCGGCTTCGCTACGTCGGCCTTGGCCTCCGGCTTTGCATCATCAGCTTTGGCCTCAGGCTTCGGCTGCTCAGCTTTGTCCTCTGGCTTCGGCTCGGCCTTGGCCTCAGGCTTTGCCTCGTCGGCCTTGTCTTCAGGCTTTGGCTGGTCAGCCTTGTCTTCAGGCTTTGGCTCGTCAGCCTTGGCCTCAGGCTTTGGCTCGTCAGCCTTGGCCTCAGGCTTTGCTGCGTCTGCTTTGTCTTCCGGCTTCGCTGCGTCTGCTTTGGCCTCAGGCTTTGCCTCGTCTGCCTTGACATGGTCCAAGACTCGGTAGGCTAGAAGTTTGATGCGGTCGGTGAACAACGCCCAGAGAATCGCATAGCCCCAGACAAGGCCAGCGAACTTCCAACCCAACGGCGTCATGAACAGGCCATAGACGGCGATGAGGGTCGCGATTATTTGTGTGCCAAGTACCGCAATCCAAAGGATCTTCGCCGGCTTAATTGTCCAGAAAGGACCGCGAGTGCGGGTCAGGAATATCGTCAGATGACCGGCCACCGAAAGCTTCAGATACATCAGGGTCTGAACGTGTGCGCGGTCGAGATGAAAGACGCGTTCGCCCAGCCAGAACAAAAGGAACGCAGCGATGACCCCATTGACTCCCAGCACTGTCGAGACGCCCAGCACGCGCCGCATGTTCCACGCCTCGGGCTTGTTGCTGTACCGGACGTTGTCGTATGCGATCGATAGAATTGCTCCATCGTTGAGCAACGCAATCATCACGATCATCACGGCAGTCACGGGGTAGAAATTGAAGACCAGGATGGCCACCGTCATGAACAGCACTACGCGCAGCGTCTCCGCGATGCGATACATGGCGTAACTGTTCATGCGCTGGAATATCTTGCGGCTCTCTTTAATGGCCTCGATAATGACCGAGAGTCCTGGCGCGAGTAAGACGATGGACGCCGCCGCGCGTGCTGCGTCGGTTGCGCCCGAGACAGCGATGCCGCAGTCCGCCTTCTTCAACGCGGGCGCATCGTTCACGCCGTCTCCCGTCATACCGACGATGTGACCGCTCTTCTGGAGGGCTTCAATGATGAAGTACTTGTGCTCCGGAAAGACCTCGGCGAAGCCATCCGCTTTTTCGATTGCATCGATGATCTTGGGGCCGGGCTGCTGCTTGGTGTCGCCCAGGGTGCTGGCATCGACGATGTTGGTCCCCAGGCCGAGTTGCTTGCTGGTCTCG
>Ga0182030_10020519_pt1 | contig 12457 bp, 9 predicted proteins | sample 812S3MmetaG_FD_121299 | JGI IMG/M metagenome (GOLD analysis project Ga0182030, IMG submission 121299) | Permafrost microbial communities from Stordalen Mire, Sweden - 812S3M metaG (Illumina Assembly) | ecosystem: Environmental > Terrestrial > Soil > Wetlands > Permafrost | place: Sweden... | reverse complement strand
GCAGTTTCTGACCGCGGCCGAAAGCGTCCTTCGAACGAGGATGCGTTCGGATTTTCCGTCGAAGATGGAGTCTACGTCGTTTGCGACGGGATGGGCGGGGCCGCCGCCGGAGAAATTGCAAGCTCGTTAGCTGTGGACGAGTTCCTCCATTTGCTTGCGGGACGTGGCCAGGATGCTCTCGTGTCAATGCCCGGCGCAGTCGAAGAGGCGATCGTCGCCGCCAACGACGCCATTTTCTCTCGGGCTCAGAGCAATCAGCACCTGAGCGGCATGGGTACCACGCTCGTCGCGCTCGCAACTCAGGAAAAACACCTTTGGGTCCTCAATGTTGGGGATAGCCGCTGCTATCGGCTGCGCAACGGATGCCTGGAACTGCTGACACTCGACCACTCCCTCGTCGAGGAACAAGTCCGGATGGGCCGCATGACCCGTTCGGAGGCGATGCGGTCTCCCTACAAAAATGTGATTACCAGGGCGCTGGGCACGCAGGGTCGTGTAACTCCCGATGTCTTTGGCATGGAAGCCGAACCACAGGACCTGTTTCTGCTGTGCACGGATGGCCTGACGCGGGAGCTTCCCGACCAAATGATTGCGTCGCTGCTTTCGAGGGATGTGCCGCTGGAAGAATTGTGTGCCGGATTAGTCGATGCCGCAAAAAAAGCTGGAGGCCACGACAACATCACTTGTCTGGTGGTGCGCGCGGAAGTATAAGATTTCGAAAGTTTCCTGCCAAATCGGGGCAGTTCAATCGCGGATTTGCGGGATGGCATTTCGTTTCCAAGACGCATTGAGAGTTTCCCCGATTCTACCTGCGAAGAAGATCCTGACTAGAATAACTGCGTAACCCTTGGAGAGGCCCTTCCTGTATGGAGCCTGTTGTTAAGAATGCGATAAGGGGAGATGATTGCCCAATCTGCGGATCAGGAACCGACTGCGTTTTGCAGCTTCAGTTCAATTCCAAAATGACCCTGCCGACAACGCCGGAAATCCGGTACTGCGCTTCGGACGATTTTTTGTTCGTTGCGGCCGGTTGTCAGGCCAACTACGACGAATATTACAAGTCTCTCGCAAATGATACCGTTCATGCCGAAGTTTCAGGCGGGAGCCCTCGCTCTCTGATCTCGAAGAAGCAGCAAGGCTATCTCGTGAAAGCTCTAGACAGGCTTTTCGAGGAACCTAGAACGGTATTCGATTTCGGCTGCGGGGAAGCGAGCCTGCTAGTCGAGCTCGCAAGCGAGTTTCCATCGTCAACATTCTTCGGATTCGATCCAGGACCTGCCGCTCAAATCGGATCAAAAAAGGCAAGGACCCTCGGTCTGCAAAATTTGCATATCGCTGACATGGGAGCGACCGTCGCCAACGGACCATTTGATTTTGTGATCGCGTCGCACGTCGTCGAGCACCTGATCGACTTCGATCTCCTTCATCTGTTGAACACGCTGCTCGCGGAGGATGGATTTCTCTACATTGAGGTCCCCAATGCACTCGAGTATGAAGAGCACAAGCGTCAGGAGTTCCTGTATTACTTTGACAGACTCCATGTCAATCACTTTGCTCCCCAATCTCTGGCTCGGCTGGCTGCAATGTACGGATTTGCCTACGTCACGCACTTTGATTACACATTTCCTTATCGCGACGGAGGCGAATACCCGGCTCTCGGAATGCTGTTTCGGAAGGGCCAAGAAGAGGTTGATCTTCGTTCCCCAAGCCTCTTTGAAGTGGCGAAGCGCTATATCTCGCACGAACAAGAGAGAGCAAAGCAGATTTCCACGCAATTCGATGAATACGAAGGCGTCCTGGTCTGGGGCGCTGGCGATAACTTTTTTCGATCAATGGGAAATGGCGGTCCACTTTCCGGGTTGCGCAATATTGTCCTACTTGACCGTCGAGCTCAGAAAATCGCGATTAACGGCCATGTTTATTCAACGTTGAATCCCGCGGAAGGTATTCAGAGCCTCAGTTGGCCGGTCATCGTCACTGTATCGGAGGCGAGAAAATCGCTGGTCGAGCAGGTCAAGCAAATCGATTCCCAAAGGAACGTCTTTTTCGTTTAGCTGCTCGTTTAACTTGTCGACCCATTGGATGCCTTCTTCGCATCCTCTCCGCTGGACTTATGCCGAAACGCAAAATGCTTGTGGCCAAGGAAACTGAGGAAGACCGTGACGACCGTTAGCGCTGCCATTGCGAGATAAGGGGCCTCTTCGGGCCTGTGTAGGGCCTTGCGGAGTATCGTAACCGTAATCGGCAAAGCTACCAGTCCAAAGACGATTCCACTCCCGTACACCCCAAAGCAGCGGGTCCATTCTGTTAAGTAGTTTCCGCGCGTTCGAAAGACGAACCATTTGTATGCAAGGAATGCCGCTGTTATCGCGATGACATTTGCGAGCGCCCACGCGTACATATAGCTGAAGGATCCGAGTCCTTGGAAGGACCAGTTCAGGAGGGCGAAAACACCAAAGCCGAAGGCTGTGTTGAACCCGCCCACCAGAATGTAGCGTGTGAATTGCAGCATCGATTTGTGAGAGTCAAGGTCCACACGGATTAGGGCACTTAGAAGTTAATGCGTTCTTTCTCCGTAACCAGCGGGCGATTTAGCACGGTAGTGTGAATCGCCCCGACATACTCTCCAATGATGCCGAGCGCGATCAGTTGCACCGATCCAAGAAAAAACAGGCCCAAAACCACCGGCGCCACGCCAACAGTGAAGTTTGTCCAGAAAAGAAGCTTGTAGATCAGATAGAACATCCCCAGCGCAAAACTGATAAACGCGGAAACGAACCCGCCCAAGACTACAAGACGCAGTGGCACCTTAGACAGATTAGTGATGCCCAGCATCGCGAAGTCATAAAGGGTGTAGAAATTATTCGAAGTAACTCCACGTTCGCGCCGGCCCTGGTTGTAAAAAACTTTGGCAATGGGCAGCCCAAGCTCGGCGATCATACCACGGAAGTAAGGATAAGGATCTCGGAAACCTGTTCGAATTCGTTCCACAACGGACCGGTCATAGAGTCCGAAGCCGGTGAAGTGTTCGAGGATGTGAACATTCGTAAGGCGCGCGACCAGCCTGTAGTAACTCGTGCGCACGCGGTACATCAGCGGATTCTCGTCGCTGGTGTTCTTGATGGCCGCGACGATCGGGAATCCCTTCTCCCATGCACGAATCATTTCAACAAATAATTCCGGCGGATCCTGCAGATCGGCGACCAGGCTTCCCACTGCATCGCCCTCGGCTTGTAGAAATCCGTGCATTCCCGACCGGTCGGCGCCGAAGTTGCGCGCATTCACAATGACCTTGACGGTTGGGTCCTCGGCCGCCATAGCCCGCAGGACTCCTACGGTCCCATCGGTCGAGGCATTGTCGATAAACAAGTGCTCGAAGCGGTATTCCGGCAGTGCCGCCGCCATTGCCACGACCCGCCGGTGGACCTCGCGGATATTGAGCTCTTCGTTATAGCAGGGAGTCAGGATCGTGATCAGCTTCCTGCTCATGCAACCCCTTTATCGAACGCAAGAATAACTGCATGGCCGCCAAATGCAAGGATGGCGATCATTTCGACAACGAGTGTAGCATAGGGTCTCATTAGGCCGGGCTGAAGTATCGCTTCAGATTCAGAAATCGAGATTCAAAGTGATCGTAACTCAGCTTTGCCACAACAAACACTGCCATAATCTCTGAAATCATAAATAGTATCTTCTCTGGAAAATTCAGATGAATCCAGGATGCCGCACCGCTCAGAAGATAAGAACGAACCGGAAGAAAGAGGAGCAGATGGTAGACATACATACCATAGCTGTATTTCCCGACGGTGCGCAACCATTTCAAGGTAAGAACGCGCTGTAAAGGGGAATGGTGTTGCGATAGCGCTACGAGCGCTCCGGAAAGCAGCGCGAACGCCGTAATGCCGATGGTGGTCATCCATCTGCCCGTCGCCACAAACTCGGTGGGATAGGAGAGCCCAATAAACACCAAGAAAGACATGCCTACAAATGCGCATGCGGCAATCCAGCTTTTCGGAATAGGTCTCCTTTTTCGTAGCATATAAATTGCGATGAATGCGCCTAGAAGAAGCCCATCAACCCTACTCGATGTAATCTGTGCGAGACCAAAGCTGCCTCTGAAGTAGAAGTGAGAAAGTAAGATCCGCAAGGGAAGAGCCACGAAGCATCCAATGATGCAGAGACGAGCGACCGTCTTCTCGGAAAAATGCAGGATTACGAGTGGCCAAAGGAAATAAAACTGCTCTTCGACGGCGAGACTCCAGTAGGCGCCCCAAAGGCCTCCCATGATTTTCTCGCCGTGCCAGAAGACGGGCCAATTCTGGACGTATAAGAAGTAAGCCACTTTCCAGGAGTTCCACGCCGGTAATATGTCGGCAATTTCAGTTGAATAGTGTCCGAGAATGAGGCTAAGCGTCAGCGCGAAATAATAGATGGGGAAAATCCGAAGCGTACGTCGGGCGTAGAACGACTGGAAGTATCTCTCATCAGTTTTCGTCCGCAAGAGGATACCAGTTATCAGAAAGCCCGAGAGCACAAAGAACAGGTCTACCCCACCCCAAAGCGGTATCGTGAAATATGCGAAGAGGTTTTCGAGGAGAGAATTGGGTGTTCGGCGAAACAGGCCGCTAAGACCAACACCATGGGAGCACATGACGCCAAGAATCGCTAGTCCGCGAAGGCCGTCCAATTCCGGAAGGTGCTTTGTGGCTTCTTTTGTTGGCGGGGTCTTGTCCGATTTCAACAGTTTGACCCGAGACACCACGCCATATCAGCATTTCCGGCTCTGCCTGACGAAACATAGCTTCCAGCCGAGATTACCGTGCCTCCGCTTGCGCGCATCAGCGTCGCTAACGAATGCTCACTGAAGTAGTTGATGTGCTCATGCATCATATAGAAGCTCGCGCGGCGAAGAACATGGCGTGCCAAGAACGGCCGTGTAATGGTGACAATCCCAATTTGCGCGATGCGTCTCGCGACTCTTGACAAACCGAAAGGAAACTCGCAGGGCACTTCAAGATACACCAGTCCGCCATTGGGTGATGCCTTGAGAATTTCGCTTACGATTTGACGGGGAAATCCGACATGCTCCAAAACATTGCTGTTGATGATAAGGTCGGCCCGGCACGCAGCCGGGTCGTTTGTCGAGATCACTCCGCGTGCGGTGGCCACCCCTGAAATATCGTAGACATATGGTTGGGCTCCATCGAGCAAGCCGACGACCAGATCGCCTCGATCGCCACCATGATCCAGAATGCGGCTAATCTTTCGGGCGCCCAAATTCCTTCTTAGGATCGGGGCGAGCTTCGATCGGCGGATCTCATAAGACGCGGAAGAGGCTAGGTCGGCATTGAATTTCTCCGTGTACCAAGGTTCAAACGAATGGCGCATGCGCTGGTACTTTTCCAGGCGATAGTCCTCGTAAAGTCGGCGCAAATCGGCATCCTCGAGCCGAGGGTTGTAGAAGATGAATCCGCAAGAATCGCAACTGACCAGATCAACGCAGAACGGATCCCGGTTCCAGATGCGTCTGGCCATGAAAGGTGCGACCAATGCGCGTTTTAGGTTGCGGATCTCCCCGTCACAGATCACGCAATTTCGAACCTCGACCATCTAGTGTCTTTGCTCCTCCTCGACTCAGCTTCTGGATGATTAGTCTTCGGTAGTACTGAATTTACCCCATTAGCCTCATCGGACGGCGCGATGTGCATTTGAAGTGGTAGCGAACCGTCTCTGATCGCCGACTGCATTCTGGAAATCGATTACCCGAAAGATGCCCCTTTCAGTTACCTGGGGTCTCGCGATCAGCTTAATCGTATAAGTAAAGGGATTTTCCATGCACTGGCCGCCAGCGGGCATTGCGGAACGAAGACAAAATTTTTCCATTGACAATCGCATATCGAGAGCGTAAAAACACTGACGCTGAAGAAAACGATTGCTGGAGTGTATCTGAGCCTGTTTCGCGAGAATGCTGCGCATCATTTTGCCTCGCAATACTCCGGACGCTCTTGTTTTGGAACACAAAGGGCAGACGCAGGATCCTCGTCGGTTGGTCTCATGGGGTCACCCGCGCATCTGGCGGCAAATTACCGCACAAGGACAGAGTTGCGAAAGGGTGAATCACACCCAACGCGACCCAAATTCCATGAGCCAATTGACTGACGTCGCGCAAGGCTTAACCTTATATGGCTATACCAAGCGTCTACCCATTGGGGAAAAGCGAACTCCTTGCTGGTTTCGGTTCGATTAAGTAGTCCGAAACAATTGTATTGGCGTCCAACCGACCCGAAGAATTCTGAAAATTCTTTGGAAGAGACAGACTTAGGAGGATGAGTTCGTTTGAAAGCCTGACGGCCCGATTCGGCAATTGCAGGAATGATCGCGCCAATTTGACCGCACCAATGATTCCAATTCCGTAGAAAACCAGGAAACGAGAGACGACCACGGGATGGAAGAAGTTCGATCAATGAAGTAAGCGTTTGCTCAGGAGGCAAACTATGAATCACCCCTTGATAAGTATGTTTTCCGCTGCGAGGAGAACCGGCAGATCGCTGCGAGGATCTGCAGTTGTGACGTTCGCGTTCCTCTTGACGGTCCTCATAATGGTCCCAGCCGCATGGGCACAAGACAATGCAACCATCAACGGAACCGTGGTGGACCCGTCCGGAGCCGTGGTACCGAACGCCCAAGTCAACCTTACCAACCCTGCGACCGGCGAAACCAGACAGTCCACTTCAAACGGCGCAGGAGCTTACCGGTTTGCCAACGTAGGTATCGGCAGCTACACCCTCGCCGCTTCGGTGGCCGGCTTCGAGAAATACTCGAAGACCGACATTGTTGTGCACGTGGCTCAAACTCTCGAGGAGAACATCACACTCGCGGTCGGCAGCCAGGGGCAAACGGTTACGGTGCAGGCCGACTCGTTGCAGGTGCAGACAGAGACCAGCGATGTCAGTACTCTCATCAGTGGACAACAGGTTTCCGAGCTTTCAACCAACGGGCGCAATATCACCTCGCTTGCAGCTCTGGGGCTGGGCGTCTCCAACAACCTGCCGGAGTATGGCGGCATCGATGCTCTGACCTCATCCAACGCCATCACGTTCAACGGAACTCGTCAGACTCACAACATCTACATGCTGGACGGAGCGGAACAGAACGACCGCGGTTGCGGCGGCTGTTTTATGAACCTGCCTTCGCAGGACGCAATCGCCGAATTCCAGACCCTGGACAGCAATTACAGCCCGGATTACGGCGTCGGCTCCGGCGGAACTATTCTCATGGTGCTCAAGTCCGGAACGCACAACTACCACGGCGAGCTCTATGAGTTCAACCGCAACACGGATTACGATGCGGCCGATTACTTCAGCAAGAGCGTGAGCGAGTTCAAGCTGAACGAACCTGGCGGCAACATCGGCGGGCCACTATGGATTCCGCACATCTACGATGAAGCGCGCAACAGAACGTTCTTCTTCTGGAATGAAGAATGGCGGAAGCTGATTCAAGGAAGCTCGCCTTTGGTGATCAACACCATCGAATCCCAGAACTTCCCAACCGCCGGGGCGAATCTCGCCTATGCCGTTCCCGCCAGTCAGCTCGCTTCATCCACGCCGTATCCGATCGTCCCCGTCACCACGGATCCCGCTAAGCTGGCGCTTTACGCCAGCGACGGACTAACGGCCGGACAGCCGTTCCCGCACACCGCGACCACAAGCACCATTCCTGCCAACTTGTTCGACCCCAACGCAGTCCTTGAGGTCAACGCGGGTACCTTCCCCAAGCCGAACGATGGTCCCAATCAATACATCGCCTCCATCCCGGCTCCGGAAAACATCCGCGAAGACGTTGTGCGCATCGACCACTCCATCAACAGCAAGTACCAATTGATGGGCCATTATCTCCATGACGCGATGACCAAGACGTTCTACCCGCCATTGTGGGGACCCGGCGGCGACTATCCAACCGTCGGCACCGCGATGACCAATCCGTCCTACACGGCCGCGATCAAACTGACGCAGACTTACACGCCCAACCTGCTCAACGAGACCGCCTTCCTTTACAGCGGCAACAAAATCACTCTCACTCCAATTGCAGGCGCGGGCGGCTCATTCAAACTGCCTACCGGATGGACAGCAACCAGCTTCTTCCCGGTCTCAGACAACGCTGGCCAGGATATGCCGGAAATCGATATCCAGGGCACCCCGTTTCAAACTGAATGGACGGAATCCTACTATCCCTGGAAGAACGGATACGAAGGGTTCGATTATCGCGACGACCTCTCATGGACCAGGGGCAGGCACCAGTTCAAGTTTGGCTTCAGCTGGCTGCACGACTACAAAAACCAGCAGCTGCAGGCAAACACCCAGGGGACCGCGGCATTCAACTCCAGCGTGTTTTCCGGGGATGCGTATGTCAACTTCATCCTCGGCGATGCCTCGAACTTTAACCAGCTTCAGTATCTGGCGGGCAAGCACTGGGTCAACAACAACTATGGCTTCTATGCGAACGACAACTGGCACGTCACTCCGCGACTGACTCTCAATCTCGGACTTCGATTTGACGGGTTGCCGCACGCCTTTGAACGCTACAACCTGTTTGCAAACTTCGTTCCGGCAGATTACAACACGTCCTTGGGCAATCCGGTCACGGCGGCTGGCACTCTGAATCCCGCTGCACTCTCAACCTTCAGCGGCACGGGCAGCGAGGAGTTTTACCTCAACGGCATCAGGGAAGCAGGCGTGAATGGCTTCCCCCGTGGCAATGTCCAGAACACATACAACACCTGGGAGCCGCGAGTCGGTTTCGCCTATGACCTCGCGGGCAACGGAAAGACAGTCGTTCGTGCCGGATTCGGAATGTTCTTTGAGCGCGTTCAGGGCAACGACGTCTACAACGCCGCCTTGAATCCGCCCTTCGCCTACATTCCTTCCGCCAACAACGTCTATTTCTCCAACCCCAACACCAGCGCCTTAACAGGTGTTACAACAGCGCAGTCGTTTCCCTCCAACCTGACCAGCATCAAGTACAACTATCCCCCTCCGGGGACGGCGGATTACAGCTTCGGATTGCAGCGGGAGGTTGCCCCGTCAATCGTCGCGGTTCTGCAATATGTCGGTTCAGACGGATGGGACCAGAACGACGACCGGCAGATCAATACTTTGCCGCTGGTCGATGCAGCCGGCAGTTACGCAACGCGTGAAGGCGTTTCGAAGGGCACGCTGAATCCGAACGAGTATCGAAATTTCGCCGGCTTCAGCAACATCAATCAGGAAGAAAACGAGACCAACTTCAACTACAACTCGCTCCAGGCCGGCGTCCGCATGGAAAACCGTCATGGGTTGACCACGCAGGTGGCCTACACCTGGTCGCATAACATCAGCGAGGTAACCAACGATCTTGGCGGCCTCTCCGATCCGTACAACGCGAAATACGATCGCGCGTCGGATACAGGATTCGACCGCCGTCACGTATTCAATGTGAGCTACGTTTATGCCCTTCCGTTTTTCGCGACAAGTTCGAATCTCGCCGCGCATGAGATTCTCGGAGGCTGGGAGATTTCAGGCATAACAGCCGCCTCCTCCGGGCTGCCTCAGTACATCACTTACACCGGTACCGACACTCTGGGATTGGGCGGTGGCACCACCAACCGTCCAAACAAGGTGGCCTCCGTCTCCTATCCCAAGACAGTAGGAGCGTGGTTCAGTGCCAGCTCGTTTGCAGCTCCGGTCGCTCCCTGGAATGGCGGTCCGAACCAGGGCTTCGGCAGCGCAGGGAGAGATGCGGTCGTCGGCCCCGGAATCTTTAACTGGAATCTCTCTCTGTTCAAGACGATTCCACTTACAAGCCACGAAGGACCGAGAATCGAGCTGCGTTTCGAGTCCTTCAATACCTTCAATCACGTGGAATACCAAAATCTGGACACGAACACAGGCGACGGAAACTTTGGCGCGGTAACTGGCGACTACGGTCCTCGTTTGCTTGAACTCGGCGGCAAGTTCGTGTTCTAAAACTGTGTCTCCCTTCCTGGCGCGGCAGAGGATTTTCTGCCGCGCCTTTCTTTTTTGCGGCGTCCGAGATAGTCGGAGCGGTTGCGCGCCCTGTTTGCGGCAAGCGACAATGCTTAGAGAGATGTTCGTGAAGCAACTCGTAAGACTTACATTCGTTCTCGGCCTCTCATTGGCGATGTCTGCTGCCCGCAGCCAGACGGCGGCTGGGGAAGATACACGCCAGAAAGCGTTCGCGCTGGAGCAGCATGGGAACAATGCGGAGGCCGAGACTGCATGGCGCGCTGTATTGAAGGACCATCCCGCGGACTCCGAAGCCTTTGCGCACTTGGGCTTCCTGGAGGCTCACCAGGAACACTACAAAGATGCAGTAATGCTCTATCGGAAGGCATTGGCGCTAAATCCATCGATGCCTGGACTGCGCCTGAACCTTGGCCTCGCCCTCTTCAAAGGCGGAGAATTGAAAGATGCGATCCGGAACTTCGAAATTCTTCTCAGAACCGAGCCGAAGTCCTCACCGGAGGCTCTTCGTCTGACGACTCTGATCGGGCTCGCGCATTATGGCCTCGGTGAATACGCCGCGGCGATTCCATATCTGAAGCAGGCAACAGCTGCCGATCCACAGAATCTGCCTTTCCGGCTTACCCTGGCGCAGAGCTGCCTTTCGTCGAAACAGTATCAATGTGTTCTCGATGTCTATCACGAGATTGTGACTCTGAACGCGGATTCAGCGGAGGCGGATATGCTCGCCGGCGAAGCCCTGGATGAAATGCAGGACAAACCCGGCGCGGCGGCGCAATTCCGAGCGGCGGTGAAGGCCGACCCCAAGGAGCCCAACGTGCATTTCGGTCTCGGCTATCTTTTGTGGGGTTTGCTGCAATTCGATGAGGCAGCCAAGGAGCTACAAGCTGAGATCGACAATAACCCGGACCACGCCCAGGCCCTGACCTATCTTGCGGACTGCGATATTCAGCTGGGTCATCCCGAGGCCGCGCCTCCGTTGCTCGAGAAGGCAATTCGCATCGACCCCAGGATCGAACTAGCGCACCTCGACTTAGGCATTATCTACAGCGATGCAGACCGTCGCCAAGATGCATTGCGCGAACTGAAGGTCGCCGAAAAGTTGAATCCTGAAGACCAGAATGTTCACTGGCGTTTGGGGAGGTTCTATAAGTCAATGGGCAGGAACGAAGAAGCGAAAGTTGAATTCGATAAGACGCGCAGCTTGCAGAAGGCATCCGACCAATCGGTTTTCACCAAGCTTCATCAGGCGCAGGCAAAGGGAGATCCCGCGGCGGGCCAATCTACGTCGCCTGCCACGAAGCAATAATCGAAAACTTACTAAGAGAGGGTCGTTTGCGCCAAGGTCCGCATCACTGCTTCTTCGGAGCGCCGAATCCAGACGACATGGTCGCAACAATGCCCGCTCCTTCACGTACGGTATAGAATCGGTCGGCAGCGAGATCGGTCAACATTTCAACTTTTCCACTCGGCCAAATGATCTTTGCTTCATCGAGATGATCGTAACCTCCTAAACCGAAGTGGATGCGAAGATCGTGTTGCGACAGATAGCTGCCCCCGCTGAACACTTCGCCAAGTTGGACTAGATCACCTACAGTCGCTCGCACACGCGCGTTCAATGCCAGCCGATTGCTCTTGACCCCCTCGAGCTGAAAACTGATCCAGTGATTCTGGGCGCCACCTTCAGGGCGCAGAATCATCGGCTGTCCCTTTAGATTCTCAATGACTGCCTCGAGCTTGCCATCGTTGAAGAGGTCGCCAATCGCCATGCCGCGGCTCACTTGCGGAATCTGGATCGCAGGACCAGCGTCGTTACTGATGTCTTTGAACCGGCCATTGCGAAGATTCTGGAATAGAAGCTTCGGCTCAAGATAATGCAGGTCCGAACGCATTTGATCTACCTGCGGATAGACGTGTCCGTTGACAATAAAGATGTCCTGCCAGCCATCATTATCGAAATCCACGAAGGCGTCGCCCCAGCCCACAGAACCCCGCGTGCCGCGTCCGATGCCGGAGGACACGGATACGTCGGTAAAGTTCATTGCGCCGTCATTGCGATAGAACGCCGCATACTCATTGTCGAAATGCGAGATCAGTACCGACATCCGCCCGGAGTGCAGGTAATCGCCCATTGCGATGCCCATGTTCGCCTGGCGCGCGCCGCTTTCGCTCAATCCTACTCCCGATGTGAAGCCGATCTCCTCAAATGCTCCTTTGCCATTTCCCTGATAGAGATAGTTCGGTTGTCCATCGTTCGTGACGAATAGGTCGAGCTTGCCCGAGTTATCGAAATCCGACCAGATAGATGTCAGGCCATAGCGGTGTTCTTCGTCGGATACCCCGGCTTTCTTTGAAACATCAGCGAAAGTGCCATCGCGGTTGTTGTGGTAGAGGCTGTCGGGAGATCCCTTAAGCCCGCGTGGTCCGCACTGCACATC
>Ga0182030_10020518_pt1 | contig 12457 bp, 8 predicted proteins | sample 812S3MmetaG_FD_121299 | JGI IMG/M metagenome (GOLD analysis project Ga0182030, IMG submission 121299) | Permafrost microbial communities from Stordalen Mire, Sweden - 812S3M metaG (Illumina Assembly) | ecosystem: Environmental > Terrestrial > Soil > Wetlands > Permafrost | place: Sweden... | reverse complement strand
TGGCAACAAGGAGATTGCGGCGCAACTGGCCTTGAGCATTGACACGGTGAGCACCTACCTGAAGCAGATTTACAAGAAGCTGCACGTCCACTCGCGAACCGAAGCCGTCATGCGCTACACCCAATCCAAAGTCAACTGACGACTAAGTTTCAATCTACCGTTTGTTGGACTCCGGCAGGTGGCTCACATATTTGGGGGTGTTGCCGATATCCACTGGCTGGCTTTATCTTTGCGTATATTCCGTAGAATCGCAGCACCAGAAAATAAGATTATTTATGACTTTAAAGCAAAAAATAAAAATAATCGCAGCGGTTTGCCTGCTGGCCGGCACTGCTGCCACCTCACGCGCGACGATTTATTCCGATGCCACGAATGATCTTTTTACCACCGGTGCGCCACAACTCGACATCGCGTCAGTGGTGGTGACGAATGACAGTGCGTATCTGTATTTCACTATCAACGTGGTCGGCAATCCGATATTGACCAACTGGGGGAGTTACGCCATCGCCTTGGTGACTGGCCCGGGTGGCGCGACGAACGGCAACGGCTCGGGCGCAGCCATCAGTCTGACCGAGGGGATAAATTATTGGGCGACCTGCCTTGGCTGGGGAAGTCCGCAACTCTGGCAATACAACACCAATACGCTGACTTGGGTGAACATCGGCGGTGCCACTTTTGCCAACAGCAGCACCTCCGTATTCCTGACGGTGCCCTTTGCCAGCTTGGGCTTGACTAATGGGGCGAGTTTTCAATTCGATGCTTACACTTTTTCAGGAACGGGCGGAGCCATGGATGATCTGGCTAATCCGATGCAGACCATCAATTGGTGGTCTGTCCCTTATACCAACAACCTGGTCGAGACCTACGGCAGTCATGTTTCGACCAATCTCGCAGCAGGATGGATCTATTACGATACAACGAATGATCTTTTCACCACGAACGCGGTGCAATTTGATATTTCATCGGTAACAGTGTCCAACGATGCCGCCAAAGTTTACTTTACGATCAACTTAATGGGAAACCCCACAGCCATCAATTGGGACAATTACGCTATCGCCCTCGTCACCGGCCCCGGAGGCTCGACCAACGGCAATGGTTCGGGTGCGGCGATTAGCAATCCCAAGGGCATCAATTATTGGGCAACCTGTCTGGGTTCGGGAACTCCACAACTTTGGCAATACAACGCCAGCACATTAAATTGGACTAACATCGGCGGTGCCACTTTTGCCAACAGCACCAGTTCGGTATCACTGATGGTGCCTTATGCCAGTCTGGGTTTGACCGCCGGGGCTAGTTTCCAGTTTGATGCTTATACTTTCTCCGGCACCGGCGGTGCGTTGGATGATCTGGCCAATCCGGGCTGGGCCTCCAGTTGGTGGAATGTTTCTTATGCCAGCAGTCTTGTCGAAAGTTATCCGATGACCGGAGCTTCCACAAACAATACAACAGTCATTCGCGGTGGCCTGACAACAAATGACTCACCCAATCTGCGGATTTCAGGAGCAGGCGGCGGGTTAAGCGTGTATGCGACCAACACGGTGGCAGGAGCGCAATACATTTGGGAATCCACACCAAATTTAACACCTGCGACCTGGATGCCCGTATCAACCAACCTTGCCAATGGTGGTTCGATTACTAATTCAATGGCGATGAAATCCGGCGTAACCAACATATTCTCCCGCTGCAAGGTGCAAGGCTTGTTGTTGACGATTCACACCGTTGGCGACTCCACAGTTCAAATATGGCCGACCTGGAACTACCCCAAAACTGGCTGGGGACAGATTTTCAATTACTTTTTTAATTCAAACAGCGTGACGATTGATGATGCGGCGGTCGGCGGCACAAGTTCCAAAAGCTTTTACAATAGCTATTGGGCGGCGGTAAAAACTAACATAAAGCTGGGTGATTTTGTATTTATCCAGTTTGGCATCAACGACAGCAATACGAACGCTGCCATTTATACCGATCCCGAGACAACATTTAAGGGATACCTGACCGATTATGTAAATGAAACACGAGCACTGGGAGCCTATCCAGTTTTAATCACGCCCATGAGAGCGGACATCGGCAATTCTGGCACCCCGTATGGGATTTATGCCCTGGCAGTCCGCGAACTGGCTGTCACCTTGAATGTGCCGTTAATTGATCTGGATGTCGCGTGCGGGTCGCTGATCTACTCGGTGGGGACAAATTATGCGACGCAATATTTATACATGAATTTTCCAGCAGGCATTTACACCAATTATCCGACCGGCAGTTCAGACACGACTCATTTTCAGGGGATGGGCGCCATTAACATGGCCAAGCTGGTGGTGCAAGGGATTCAAAATCTGGGTTCTGACAACAATGTCTGCAAATTGATCCCCTCGTTGAATCCCACCTACAAGGTTAATTTTTCATCCGGTGGTTCTTCCGGATTGGTCACCCTCAGTGGTTATTTTCCGGCGGGGATTACGGTCACGGCACAAGCTTTGCCCAATTCAGGTTTTCAATTTACAGGTTGGACTGGAGATTTGACCTCCACCAATGCGATTGCAACTTTTATCATGGGCACCACCATGAAAAATATCACAGCCAACTTCAGTCCCCACTAAGCCATTGGCCTTGCATCATCTTCGCAAGCCAGCAAATATTTATCTTTCGATTTTGCAAGCCTATGAGACCGACCAAATCATTGTTTTTCGCCATGCTAACCCTTGTTGGCTTGGGCGTTCATGCCCAAGAACTGACGGTATCGCCGGACAAGGCCAGTGGCGTTTATGAAATTGGGCAAACAGTTCATTGGTCAGCAGTGTGGAAAACCAACTCGCCGATCCCGCCGATGCATTTCCGTTTGTTGCAAGGCGGGCTAACCGAAGTTGGCCACGGCGATTTGACCTTCAGCAACGGCGTCGCCACGCTAAAAACAAAATTCGAATCGCCCGGCACAATGCTGCTGGAGGTGAAAGGTGGCAATAGTCTTTCGCAGCTTCGAGTCACTGCTGGAGCGGTTGCAGCACCGCAACAGATCATGGTTTCAGCGCCCCGGCCAGAGGATTTCGATGCGTTCTGGCGGGCAAAGTTGAAGGAACTGGAAATGGTTCCAGCCAATCCCAGCCTCGAAAGCACGGATGTCAGCAATGCGAATGTGGCCTACTGGAAAATTACGTTGGATAACATTCGCGGCACGCACATTCACGGACAACTGGCGTGTCCGGCACAGGGCAACAAATTTCCGGCGCTGTTGATTTTGCAATACGCAGGTGTGTATGGATTGAAAACAAGCTGGGTGACCGACCGCGCCAAAGAAGGCTGGCTGGCCCTGAATATCGAGGCGCATGATTTGCCAATTGATCAACTGGAAGGTTTTTATCAGACACAAAATGCCGGTCCGCTCCGGGAATATCAAGCCATTGGCAATGACAATCGGGACACCAGTTATTTTCTACGGATGTATCTTTCGTGTTATCGGGCGTTGGAATATCTTACGCAGCGCGAAGATTGGGACGGGAAAACGCTCGTTATCATGGGCGACAGCCAGGGCGGAATGCAGGGGCTGATGCTGGCCGGGTTGCATCCGCAGCAGGTCACAGCGGTAAATGTGCTCTTGCCGGCAGGTTGCGACCTGAATGGGCCGGAAGTAGGCCGGGTTGGTGGCTGGCCTAACTGGTATTTCAGCACCAGCGGCAAAGACCCAAAGAAAGTTCGTGAAGCGAGCCGTTACTACGACGTTGCCAATTTCGCCCCGTTGATCCGGTGTCCCATGCTTGTCGGCGTGGGCTTGCGCGATGAAACTTGCCCGCCGGCTGGCGTCTTTGCCGCCTATAACCAAATTACTTCGCCGAAGGAAATTGTGATTCTACCCAAGTCCGCCCATTTCGGCACCGCTCATGAAGATCCCACCGCACTGATGTCTTTCAACGAACGGCGCTGGCATAATTGGATGCCGGCCTTGGTTCGTGGCGGACCTGCGCCAGTGCAAAATCAAAATATTTCACAATCGCCAGCGCACCCGTAGCGCGTTGGGTTTCACATATCAGCACCTCAAACAAGGCATGGCAAAGCAGACAGGCTCACCTGATTAGGGATGTTGAGGCGAGTGGCAACCGGTGTATTATGAATAACAGCATTTCCACACATTCCATTTTAATGCGACAAGAATTATGAAGACACCATTCCGGCTCAAAATATTTCGGTGTTCCGAGCGCCGCCGTGCTGGCTTCACGCTGATTGAATTGCTCGTGGTCATAGCAATTATCGCCATTCTCGCGGCTATGTTGTTGCCAGCTCTGTCGAGCGCCAAGGAACGAGCCAAGCGGACCGCCTGCCTAAATAACCTCAAGCAAATGGGGCTTGGTGTTCTCTTGTATGTCGGTGACAACAGCGACGCGATGCCAACGGTTTTATACGATTTAAGCAATCCATTATACTCATCTTGGGTTCAACCCTACAACACTTATATGTTAAGTCCCGGCTATATGGGCACGCCTGGATCGCCTTGGAATTGGGCGAGCACCGGCACATTACCAATCAATCATGGTCTGCTAGTCAGTTCAAAACTGATTACCGGTGGCCAGAGTTTTTATTGCCCGAGCGTCACGCCAGCCTTGGCGGCAGCGGTGAACTTCAGCTACGAAAATTACCTTCCGACCGGCGGCGGAAGCTGGCCGGCTTCCGCCCAACAGAATGCCGCCGGCAGCGCCGGCGCGGGCATTTATCCCCTCCGCTCCAGTTACTCTTACTATCCTCAACAAGACGCGTTGGTGAACCCGGCCAGTCCCACGGGTGGTTATAAAATCGCCTACAAATCAACGCAGTTGAGCGCCAGCAGATTCATCATGACAGATTTGATCAATCAGTATGCGCAAATCCCTCATCGTTCCGGCAGCAGCGCGGCGGCCATGAATGTCACCTGGGGCGATGGTCATTCCAGCGTTGTCACCAAGAAAGCGGCTTTCAGCCAGGCTCCCGCCCTTTGGGGAACTGATCCGGGTAATAATACGGCGAATTTTTTGAATGTTATTTACCTGTTACAACAGCCCTAAACTGACTAGCTAATCTCGCAAGTTACTTGAATTTCCAGTGCATTTTGTTTTGACTGCGGTAAAGCTGACCCTAAAAATCATTTATGAAAACCATCTGGTCTGCTTGTCTCATCGGCCTGCTGCTGCCGATGTTGATCCACGCCAGCGATGACAACTGGCAGCAGATTCGTTTTCAAGAGGTGGACACGCTGTTCGCTAATCCCGGACAGGGTTGGATGGCTCACTCCAAAGACAATCCTCGGTTTCCTTGTTCGGTGGTCTATCTGCGTTTTGATTGGGCTGACGTCGAACCGGTTGAAGGCCAATACAACTGGGAGTTGATTGACGATGCCATAGCCGCCTGCAAACCGCGCGGTGCAACCGTGGCGATGCGCGTCATGACTGCCAATGCACACACGCAAGGTTATTATTGTTCACCCAAATGGCTCTTTGACTTTGGCTGCAAAGGATTTGAATACACCGTCAGTGGGAAAGATCCGACCAGTGGCGGACGGCGGATTCCGCGCATCGAACCGGATTACAGCGACCCGATTTACCTAGCCAAACATGGCGCGTTCATCGCTGCTCTGGGAAAGCGTTACAACGGCAATCCTAACGTGGAATTTCTCGACATTGGTTCCTACGGCATTTGGGGCGAATGGCACACGCCGCATCCCGCGTCGATAGCTGTGCGTAAAAAGATTATTGATATGTATCTGCAAGCCTTCCACAAGACGCCGCTTGTTGGGATGGTGGATGACGCAGAAGCCTTGGGTTATACACTGGCCCACGGGGGAGGCTATCGGTGCGACGGCATTGGCTCGCCCAAAATCCAAAGCCGATGGACGCTCGATTCTGATGAAAAATATCCTTTTTATCCTGCCTCCACATTTCAAGCGATGCAGCAAGTGTGGGAAAAGGCTCCGGTCGTCTTTGAATGGTATGGCAATTATGATTACTTTAAGTCGAAGGGCTGGTCGTGTGAGGCTTCGGTGAATTTCATGCTGACGAACCACGTGAGCCTAATCAACGACAACTTTGGCCGCGTGCCGCGTGAAGCCCTGCCGCAATTACAAAAACTTGCAAGGCTGGCCGGCTACCGGTTTGTCTTGCGGGAAATCGGCATGCAAAAATCCGTGCCGCGCGGCGGGACGGTGGGCGTAAACATGAAGTGGGCCAACGTCGGCGTGGCCAAACTTTATCATGCCTATCAATTGCAACTCGCGTTGAAAAACGACGCCGGCCAAACGGTTGCTACCACCGTCGCCAAGGCTGACCCGCGAGAATGGTTGCCCGGCGAACGAGAAATTGCAGTAGAAATGCCGATTCCATCTGACCTGGCGTCGGGGCAATACTCTCTGGCTCTGGCCTTGGTTGATCCCAACGGCGAACACCCGCCGCTAAATCTGGCAACCGACGCTCCGGAAACAAAGGGGTGGTATCAGGTCGGTCACCTGCGGGTTAATTAGTTCGTCTGGGGGAAAGTGGTGGCGGCAAACTGCCGTTAAGAACTGGCCGGAACATGTCTGTTTGAGTGAATTGCCTGCCTCACATATTTAGGGGTATTGAAGTAAAAAAAATACATGGCACTTTGAATCAGTCCCAAATTTAGACTCAGCCACCAATCTAATCTATGAAAAAAATTGTTGCTTTCTTCGCCCAGGTCTTTTTGCTGGCCGGCCTGATAACAAGCGTGCGCGCAGATATTTACATCGGCGGCACAAGCAATATCTTCCCAAATGCTCTGCAAAACGACCCGTTTTTTGACATCACCACGGTGCAGGTGACGAATGACAATGTGAACGTCTATTTTAACATCAACGTGGCGGGGTTTCCGGCAAGTTGGGGCAGTTATGGTATCGCGTTCGTCACCGGGCCGGGCGGCTGCACCAGCGGCAACGGTTCGGCTTCCTCAACCACTACCAGTCTCGGTTTGGGGATGACATATTGGCTCTCTTGCCCGGGAGGCGGTTCAGGAGCCGCCTCAGAGTATCAATACAACACCAATACCTTAACCTGGAGCGGAATTAGTGGTGCGACTTACATGGTCAGTGGCCAGACAGTCCACTTTACGGTGCCATATTCAAGTCTGGGCCTGACCGCTGGGACCAGCTTTCAGTTTGACGTTTATAGTTTCAACGGACCTTCCTACGGTGCGATTGATGATCTTGCCAACCCAGGTCAGGCGGCCACTTGGTATAGTCAGGCCTATTCCAACGACTTTGCGGAAACCTACCCCAATCCTGCCCCTAGTTTTGTTTATAATGACGCAACCGGCGAGTGTTTTACTACGTTGTCAAACTATGATATTTCGTCGGTCGCCGTGACTCCGCCCAATAATACTCAAATAAGCTTCACGTTTAATGTTCAGGCCGTTCCCAACAGTGGAGCGAACTATTATAATTTTGCAGTTGCCCTTGTCACAGGCCCCGGTGGCGACACAAACAGTAATCCTTCGGGTGCCCTTTTCAGTTTGGCCAATGGGATCAATTATTGGATCACCAGCTATGCTTATGGCAATGCGCAATTGTGGCAGTTTAATACCAATTCTTTGGTCTGGACGAATATCGGACCGGCAACCTACACGAGCAGCGGCAATTCGCTGACTTTGACAGTTTCCTATGCCAGCGTGGGTCTGACTCCCGGGCAATCATTCAAATTTGATGCTTGCACTTTTGGCGGCAGTGGCAACGGGGTCTTCGATGATGTTGCCAATTCAAACGAGGCCTCAACGTGGTGGAACAATTCTTACGCCGGCAACTTGGTTGAGACATATCCGTTGGCCGTTTATAACGACGCCACAAATGACCTTTTTACAACCAACGCGCCACAGCTCGACATTTCCTCGGTGGGTGTCTGGAATAATAATACGAATCTGAACTTCATAATTGACCTGCAAGGCAGCCCAACCCCGCCGAACGACTGGGGCAGCTATTCCGTGGCGGTTGTCACCGGCCCGGGTGGTGACACCAACAGCAACGGTTCCGGCTACGCGATCAGTCTGGCCGAGGGCATGAATTATTGGATTACATGCTTGGGTTCGGGGAATCCGCAAATATTTGCCTTCAACACCAATTCCCAGACTTGGAATAATATTGGCGGGGCAAGCTACACCCGAAACGGGAATTCCATGACACTCACGGTGCCCTATGCCAGTCTGGGATTGAAGGCCGGTTCGAGCATCAAGTTTGACGTTTATACCTCCAGCTCCGGCGTCGGCCCGATTGGTGCGGTGGATGATTTGGCCAATCCAAATCGAGCCTCCAGTTATTGGAACGTTCCTTACACCAACAGCCTTGTGGAGAATTACATTTTAACCGGCGGAAGCTTAACACCCACGGCACCGGTGATTCAATTCTTTATGACCGGAAACCAGATGAGCCTAATCACCAGCACTGTCACGGGTGTGTCATACGTTTTGGAATCTTCGCCCGCGCTGACGTCGGCTGTGTGGACGCAAGTTTCGACCAACTCGGGCAACGGTGGCCTGATTACCAATACGGTGACTATCAGTCCCGGTGCTACTAATTCGTTTTTCCGCTATCTGTTGCAATAAACCCAATTGAAAACCGTTGCAAAAGCAAGGTGCGAGAAATCTGTGCGGAGAATAATTTTCATTACAAAAATATAAAAAAACCTTTCCACATGAAACAAATCACATCACCGCATTCAAACAGGAATCCAGACGCGTCACGTTCAGGCTTCACGCTGATTGAATTGCTGGTCGTGATTGCCATCATCGCCATTCTGGCGGCCATGCTGTTGCCGGCGCTGGCCAAGGCCAAGCAAAAAGCACAGGCGATTGCCTGTGTGAACAACCAGAGACAGATTGGCGTCAGCTTTCAATTAGTCATTGATGACGGTCCGCCGGAAGGGGGCAACGGCTGCTTTCCCATGACCATTGGGTATGAAAGCGGCGTGTGGAATGGTTCGGCGAATTCTTATCAATGGTTTTCGGTCGTGGGGCAGGCTATGGGGATGAAACCCATCCAAACAGCAAATTACTTTGACGATCATAATTTTTTTCCGGTTACTAACAATAGCGCGGGAGTGTTTGTTTGCCCTAGCACGGACTCCAATAAACGCGGCACCTGCTATGATACAAATGACTACAGCTATAACTTCAGGCTGTTTGGATATTGCACCCAAAGCTCCCCTCCCCAAGTGCCAGTGAAGCAAAGTTCGATCAAGACGCCAGGCACTGATCTGGTGATCTGCGATTCCGACGGCGACAACGTTGCTGACAGCCTTACGTCGCCTTATACTTCCACATTACTACCGGGACGAAGGCACAACGGCAGCGCAAACGTGTTATATGCCGACTGGCATGTGGAGCGCCCCGCCCAATGGGCTTCCTTTTTGGTCTGGGTGCCCGGTGCGCCGTTTTACGAGGCGAATTATTGATGCCCGCCACCGACCTCATGAAAACCTTGAAAATAATCGGCGCAGTGCTAATAGTTGTGCTCGCGCTGGCGTGGCTCCAGCGCTCCATGAACCCGAAGCCGATCGAGGATGAGGCCATGCCGCCCTATGCCGTGGGACAGGTGCTGGCGGAACAAGCCGCCAAAGCCACGGGAGACAAAGGACGGCTGGCGATGGTCTGGATGCCAATAAATTCAGTCAGAGGTCAGGCCGAACTGGCGGGTTTTCAGGAAACCATAGCCCTGCATAAGCACATCACACTCACGGCCACCAACCTTTTCAAACCCTCCGAAACCGCTTTTGGATCCATGTCCTTTCAACAATTAGCTGCGGTCGTGAATGAGGATACCAACGTGGATGTGATAGTTTCCTTTTTGGGTGTGACTTCATTCACTGACGCGCAGATGGCCACGCTGCCAAACCCATCACCCAAACTGGTAGTCATGGACTGGAATCCGGGCGATGTCCAACGGGGAATGAAAGCAGGGTTGGTAAAGGCCGCAGTGATGTCCCGGCGTTTGACTGGGATACCATCGGATCATCCCAAGACGCCGCACCAATGGTTTGATCGTTACTATGACTTGGTCACACCTGAATCGAGTGGGAATCCCTAACAGGTTGCATTAGCCATTCCGACATATTCATGAACAATAGATATTCTTTTATTCTAGCTGTCTGCCTGCTGGCTTTTGCGGTTCTGAAGGTTCGCGCGGATGTTTACACTGACGCCACGAATGATCTTTTTACCACCGGCGCACCGCAACTGGACATTGCTTCGGTGACTGTGACAAATGACAGCACCAATCTGTTTTTCACGATCAAGTTGGTCGGCAACCCGATCTTAACAAATTGGGGCAGCTATGCCATTGCCTTTGTCACCGGTTCGGGTGGTGCTACCAATGGTAATGGTTCTGGTGCCGCTATCAATTTGACGAAAGGAATCAACTACTGGGCAACTTGTCTTGGCTGGGGCAGTCAGAAGTTGTATCAATACAACACGAACACCTCGTCTTGGGTGACCAACAATGGGGGACTCACGTTTGCCAACAGCAGCAGCTCAGTGTCGCTGTCGGTGCCGTATGCCAGCATCGGCCTCACGAGTGGGTCGAGTTTCCAATTTGATGTTTACACTTTCTCCAGCACCGGCGGGGCGGTGGACGACCTGGCAAATACGAATATTGCCTCCAGTTGGTGGAGCACTCCATACACCAATAATCTTGTCGAGTCTTACACCATCAGATCCTCGACATTGCCGGCTTCCGGCACAATAAGCATCAATGTATTGGAAGACACCAACACTATCATTTGGAGAAATCCTGGCAAGGGGTGGGTTTCTTACGGCACAACCTTTCCGACATCCCTGCCCGTGAGCCAGCAGGCGATGGTCAATGTGATCTACTTTCGACCTGTCTGGGCGACTATAGAACCCAGCGAGAACACGTTCAACTGGTCATATATTGATAATGCCATCACCAGTGCGCAAAATAACGGGGTCAAGGTTGCCTTTGGTTTCTTGAACGCCGATGTGGAAGCTTATATCACGCCCAATGCCACGCCGCAGTGGGTATTTAATGCAGGTGCCGGCTACTATGTGGTCGGGACCAACGGTGGATATGCGGCCACAAACTTCTATGTGCCATATTGGTCCACCAATCCGGTTTTCTTTGCCAAAATGGATGCTTTTATTTCCGCCCTCGGCCAGAGATACAATGGCAATACCAACATCGCGTGGATTGACATCCGCGACTTTGGCGAATGGGGCGAAGGCCATCTCGGCAACATCGGCGTGGCGACGAATGGACAGATCATTCCTTATCCCTCAGTTGGCGAATTGGAAACGAATTACTTTCAACCATATCTGAATGCGTTTCCAAACACTCATTTAGTCATTCCATTTGGAACTTCCACATATAATCCCGCCTACACTTGGGCGGTCCAACAAGGGGCAGGAATGCGCCGGGATGGGATTCCTAATTGGAGTGATGGAAGCGACATCATTTTCGCTTCGGGATACGGGCCGGCGGTGATAGAATATACCGATAGCTATGACAATCTGATTGTAGCGGGATTGTGGACTAATTCCGTGATTTGTGCTGATATATTGCGAGCCAAAGCCTCTTACAGCGAAATTTCATGGAGTTCCGATTTTCTCAATAATTTCTCTAATAGCATGACCAGTATAGAAAACCAGATGGGCTATCATTTTGTTTTACAAAACGTCACCATTCCACAATGGCTTTCTTCAATCACGTCTAATTCGATCACGATGACCTGGACAAATAAGGGAGTGACATATCTCTATGAGCCGTGTTCGGTGGCGATGGCACTGCTGGATAGTGGCAACAACGTCGTAGGCAACAAATCCTGGCTGTCGGGGGTTTATCCGCAATTGAACTGGGCACCGGGACCGATCACTTTGGCCAGCACAATGAGTTTCAATTCGGTTCCCGCCGGCACCTACAAGCTGGCCGTCGGTCTGTTCACCAGCACAAACCAAGCGCAGCCAAATTTTATGATCGGCAATCAGGGGCGAACCGCCAACGGCTGGTATGTCATCACGAATATTTCGCTGTTAAACATTGCCCAACCGGCGACGAATCCGACTAATATCGCCGCTGTATTGTCCAACGGCACATTAATTATTTCTTGGCCGGCAGATCACATCGGCTGGACTTTGCAAGCCCAGACGAACTCCTTAACCACCGGCCTCGGCACTAACTGGGCGACCGTTGCCAATTCCACAACCGCGAACCAGGTGAACATCCCCATTAGTCAGACAAACCCTGCAACATTTTTCCGGCTGAAATATTGATGCGGCGTTCGCTGCCGAACCGCAAAATTACCGCGATGAGTCCTCGACAAGAGAAACCGCATCCTGCTACCAAAACTTTCGGAGCCTCCCCGGTGCGGGTGGCGATGGTGGAAGATGAGCGGGAGATTCGGGACAGTTGGGTGAAGCTGCTGGGGACGTTCCCTGAATTCACCTGTGTCTGCACCTGCGCCTCCGGGGAAGACGCGCTCAAGCAACTGCC